>WNFW01003604.1_pt1 | contig 17384 bp, 14 predicted proteins | sample 5400131 | NCBI WGS metagenome assembly WNFW01 (sample SAMN13153362, study PRJNA577476) | soil metagenome | isolation source: 20 cm soil or saprolite under grassland replicate 1 | place: USA:California | collected 2016-06-15 | reverse complement strand
TCCCCTCCAAGACCGTCGTCATTCACGCCGGCGACCTGCCGGACGTCCTCTACTACATCATCAGCGGTTCGGTGGAAGTGATGATCGAGGACGAGGAAGGCAACGAAATGGTGCTGGCCTACCTCAACCGCGGGCAGTTTTTCGGCGAGATGGGCCTGTTCTACGAACAGCCGACACGCAGCGCCTGGGTCCGCACGCGCAACCAGTGCGAGCTCGCGGAGATGACTTACCCGCGCTTCCGGCAGATCGCCGCGGAGAGCCCGGGGCTGGTGTTTGAGCTCGCCACACAACTGGCCACGCGCCTCGACCGCACCAACCGCAAGCTGGGCGATCTCGCCTTCGTCGACGTGACCGGCCGCGTGGCTCACGCCATCATGGATCTGTGCGGCGAACCGGACGCCATGACGCACCCGGAAGGCATGCAGATCAAGGTCAGCCGTCAGGAACTCTCGCGCCTGGTCGGCTGCTCGCGCGAGATGGCGGGCCGGGTGCTCAAGGTGCTGGAGGAGCAGGGCCTGTTGCGCGCCACCGGCAAGACCATCGTGGTCTTCAACGCCCGGCCGAAGATGAAGACCCGCCCGGTCATCGTGCCCGCGAAGCCGGCGGTGGCGGCCGCCACCAAGGCCACGAGCCAGCTCGACCTCGACGACGATGAGGATGATGATGACGACGAGGACGAGCCCGAGTAGCGCGCAACCCGCGGCTCATCCCCTTAAGCGCCGCACCCCGCACCGCCCGAGCACCCCAGCGCCTCACGTGGCGATCTGGCGCCGCATCTCCCGGATAGTCTGCGCGTAGTCGCGACTGCCGAAGATCGCCGATCCGGCGACGAACGTGTCCGCTCCGGCCTGCGCCGCGGAACGGATGTTGTCGGTCTTGATCCCGCCATCGACCTCGAGGCGCACCGCGCGGCCGGCGCTGTCGATGCGGGCGCGCGCCGCGGCGAGTTTGCGCAAGGCGTTCGGAATGAACTGCTGACCGGCAAAGCCGGGATTCACCGACATGATGAGAACCATGTCGAGCAGCTCGAGCGTGTAGTCGAGATAGTCGAGCGGCGTGGCGGGATTGAACACCAGTCCCGCCCGGCAGCCGTGCTCGCGGATCAGGCCGATGGTGCGATCGACGTGCTCCGAGGCCTCCGGGTGAAAGGTGATGAACGTGGCGCCGGCGGCGGCGAAGTCCGGCACGATGCGATCGACCGGGCGGACCATCAGGTGCACGTCGATCGGCGCCTCGACGCCGTGCCGGCGCAGCGCCTCGCACACCATCGGACCGACGGTGAGGTTCGGCACGTAGTGGTTGTCCATCACGTCGAAGTGAATGAGATCGGCGCCGGCCTCGAGCACCGCATCGACCTCCGCTCCGAGCCGGGCGAAATCGGCGGACAGAATCGACGGGGCGATCCACGCGGGCACCATGACCACAGTGTAAACCTCCTTCAGCCGGTCAGGCGCGCGAGCGCCTCGCGGTACTTGTCGCTGGTGCGTGCGATGATCTCGGGCGGCAGTTTCGGTCCCGGCGCCTGCTTGTTCCAGTCGAGCGTCTCCAGGTAGTCGCGTACGAACTGCTTGTCGAAGCTCGGCGGGCTCACGCCCGCGCGATAGCTGTCCGCGGGCCAGAAGCGCGAGGAGTCCGGCGTCAGCACCTCGTCGATGAGCGTGAGTCTGCCTTGGCTGTCGAGGCCGAATTCGAACTTGGTGTCGGCGATGAGGATGCCGCGGCTGCGCGCGTGCTCGGCCGCGAACCCGTACAGTGCCAGCGCAGTGTCGCGTACCGCGGCGGCAAGCTCCGCCCCGATGAGCGCGGCGACTTCCTCGAAACTGATGTTCTCATCGTGAGCGCCGATGTGCGCCTTGGTCGCCGGCGTGAACAGCGGCTGCGGCAGGCGTCCGGCCAGCTCGAGGTCCCGAGGCAGGGCGATGCCGCACACGCGCCCGCTCGCCTGGTAGTCCTTCCAGCCCGAGCCGATGAGATAGCCGCGCACCACCGCCTCGATGGGCAGCGCCTGCAGGCGCCGCACGATCACCGCCCGTCCGGCCAGCAGGGCGCGTTCCCGCTCGTCCCTGACCACCTCCGCCGGCTCCCGGCCCGTCAGGTGATTGGGCACCAGGTGCCGGGTGCGCGCGAACCAGAAATTGGAGATGCCGTTCAGCACCCGCCCCTTGTCGGGAATCGGATCGGGCAGCACCACGTCGAAAGCCGACAGCCGGTCGGTGGTCACGATGAGCATCGCGTCGTCATCGAGTGCGTAGATGTCGCGCACCTTGCCCTCGTGGATGCGGGCAAGGCCGCTGAGCTCGGTGCGGTAAACGACGGGGGCCGGCATGCATTGGTACTATAACGACCCGTGAAATGGATCGGCAAACTCACCGGCGGGCTGCTGGGTGCGGTCGCGCTCGGTCCGATCGGGGCCGCGCTCGGCGTGCTGCTCGGGCATCAGTTCGATGAGCACGGCGGGGAGCTGCAGGCGGGGCCGTTCGCAGGCGAGGACGTCGCCGCGATCGGCGAGCGCTTCTTCCGCGCCACCTTCCGTGTCATGGGCTGTCTCGCCAAGGCCGACGGCCGCGTGTCGGAGCTGGAAATCTCCGCCGCGCGCGCCGTCATGGGCGAGCTGCGCCTCGATGGCCCGCAGGTGCGCGAGGCGATCGCCTGCTTCAGCGCCGGCAAGCTCCCGGCATTCGACCTCGGCGGCGAGCTCGCCGCCCTCAGACGCGCCTGCCGCGGGCGGCCGGACCTGCTGCGCGTGTTCCTCGAGATCCAGGTGCGCGCGGCGCTCGCCGGCAACGGTCTGGAAGGCCCGGTGCGGCCTCTGGTCACTCGGATCGCCGCCGCACTGGGGATCTCGCCCCTCGAGCTGGCGCACGTCGAGGCGGTGTTGCGCATCCAGCGCGGCGGCCCTCGCCCGGGTGAGGCGCGTGGCGCCGGCGCCCCGGCACGCGACCGCTCGCTCGAGGAGGCCTATCGCGTGCTCGAGACCAGCGCGGGCGCGAGCGATCAGGCGGTCGTCAAGGCCTACCGCCGGCAGCTGCACCGCCATCATCCCGACAAGCTCAAGGCCAACGGCTTGCCGGAGTCGATGATGGCGCACGCCAAGCAGCGCACGCAGCAGATCATCGAAGCCTACGAGCTGATCCGCGAGCGCCGCGGCATGAGTTAGGCGCGTCGCGCCCACTCCTCGATGATGCCCTGGATCGCGCGCACGCCATCGGTCAGCGCCGCGGGCCCCGGCTGCAGGATGAGTGATGACTTGATCTCGCGCACGTAACCGTCGCGCACCGCGGGGATGGCGTCCCAGCCGGGCCGCGCAGCCAGGCGCTGCGGCTGGAACTTCTTGCCGCACCACGAGCCGAGCACGATGTCGGGAGCGCGGCGCGGCACTTCCAGCGGATCGGCGATGATGCGGTTGCGCCCCAGCCCCTCGCGCGCGAGCTCGGGGAAGCACTCCTCGCCCCCGGCAAGCTCGATGAGCTCGGACACCCACTGGATGCCGCTGATCATGGGATCGTCCCATTCCTCGAAATACACGCGCGGACGGCGCGCCAGGGCCCCCGCACGCACGCGCACCTGCGCCAGTCCCGCGCTCAGCTCATCCACCAGCGCCTGCGCCTTGCCCTCGCAGCCGATCATGCCGCCGAGCGTGCGGATCATGCGCAGGATGTCCGCCACGCTGCGGTGATTGAAGACGTGCACCTCGAGGCCGGCACGCACCAGCTCGGCGGCGATGTCGGCCTGCAGATCGGAGAACCCCAACACCAGATCCGGCTGCAGCGCCACGATGCGGTCGGTACGGGCACTGGTGAAAGCGGAGACCCGCGGCTTTTCGCGGCGCGCGCGTGGCGGGCGCACGGTGAAGCCCGAGATACCGACGATGCGCCACTCCTCGCCGAGCCGATACAGCGTCTCGGTCGTCTCCTCGGTCAGGCACACGAGCCGCTGTGCAAATCCTGAAATTGCCGTCATGGGGCACCGCACCTTAAAGGCGGTGAGCACTGTATCCTCAAGGCATGTGGATGCGCATCTGGGGCTTTCTCGAGTGGTGCTTCTTCGGGCCGGCCTCGGTGCGCGCCGGCATGCTCGGGGGAGGCCTGCGTGTGCTGCGCTACCCGTATGCGGTGGTGCGTGACCTGGCGCGCGGGGAGATCAACCTGCGTGCCATGAGTCTGGTGTACACGACGCTGCTGTCGCTCATCCCGCTGCTCGCCTTCAGTTTCGCCGTACTCAAGATCTTCGGCGGGCGCCGCGACCTGGAGCCGATCGTCTACGAGCTCTTCCGCCCGGTGGGCGGTGCGGCGGCGCAGGAGCTCACCGCGCGCGTGCTGCAGTTCGCCAGCCACGTCAGCAGCGGCGTGGTGGGGTCGCTGGGCCTGGCGCTGCTCGCCTGGACGCTGCTCGGCACCATCAAGAAGGTCGAGGACAGCTTCAACTTCCTGTGGCACGTGGACCAGCCGCGCAGCCTCGCGCGGCGGCTCGCCGAGTACACGAGCCTGCTCATCGCCGGCCCGGTGCTGCTCGTGGGCTTCGTGGGCCTGTCGCACGCGGCGCTCGCGAGCGCGCCGGTGCAGGAGGTGGTGCACCTGCCGCTGCTGCAGCGCCTGCGCGGCACGGGTATCGCTCTGGCGCCTTACGTGATGGTCACGGCGTTTTTCACCGCGCTCTACATGATGATTCCCAACACGCGCGTGCAGTGGCGCGCGGCTCTCATCGGGGCGCTGGTGGGCGGCATCCTGTGGGCCGCGGTCGGCAAGATGTTCACCGCGTTCGTCGTGTACTCCACGCGCCTCACCCTCGTGTACGCCGGATTCGCGGTCGTGGTGGCGGCGCTGCTGTGGACGTATTTCGGCTGGCTGATCCTGCTCGCCGGTGCGCGACTGTCGTTCTACGTGCAGAACCCCACCTACCTGCGCCTCGGGCTGCAGCAGCTGCGGCTCTCGAGCGTGGAGCTCGAGCAGCTGGCGCTGAAGCTGATGTACTTCGTGGGCCGCACGCATATCGCAGGCGGAGGGCGCTGGAGCGTGAATCGCCTCGCCACCGAGCTGGGCCTGCCCGGCATCGCGGTGGCGCAGATGGCCGCGACGCTCGAGCGCGCGGGGCTGCTGATCGTCACCGACTACGACGAGCTGGTCCCGGCGCGCGACCTCGGGCGCATCAGCGTGTACGAGATACTCGACATCGCGCGCCATGGCGGCAGCGGCCACGTCGCGCCCCGCAACCTGCCCATCCCTGCGGTCGACCGGCTGCTGGCGGGTGTCGAGGACGCGCGCCGCCATCGCTGCGGCGAGCTCACGCTACGCGACCTGGTCGATGAAGCCGCGCGGCCGGCGCTGCAGCTCACTCCCCGGCAATCGTCATCTCGCTGAGCAGCAGCGAGCCGGTGCGGATGCCGCCGCGCACGTCACGATCGTCGCCCAGCGCCACGATGTGCCGGTACATGGGCCTCAGGTTCCCGGCGATGGTGATCTCGTGCACCGGGTACGCGATGGCGCCACGCTCCACCCAGAAACCGCTCGCGCCGCGCGAGTAGTCCCCGGTCACGCCGTTCACGCCCTGTCCCATCAACTCGGTCACCAGGAGCCCGGTGTCCAGGCGCTTGAGGAACCCCGCCGCATCCAGCGCTCCCTGCGCGCTGCTCACGATGAGGTTGTGAATGCCCCCGGCGTTGCCGGTGGTGGTCAGCCCCAGGCGCCGCGCGGAATAGCTGCTGAGCACGTAGCCGCTGAGCACCCCGTCGCGCACCAGCTCGCGATCGCGCGTGGCGGCGCCCTCCTGGTCGAACGGGCTGCTGGCGAGGCCTTTGCGGATGTGGGGCCGCTCGTGCATCTGCAGGAACGCCGGAAAGATCTGCTCCCCGGCCGCGTTCAGCAGGAACGAGGACTTGCGGTACTGGCTGGTGCCGCTGATCGCGCCGACGAAGTGTCTGAACAGGCCGCGCGCCATGTCGGGCGTGAAGGCCACCGGGACCTTGCGGGTGCTGAGGCGGCGCGCACCGAGCCGCGCCACAGCGCGTACACCTGCGGTGCGGCCGACGCCGGCGACGGTTTCCAGCTCCGCCGGGTCGCGCGCGATGGTGAACCAGTAGTCGCGCTGCATGTCATCGCCGGCCTGTGCGACGAGCGAGCAGCTGACCGAATGGCTGCTGGCCGAGTAGCCGGCGAGAAAGCCGAGCGAGTTGCCGTAGACACCGGTGTGGCGCTGACTGCTCACGGAGGCGCCCTCGGAGTTGGTGATGCGCGGGTCTACACCCAGGCCCGCGGCCTCACATTCGCGCGCCAGCTCGATCGCGCGCTCCGGGGTGAGGTCCCAGGCGTGATCGAGATCGAGATCGGGGATCTCGCGGGCCAGCGCGCCGGGGTCCACCAGCCCGGCATACGGATCCTCGGCGGTGTAACGGGCGATCGCACAGGCCTTTTCCACCGTCTCGCGCACCGCGGCAGCCGCCAGGTCCGCGGTGCTCGCCGAGCCCTTGCGCTGCCCGAAGTAGACGGTCACTCCGAGGCCGCGGTCGCGCTGATACTCGAGCGTGTCGACCTCGCGCAGCCGCACGCTCACCGACAGCCCCTGGGCGAGCGAGGCGTCGGCTTCGCACTGCGACGCGCCCCGGCGGCGCGCTTCCTCGAGCACGAGACTGGCGACGTCGGCGAGTTGCCGGGTTGCCTCGGATGCGGGCGGTGGTTGCATGGTGCGTGATTCGCGTGAGCGTTAGGCTTAAATTGTAGCTCACCGCCTGGCACCGCAGCGGTGAGCGCAGCAACGAGCCGCCCGTGACCGCCGCACCGCACGACCGCGAAGATGCCGACGAGACCCCGCGACCTCCCAGCAAGAGCGCGCGCAAGCGCGCGGCTCACGCCGCCCAGGACCTGGGCGAGGCGCTGGTGCGCCTGCGCGAGGCGGAGCTCGAGGCGCTGCAGCTGCCGGAGGCTCTGGGGGAGGCGATCCGCGCGGCGCGCCACATCACCAGCCGCGCGGGGGCGGCGCGCCAGCGCCAGTACATCGGCAAGCTGATGCGCGCGGTGGACTTGGAGCCGATCCGCGCCGCGCTCGCCGCCCACAGCGAACGTGCCGCGCGCGAGAGCGAGCGTTTCAAGCGCGTCAGCGCCTGGCGCGAGCGGCTGATCGCTGAAGGGCCCACGGCCCTGGCGGAGCTGGCGCGCTGGCGACCGGATCTCGATCGAGCTCAATGGGCCCGGCGTGTCAGCGCCGCCCAGACTGAACGCCGCCGCAGCGCCGGCGCCGGCGCGGCCGCCAGAGAGCTGTTTCGCGCGCTGCGCACATTGTTCGATACAATGCCGTGATGAAACCGCTCGTCGGCATCATCATGGGCTCATCGTCCGACTGGCAGACGCTGCAGTCCGCCGCGGAGGCGTTGGACAAGCTCGCGATCCCCTACGAGGTGCGCGTCGTGTCCGCGCACCGTACCCCCGACCTGCTGTTCGAATACGCCTCCGGGGCGCGCGAGCGGGGACTCGAGGTGCTGATCGCCGGCGCCGGCGGTGCCGCGCACCTGCCCGGCATGACCGCCGCCAAGACGATCCTGCCGGTGCTCGGCGTACCGGTGCAGTCGAAGTCCCTGGGGGGACTGGATTCACTGCTGTCCATCGTGCAGATGCCGGCCGGCGTGCCGGTGGCGACGTTCGCGATCGGCGCAGCGGGGGCGACCAACGCCGCGCTGTGTGCGGCAGCGATCCTCGCCAACCGCCACCCCGCCATCGCCACGGCGCTGGAAGCCTATCGCGAACGCCAGACCGCCGGCGTGCTCGGCAACCCGGATCCGCGCGCGACGCCGCGCACATGACGGTCGGCATCGTGGGCGCCGGCCAGCTCGGCCGCATGCTCGCTTTGGCGGGCTATCCGCTCGGGCTCGACTTCCTGTGTCTGGACCCCTCGCGGCAGGCGCCCGCGGGCCGGGTCGCCCCCCTGCTGCAGGGCGCCTTCACCGACCACGCGCTCCTCGGCCGTCTCGCGCGGCGCTGTGAGGTCCTGACCTTCGACTGGGAGAACGTGTCGGTTGCGAGCCTGCGCGCCGTGGCGCGCCTGCACGGCGCGCGTATCTGTCCGCCGATCGCGGCGCTCGCCGCCGGCCAGGACCGGGTGGCCGAGAAACGACTGTTCGAGCGCCTCGGGATCCCCACCACCCGCTGGCGCGCCGTGAGCTCACGCGCGCAGCTGACACGCGCCATCGCCGCCATCGGCCTGCCCGGTGTCCTCAAGACGCGCCGGTTCGGCTACGACGGCAAGGGTCAGGCCGTGATCCGCACGGCCGCGGACGCCCGGCGGGCCTGGAGCGCCCTGGGCGCGGCGCCGCTGCTGTACGAGGAGTGGATCCCGTTTGATTGCGAGGCGTCGATCATCGGGGCGCGCAGCGTCAGCGGCCAGCTCGCGGTCTATCCGCTGTGCGGCAACGTCCACGGCGCTGGTGTCCTGCGACTCACCTGCGCGCCTTTCGGCCCGCCGCGCTGGCAGCGTCTGGCCGCGCGCTATCTCACGCGCGTGCTGGCGCACTTTCGTTACACCGGCATCCTGACCATCGAGTTCTTCGTGCGCCGCGGCGGGCTCATCGCCAACGAGATGGCGCCGCGCGTGCACAACTCCGGACACTGGACCATCGAGGGCGCCGCCACCAGTCAGTTCGAGAATCACCTGCGCGCCATCCTCGACCTGCCGCTCGGCGCCACGCGAGCGCTCGGGCACAGCGCCATGATCAATCTCATCGGGCAGATGCCCCCACGCGCAACCCTGCTGGCGCTGGCAGGGGTGCACCTGCACGACTACGGCAAGGAGGGGCGCCCCGGGCGCAAGGTGGGTCACTGCACCGTCGTCGAGCCGACCCCCGCCCGGCGTGACGCTCGCGCGCGACGCCTGCTCAAGGATTTGGCCGTCGGCGTTCGCATCCCGTAACATCGGCTGCGAGCCAACAAGCATGTATCTGGAACCCTTCAAGCTCAAGGAGTTGCCGTTCCGGCTGAGCCCGGACCCCCAGTTCCTGTACCTGTCGAAGCAGCACGCCCGCGCCAAGGCGTACATGGAATCGACCATCTGGTTCACCGACGGCTTCGTGGTGATCACCGGGGAGATCGGTTCGGGCAAGACCACGCTGATCGAATCCTTCCTCAAGGAAGTGCCGGCGGACGTGGTGGTGGCGCAGATCAACCAGACGCAGGTGTCGGCCATCGACTTCCTGCAGGCGGTGCTGGTGCAGTTCGGCTTCTCGCCCTTCAAGATGCGCAAGGCCGAGCTCATCAGCACGGTCAACAACTTCCTGGTCGAGCAGTACGCCGCCGGGCGCAAGGTGCTGCTGATCGTCGATGAGGCACAGAACCTCACCATGCGCGTGCTGGAGGAAATCCGCCTGCTGTCGGGCGTGGAGACCACCAAGGACAAGGTGCTGCGGATCATTCTCGCAGGACAGCCCGAGCTCAACGACAAGCTCGACGCGCCCGAGCTCGCCCAGCTCATGCAGCGCGTGCGGCTGCGCTTCCACCTGCATACGCTGTCGGAAGTGGAAACGCGCAGCTACATTCAGCACCGGCTGGACGTCGCCGGAGCCGGGGACCGCGAGATTTTCGCCGCCGATACCTTCGCCGAGGTGTTTCGCTACTGCGGCGGCGTACCGCGACTGATCAATACGCTGTGCGATACCGCCATGATGGCCGCCTACACTTCGGATCGCAGCACGGTCACGCGCGCGGACATCATCAGCGCGGTGCGCGAGCTGCAGTGGGTCGAGTACTCCGCGCGCCCCCAGCCGCAGCCCCCCGAGGCCGGCGGCGCGGCGCCCGGCGCGGTGCCTGGTGCGGCGCCCAGTGCGGCGCTCGGCGCGGCGCCCGCCGCGACTCCCGAGCCGGGCGCCGCCATGGGCCGTCTGCTGGTGGCGACCGACGGGCGCACGGTGCAGGAAATCACCCTGCGCATCGGCCGGGTCATCATCGGGCGCATTCCCGACAACGACGTGCAGATCGACAGTCGCTTCATCAGCCGTCATCACTGCCAGGTGATCACCACGGCGCATTCCTGCGTGATCGAGGACCTCAACAGCACCAACGGGATTTACGTGAAATCCAACCGCGTCCGCCGCCATCACCTCAACGACGGCGACGTCGTGCTGATCGGCAAGCACGAGCTGATTTACGTGGATGAGCGCGCGGCGCGTGGCCGCGGAAGTTTCAGCGAGACGGTGCCGCACCTCGACGCCGAGGGCGAAGCGCCGGCACACCCGTCCGCGCAGCGCACGGTGCCCACGCTGCAGCCGACGTCGAAGGCCGGCCAGGTGCCGACAGTGCAGGAGCCGGCGCCCCTCAAGTAGCCGTTAGCGCGGCTTTTCTTCGCCGAGCGAATCCGGGTTCGCATACTGGGAGCGCAGCTGGCGGTAATCGCGCCGCCGCAGCAGCACGACCATCCCGCCGACCAGGGTCACCAGACCGAGCAGGCCGGTGAGCAGACTCAACCCGCCGCGCGAGGCGAGCACGAGCCGCTCGAGCAGGGAGGGTTTCCAGCCGTCGACGCGAAAGTCCCCCTGAGGCACTGCGGCGCGTCGGCTGACTTCCGCCAGCAGCTCCGCGGGCAGGTTGAGCTTCGGGGACTCGAGAGTGGCGTCGTCGGCGTACATCGGACATTCCTTTACGTGCTACGTGGGTTGCACTCGCCCGATGCACGTTACGGACTCGCGACCCGAACGGGTGTGTGGAAAATCACAGCTTCGTCATGGATCCGATTATGTCGCGGTAAGTGTGTACCGGGTACGTGACTCCGCGCGGCGACAGTAGGTACGCCCTCAAGCGGTACCGCCGACCGTGAGTCCTTCGATCCTCAGCGTCGGCTGACCGACGCCGACCGGCACGCTCTGTCCGTCCTTGCCGCAGGTCCCAACACCGTCGTCGAGCCTCAGGTCGTTGCCGACCATCGAGACGCGCGTCAGCACGTCCGGACCGTTGCCGATCAGGGTCGCGCCCTTCAGCGGCGCACCCACACGGCCGTTCTCGATGGCATACGCCTCGCTGGCCGAGAACACGAACTTGCCGGAGGTGATATCCACCTGCCCGCCGCCGAAATTGACCGCGTAAATGCCGCGCTGCACCGAGCGGATGATTTCCTCGGGTGCATGCGGCCCGGGCCGCATGTAGGTGTTGGTCATGCGCGGCAGGGTCATGTGCGCGAAAGACTCGCGTCGGCCGTTGCCGGTCGGGTGCGCGCCCATCAGCCGGGCGTTCAACCGGTCCTGCATGTAGCCGCGCAGCACCCCGTTCTCGATCAGGGTGGTGCACTGGGTCGGCGTGCCCTCGTCGTCGATGTTGAGCGAGCCGCGGCGCGCGGCGAGCGTGCCGTCATCGACCACCGTGCACTCGGGCGCCGCCACCTGCTCGCCGATGCGGCCGGCGAATGCGGAGGTGCCCTTGCGGTTGAAGTCACCTTCCAGCCCATGCCCGATCGCCTCGTGCAGCAGGATCCCCGGCCAGCCCGGACCCAGCACCACCGTCATGGTGCCGGCCGGTGCCGGCCGCGCCTCGAGATTGACGAGCGCCTGGCGGACGGCTTCACGCGCCAGGGCGAGCGGCCGCTCGCCTGCGACGAGCTCGGCGAGCGAATAGCGGCCGCCGGCGCCGGCGTAGCCCTGTTCACGCCGGCCGCCCTGCTCCACCAGCACCGAGACGTTGAAACGCACCAGCGGACGCACGTCCGCGGCCAGCTCCCCGTCGCTGGTGGCGATGAGCACCACTTCGTGCACGGCGACCACGCTGGCGGTGACGTGCACGACGCGCGGATCGATGCGCCGCGCCTCGCGATCGACACGTTCGAGCCAGGCGATCTTGTCCGGGGTGGCGAGCGCGGCCGCGGGGTCCGCCGGCAGATACAGCCGATGCCCGGTTTTCGCCCGCCAGGCACTGACGCGCCGCTCGCCGCCATGCGACGCGATGGCACGCGCGGCACGCGAGGCCTCCTCCAGCGCCGGCAGCACGATCTCGTCCGAGTAGGCGAATCCGGTCTTCTCTCCGGCGAGCGCCCGCACGCCAACCCCCTGCTCGATGCTGGCGCTGCCGTCCTTGACCATGCCGTCCTCGAGCGACCAGGACTCCTGGTGCGCGAGCTGGAAGTACAGGTCGGCGAAATCCACCGAGTGCGCGAGCACCTCCCCGAACACCCGGTCGAGGCGCCCATCATCGAGACCGCTCGGCCGCAGGATGAGGTCGCGGGCCAGCTTCAGCGGGTCGCCAGGCGGGGAATCACTCATGGGCGCCTCACTCACGAAGGTGTATTTGCGTCCACCAGGACGCGGTGCAGCAGCGCCGGGAAGCTCTCGCGCACGCCCGTCTGCTGCGCCAGATCCACCTCCGCCACCGCGCAGCCGCGGCCGCGCGGCACGCGCTGCAGGACTCGTCCCCAATAATCCACGATCATGCTGTCGCCGTAAGTCTCGCGTCCATTGGGATGGAAGCCGGACTGCGCCGGCGCCACGACGTAACAGAGGTTCTCGATGGCCCGGGCGCGCACCAGGGTCTCCCAGTGCGCCCGCCCGGTGGGGCTGGTGAACGCCGAGGGCACCGCCAGTAGTTGCGCGCCGGCCGCGCTCAGGTGCCGGTACAGCTCCGGAAACCTCACGTCGTAGCATACCGACAGCCCCAGCCGGCCGGCCGGCGTGTCAATTACCGCGGCACTCGTGCCGGGAGCGACGTGCGCCGACTCCCGGTAGCTCTCGGCGCGCCCGGGAATGTCGACATCGAACAGGTGGATCTTGTCGTAGCGGGCGACGCGCCGCCCGTCGCTGTCGTATACCAGCGAGGCGGCCGCCACGCGCCCGTCGGCGGCGCCGCGCAGCGGTATCGTGCCGCCCACGATCCACAGTCGCAGGCGCCGCGCGCTCGCTGCCAGGAAATCCTGCACCGCCCCGCTCCCGTCCGCTTCCGCCACGGCGCGCTTGTCGGCGTCCTTCAGGCCCATGAAGGAGAAATTCTCCGGCAGCGCCGCGAGTCGTGCGCCGCGGCCCGCCGCATCCTCGAGCAGCGCGCGCGCCTGCTCGAGGTTCGCCGGCACCTCGGGCCCGGACGTCATCTGAATTGCGGCCACCTTCATCCGTCACCTCATTCCGCAGGCGTCACGATCGGCTCAACCCAGGTGCCGCGCAAACGCAGCGCGGCACGCGAGCGATCCGCGGTCGAGCCGTTGAACAACTCGCGCATGGACAGCCACGCTGCCGCAACCCTGGGCGTCGGGCCGAGGCGGCGCACGGCAGCCGGCAGACGCTCCTCGCCACGCAGGATCCAAGCCTGCTCATCGTAGTCCTGCGCCAGCAGACCGGTGCGCCCGCGCACCAGGATCTCCGCGTCACCGTCGAAGTGCAGGTCAGAGGTCGTCGCCTGCCCGTCGTGCAGCACGAAGTCCGCCGTCAGGCTCGAGAAGCTCAGCCCGGGGCTCATTCCTTTGGTCAGCGCCGGCACGACCAGCAGCGCGAAAGGAACGCCCGCGGAAGGCGCCCCCGCCGCGCGCGTGACACCCTGCTCGAGCTGCATATGGAGGCGTCCGTCGAGGGTTGCAAGGGAGCTGGGCGCCTGCTGCGGCCATTGCAACTCGCCCTGCAGCCGCCCGTGGCTCGCGTCGAGCTCCGGCCGGAAGCCGAAGGCGGACAGCGTGGCCGCGGCATTGCGGCTCTCGAGGCTGAACTGCAGGCGGCACACGCCATCCCGGCACTGCAGCGTGCCGCGCGTGTCCTCGTTGTCGCCGGCCAGGTGCAACTCGCTCACCTCGAGCGCGTCCGCCTGGGCTGCGAGCAGCGCGTCGAACCTGCCGAGGGAATGGCCCTGCCACTGCAGATTCTCGATGGAGAGTTGGGCGGCAGGCGCGAGCGCCGCCAGCATTGCTGCCCCGAGTGCGGCGTCGCCGGGTTGCGCCAGGTTGAGCCTGGCAAGCTGCACCAGCGCCGGATGTGCGCCGCTCACCACCGCCGGCCAGCGCACCGTGCCGGAGAAGTCCGCGGACTGCAGCTGCAGCTGTCCGCCCGCGCGGCTTGCCTGCCCCGTGAGGCTCACCTCCGGGTAGCTGCGCTCCCCGGCGATGAGCTGGGAGGTCGTCAGCCGCGCGCTCACCGCCGGCAGCGCCGCATCCCGGCCGATCTGCCGCCACAGCGCCAGATACGCCGGCAGGTCGAGGCGGTTGACGTGACCTTCCAGCCACAGCCCCGGCTCCGCGGGCGGCGTCGGTGCCGTGGAGGCGAGACGAACCGCGCCGCGCTCGATGCGCCACAGCTCACCGCTGCGGCTGAGCGCCGCCCAGGCGTGCAGCCGCTCGCCGAGGCTCAGTCGCAACTGCCCGGCGTCGGCACCGGCCTGTACTTCGACGTGCAGCGGCAGCAGCGCGCCCTGCGCCTTGGCAAAGGGCTCGGGCAGGCGGCTACTGACGCCGATCAGGTTCGAATCGGCGCGCACGCGCCAGCGCGCACTGCCCGCATCCGCCGCCGGCAGGAAACTGAGCAGCGCGCTCCATTCGGCGCTGCCCGCGAGCTGGGCATCGTCGCTCGCTCCGGCCGCCAGCACCGCCTGCCGCACGTCCACCAGACCGCGCCCGGAAATCACCAGTGCGGTGACGTCGGGGTCGCGCCGCTCCGCGACGCCGAGGCTGACCGGACCGCCCAGCCACTGCCCGGTCAGGGTCGAGGGCTGCAGGTGGCCGGCCGCAAAGGCGAGCGTGCCGCGTAGCGCATCGATCGGCGGCAGGCCCGCCACCGCATGCAGCTGCGCGCCATCGAGCACCGCCGTGACGCGCGTACGTACGCGCGGCTGGCGAACCAGCATGTCGACATCGAGCAGCGTGTCACCGCGCACATCGACATCCTGCAGCCCGGGGGCGTAGGCGCTGAGCTGCGGGTGTTGACGCAGCCACGCCAGCGCCTGCTGCGCGCTGCCGGTGACGCGCCCGGCGAGATGCATGGCGCGACCGCGCGCGTCCCACTCGGCACTCGCCGCGACCAGTTGGAACGTCCCGACCTGCCCGCCGTCGATCGTCGCATGCATGCGCGGGCCGTGCCACTCGATGCGCGCATCCAGATGCTGCGTATCGGGCCAGGGATCGGAGCCTGCCAGGGTCGCGTCGCGCAGCCCCACAGCGCCCCGGAACTCGGTGCCGCCGCGGCTCCAGGGCGGTTGGGCCGCAGTGAGCGGTCCGCGCCACTCGAGATCCGCGCTCGCGATGCGCCCGGCGGTGAGCTGGGCGGCAGGGGCGCCGAACGCGGCCAGCGCGCGGGCGCCCAGCAGCCGGGCGAGCAACGCCACGTCGGCGTCCCGGACAGCGACGTGCGCGTTGATCTGCGGCTGCCGGCCGGCGGCCGCGGCGCCGATCGCGCCGCTGGCGGCAACACTCAGCTGCGCGCGCCGGACCTCGAGGTCATCGGTGCTCACCTGCCAGCCGCCGCCGTCGGCGGCGATGGCGAGGCGCGCGCCGATCGCAACATTGTCGAGCACGAGGGGCTCCTCGCGCGCCAGGGTGAGCTGCGCCGCGTGCGCCTGCAGATCGGCCACCAGGCGCGCGTCGGCTCCCGCTACGTGCCCGGTCAGTCCGGTGAGCACCATGTCGCGCGAGGGCGTTGCGAGCGTGACGTTTTCCAGTTGTGCGGAAGTTCGCAGACGTACGCCCCCGGGGCGGCCCGCATTCCAGTCGAACGCCAGCTCGCGCACCGCGCCGCTCAAGGCCACCTGCGCGAGCGGCAGCTGCGGGGCATACCAGCGCGCGATGGCGGCGACCACGGGAAGCGGCGCGGATTGCAGCGTGCCGTGCGCCCAGGCGGCGTCGGTGGCGGCGTCGACGCTCAGGGTCGCGGGCGCAGATGCGGGCGCGCCGATCTCGAGCGCGTGCGCCTCGAGGCGCCAGTGCCCGCCGAGCCGCGCTAGCCGCCACGCACCGCTCAGCCGCCCGACGGTGAGCGCCGCGGCGCCGGCGACCGGCGCCCTCCACTGGAGCGCCTGCGCCAGCACCGTGCCGTCGGCGACGAGGAGGCGTCCCTGCGCGAATTCGGTGTGCAGCTCGAGGTTGCCCCGGCCCGCTTGCGGCAGGTAGCGCTGCCAGGGCGGATATTCGCTGAGCGCCCGCCAGCCGGCGAACTCGAGCATGCGGCCTTCGAAACTGAGGGTGCCGCTCGAGCCGGCCGGCCGTGCGGGATCGCCGGTCACGGCCAAGGCGAGGTGCGCGCTGGCACCGAGACTTGCGGGCAGCAGCACCAGCGCGTCCGCAGTCCACGCCGAAGCCCGGTGCCGCAGCTGTGCGTGCGTGACGCTCAGCGTGAGGGGGAGCGGCGCCCCGCTGAGGGGCCAGCGCAGCGTGCCACCCTGGATGTCGATGCGCCCGTCCCGCCAGCGCGACAACAACCGTGCGCCGGCGCTCGGCAGCGGCTCGTGCCCGGCGACGCCGGCACGCGCGCCGGCCAGACCTGTGCCGGCCCCGAGATCGATGTCGGGGTTCACCAGCGTGATGCGCCCGGCCTCGAGCCGGCCGCTGCGCACCATGCGCCAGGCGTCCAGTCCGACGATGAGCTGCGGCGCACGCAGCAGCGCCCCGGGCCCGCCGGGCTCACCGAGCGCGACACTGTGAAACACGGCTTCAGGACCGTACCAACCCCAGCGCACGGAAAGCTCGCTGAAGCTCACGTTGAGTCCGGTCTGCTGGCGGATCAACTCCTCGAGCGCGGCGCGGTGCTGCGGCACGCGCGCGGCGGCCAGCTCCCAGGCGATCAACACCACCGCACCCAGGATGGTGGCGCCGCCGAGCACCCAGGCCGCCGAGCGCAGCCCGGCGCGCGCCGGGCACGCCGCGCCTGCGGCGGCAGGGGCAACCGGCCCGGCAGCAGGCTCTGCTGGCGTTACACGCACTCTTGTGCCTTTAGACGAGTACGACGTCGTAGTGATCAGCGCCGTAGAGGGCCTCGACCTGCAGGCGGATCGGACGACCGACCTGCGCCTCGAGCTCCCCGAGAGTGGCGGACTCCTCGTCCAGGAGGCGATCCACGACGTCCTGGTGAGCGAGTATCAGCAGCTCACGACTGGCAAACTGTCGGCTCTGTCGCACAATTTCCCGAAAAATCTCGTTGCACACCGTTTCCGGCGTGCGGATGAAACCGCGCCCCACGCAGCTTGGACACGGCTGACACAGCAGATGTTCCAGGCTCTCGCGGGTGCGCTTGCGGGTCATTTCCACGAGCCCGAGCGGCGAGAGGCTCACGATGTGCGTCTGGGCGCGATCACCGGACAGCGCCCGCTCGAGGGCGCTCAGCACGGCGCGCCGGTGCGGCTCATCGCGCATGTCGATGAAGTCGATGATGATGATGCCGCCGAGATTGCGCAGCCGCAGTTGCCGCGCGATGCTCACCGCCGCCTCGAGGTTGGTGCGGAAGATGGTCTCCTCGAGATTGCGAT
>WNFW01001338.1_pt1 | contig 17391 bp, 11 predicted proteins | sample 5400131 | NCBI WGS metagenome assembly WNFW01 (sample SAMN13153362, study PRJNA577476) | soil metagenome | isolation source: 20 cm soil or saprolite under grassland replicate 1 | place: USA:California | collected 2016-06-15 | reverse complement strand
TCGAGCGTGCTCGGGCGGACAGTCAGCACGTGCTCGCGGTCGATTCGGTGCGCACGCTGCTCGCCGCCGTCCAGGAACGACTCGCCGCGCAGCAGGCGTACCTGGTGCAGCTGCGCGGTGACGTAAAGACCGACCTGCTGGCCGTGCAGCAGCAGCTCGTGAGCGTCCAGGAGCTGACCGGACAGAGCCAACAGCGCCTGACGGAGCTGCGCGGGCGGCTCGAAGAGCAGGCCCGCCAGCCGGTGCCGGCCCTGGATACGAGCCGCGGCGGAGCGGGCGTGCCGGTCGGGCCGTCGGGGAATCCGGCGGGCCCGGGGCCGGAACAGATGTACGACCTCGCCCATCAGCAGTACCGGGCGAGCCGCTACGGGACGGCTCGACTGGGCTTTCGGGAATTCCTGCGGTTGTTCCCCACCAACGAGCGGGCGCCCGACGCGCTCTACTTCATCGGCGAGTCGTTTGCCGGGGAGAACGCGGATTCGGCCGCCGCGGTGTATCAGCAGGTCGTGAAGACCTATCCCACCTCGCCGCGCGCACCGGCGGCGCTCTACAAGCTGGGCTTCCTCGCCGAGCAGCGCGGCAACAAGGCGGGGGCGCGGACCTACTACGCCCGGGTGATCGCCGACTATCCGCGCGCTCCGGAGGCCAACCTCGCGCGCGACAAGCTCCAGCGCCTGGGGCGGTAGCCCGCTCCAGCGTCTGGGGCCGGGGTCGGGGAGTCGGGGGGGGGCCGGCGTGTCGGAGACGCGTGACAACCGGGCCGAGATGCCGTTCCTCGACCACGTCGAGGAGCTGCGCTGGCGCATCCTCTACAGCCTGCTCGCCATCGTGGTCTGCACACTGGCGGGCTGGGTCATCGTCGAGCATGTCGACGTGATCGGTCTCCTCATCCGGCCGATCGCGCCGCTGATCCCCGGCGGCAAGCTCCGTGTCACCGGTCCCACCGAACCCTTTTTCATCACGCTGAAGTTCGCGTTCGTGCTGGGGCTGGTGCTCGCGTCGCCGGTAGTGGGATACCATGTATGGGCCTTCCTGGTGCCGGCGCTCTACCCGCGGGAGCGCCGACTCATCGTGCCGGCGCTGACGATCGGGGCCCTCCTGTTCCTGGGGGGGGCCGCCGCCGCGTACTTCTGGGTGCTGCCGCGGGCGCTGGCCGTGCTGTTGAGCTTCCAGCAGGGGGTGTTCGACCCGCTGATCACGGCGGATAAGTACTTCGCGTTCGCGGCGCAGCTGATCATCGCCTTCGGCGTCGTGACCGAGCTGCCGCTCGTGATCGTGATCCTGGCTGCGCTCGGGCTCGTCACGCCCCAGTTTCTGGCGCGCAACCGCCGCTACGCGATCGTGATCTCGGCGGTGGCGGCCGCCCTGCTCGCGCCGCCCGACGCCGTCTCCATGGTCCTGATGATGGTGCCGTTGTGGCTCCTCTACGAGGTCGGGATCTGGTGCGCGTGGGTGGTCGAGCGGCGTCGCGCGCGCCGGGCACGGGCGGCGGGGGGTGCGGCGAGCGCGGCCGGGCTCGCGGCCCTGCTCGTTCTGGCGGGCGGCGCGCTCGATGCCCAGACGCCGCCGCCCTTCCGGCCGACTCGGGCCGACACGACGCCGCGCACCGCCGCGGACTCGGCCGCTCAGGGGCGCCTCGACACCGCCACCGCTCGCCGCCTCGGCTTGCCGACCGGGCCGACGCGCAGCTTTCCGCCGTCCGACGCCGTCATCGACTCGCTCCTCAAGCTGCCGGGATTTCGCATCACGCAGTATGTGTCCGATACGCTGATCGTCCAGGGTGGCGATACGGAGACCATTCATCTGCGCGGCGAAGCATACGTGGAGCGGGAGGGCACGAAGCTCGAAGCGGACTCGATCCGCTATCACCAGCGGAGCTGTCGGCTCGACGCGATAGGGGATCCCCGCTTGTTCGATCAGGCGACGGTCATGGTGGGGGAAGGGATGCGGTACGACACCTGCATCAAGCGCGGGACCGTCCACAACGCGCTCACCGACTTCCAGCAGGGTGCCGCGCGCTGGTATGTGCGCGGCGACCTCGCGGTCGACTCGGGCTCCACGCGCCTGTACGGCGCGAAGAGCGAAGTCACGTCCGACGAGAACCCCGTTCCCGATTACCACTTCTCCACCGGGCAGATGAAGTGGCTGAACAAGGATGTGATGGTCGCGCGCCCGGCCGTGCTGTACGTCCACGACGTCCCGATCATGTGGCTGCCGTTCATCTTTCAGGACGTCCGAAAAGGGCGGCGCAGCGGCATCCTGGTGCCGCGCTTCGGACTCAACGACATCGTCCGTCCCGTCCGCAGTTACGAGCGCCACATCGTGAACGTCGGGTACTACCTCGCCATCAACGACTACCTCGATGCCCTGGTCTCGATGGACTGGTACGCCGGGCGTTACGTGTCGGTTCGAGCCAAGAGCAGCTATCGCTGGCTCGACCGGTTCATCGACGGGGGCATCTCGTTCGAGCGGTACGGCCAGCTCGACACACCCGGCTCCTCCATCCGCCTCGGCTGGCAGCACCAGCAGCGCTTTTCCTCGCGTACCCATTTCAACGCGAGCGTCGACTACTCGAGCAACACCCAGGTCATTGAGACCAACACCGTCAACCCGTTCCTCGCGACGGCGAGCCTCACCTCGCAGTTGAGCTTCACGAAGCAGTTCGACTGGGGCACCCTCAGCATCGGCGGCAACCGGCGGCAGGAGGTCGGGAGCGGTCTCGTATCGCAGACCATCCCGTCAGTCAGCCTCGCGCCATCCCCCATCAACATCACGCCGTCCATCACGTGGTCGCCCGGGTTTTCGTTCTCCAATCAGCAGTCGTTCCACCAGGTCCAGCCCCCGGTGCTCGTCCCCGGCGGCGCCTTGGACACGCTGTTCGCCGACAGCCGCGTCTCCACCCTGGGCTTACAGACACCCCTCCGCATCGGGCCCTGGAACTGGAGCAACACCTTCGACGTGACCGACAACATCAGCAACGCGCGGCAGGAGTTCGACATTCCGGATACGACGGCCCCCGGCGGGCGCCGCCGGGTGCTCTTCGACCAGACGTTCAGTACGGCCGTCAATTGGCAGACTTCCATCAACCTGCCCTCGCTGTTCACGGGAACCTGGAAGCTCCAGCCGGGCATCGCGATCGTGAACCAGACGTCGGCGGGGCCGTTCATGATCCGCAATCAGTTCACCAACGGCCAATTCCTGCGGCAGGGCAAGCGGCTCCAGTTCAGCGCCGGCCTCAGTCCCACCTTCTTCGGATTCTTCCCGGGGATCGGGCCCATCGCCCGGATTCGGCATTCGGTCTCGCCGCTGATCAGCTACGCCTTCGCGCCGGGGTCCACGGTCGACCCGGCTTTCGCGTACGCAGTCGATCCCACGGGTCGGAACTTCACCGCGCGCAGCGATCCCCAGCAAACGATCAGTCTCGGCCTGTCGCAGAACTTCGAGGCCAAGCTCAAGCCGCCGCCGGGCGACACGACCCAGCGGGCGGCGCGCAAGATCCGCCTCCTGAGCATCAACACGAGCTCGCTGTCCTACAACTTCGAGCAGGCGAAGGAGCAGGGTCATACCGGCTGGCAGACATCGTCGATCAACAACGCGTTCGCCTCGGACTTGCTCCCGGGCTTCTCGCTGAGCCTCACGCACGATTTGTGGAAGGGTCAGGTGGGCACCGACACGGCGAAGTTCGACCCGTTCCTGACGAACGTCTCGGCCCAGTTCGCCATCACCCCGGCGACGATCCACGGCATCGCCGCCCTGTTCGGCCTGGGGGGGCGCTCCGCCACCAGCCCCCCCCCCGCCGCCGCTCCGCCGCCCGCGGGAACCGAGGGCCCCCTGGGTGGCGCTGGTGGACTCGGTCAGAAGGGCTTTACGGGGCCGGGAGCCCTGCCGATCGGCGGCGCGGGCAAGGGGTTCAACCTGTCGATCAACTACACCAAGACGCGCACGCGCCCGCAGGCGGATACCGGATTCGTCGGCGCGAGTGCGGGGAGCCAGCAGCTGGGACTTCGCCTCTCATTCCAGCCGACGGCGCATTGGTCGGCGACGTGGGATTCGAACTACAATTTCGACACACGGCAGTTCGGCGCCCACGCCATTCGCCTCGAGCGCGATCTGCACCGCTGGCACGCGAGCTTCTCGTTTCTGAAGTCCCCGAACGGCAACTTCGCCTTCAGCTTCTACGTCGCCCTGCTGGATCAGCCCGACATCAAGTTTGACTACGAGCAGCAGTCCTTCACAAAGTAGTCGTCCCCTCCAGATGACACAGCCGGCGCGGCGCCGGTTTCCAACTGCCGCGGCGTGTGGCACTTACGTGTCGGCATGCCGCGTGCGTTCTCCCCGGCCGACCTGCAGCCCTGAGGATGCCATGCGGCTCTCGCTTTGCTCATTGTTGGTCTTCGCCGGTCTCGGCGCCGTCGCGTGCGGTCAGAACACGACGGCCGCCTCCACCCCGCTCGAGGCGCCGGCGAGCATCAGCTCGATCTCGCTCGACAGTGCGATTCACCTCGACTGGGCGGACAACGCGTACCAATCCGATCCCACCCGCTTCTCGATATACCGCGTCTACAGCGCGAGCTACGACCTGGACCATGGGCTTTGCGGAACCCACTGGTTCGAAGTAGGGACCACGGTCTCGCACCTGTTCCTCGTCGCGCAGCTGCGGAACGGCGTGCCACGCTGCTTTGCCACGTCCGCCATCAGTACCGACGGGCTGGAGAGCGAGTGGTCGCCGCTGTGGCAGGACACCCCGCGGCCCGACGCGCGCAATGAGCTCGTCTGGGCGGTCGGCGTGAACACGCCGCAAGCGGGCTTTCGGTTCTGGCTGGACGGGAACGCCAACGGGTACGGCGACCCGGGCGAGCTGGGCCTGGTGCAAGACGGTAACCGCAGCGACATCGATTTCTCCGTCTTCGTGGAGCCGGCCGATTCGTCGCTCTGGCTCGTGCCGGAGTTCGCGGGGGACTCCATGCAACTGTATCAGAGCACGCCGGTGGCCGATCTGACGTCCATCGACTTCGCACCGGCGACGGGCTACGGCCGCGATACGATCCAGGCCGTCCCCGGCTACGGCTACGTGTTCCAGCGGCTGGAAAGCGGGCAGTACCACTACGCGGGCCTGCGTGTCACCGCGGTGAGCCGCCGGTACGTGATCTTCGACTGGAGCGTGCAGACGGATTCGGGGAACGCGGAGCTGGTGCCGCCGAAGCGACCCGCGACGAGCGGGCGGGCGGTAGCCGCGAGGTAGACGCCGGCGTCACGAAAGGCGTCACGAACAGGGCGTCTCGAGGGAGCGTCACGGAACGGCGTTGTTTCGTGACGCTTTCTCGTGACGCTTTTCCGTGACGCCCTCCACGACTTGGCGTCTCGTATCTCAGAGCAGTAGCTTCCTTTCCGCATGCCCGCCACGATCACGCTGGACGGCCTCTCCCTCTCGATCGCGGACGTTGTCGCCGTCGCGCGCCAGGGCGTGCCCGTCGTCCTGGCCCCGCACGCGCTGGCGGCGGTGACCGCATCCCGCCGCACTATCGAGGCCGCCGTGGCCCGTGGTGACACGATCTACGGCGTCAACACGGGCTTCGGGAAGCTCGCCCACGTGCGCATCAAGCCGGAGCAGACGCGCGACCTGCAGCTCAATCTGATCCGCAGCCATGCGTCGGGCGTCGGCGACCCACTGTCTGTCGAGGCCGTGCGGGCGATGATGCTGCTGCGCGCCAATGTGCTGGTGCGCGGGACGAGCGGGGTGCGACCGGCGTTGCCCCAGCTCATCGTCGAGATGCTGAATGCCCAGGTGCATCCGCGCGTTCCCTCGCAGGGCAGCGTCGGAGCGTCCGGCGATCTCGCGCCGCTCGCGCATCTCGCCCTCGCGATGATCGGCGAGGGTGCGGACGGCGAGGCGCTCCGGGCCCAGCGGCTGCGACCCCTCACCTTGGAGGCCAAAGAGGGGCTCGCGTTCGTGAACGGAACGCAGGCGCAGACCGGGATGGCGGCGCTCGCCGTCCACGACGCCTGGGTACTGTGGCGCACCGCCCACGCGGCGGCGGCGATGAGCCTCGAGGCGGTGCGGGGCACGCCGGAGCCGTTCGACCAACGGATCCACGACGCCCGCCCACACCCCCTCCAGCAGCGCTCCGCGGCGCTGTTGCGCGAGCTGCTCGCCGGCTCGGAAATCCGCGAGTCGCACCGTGAGAACGACCCGCGCGTGCAGGACGCTTACTCATTGCGCTGCACGCCCCAGGTGCTGGGCGCGGTGGGAGAAGCGCTCGCGTTCGCCGAGCGGCTGGTCACGACCGAGCTGAACGCGGCGACCGATAACCCGCTCGTGTTCGACGAGGACGTGCTCTCCGGCGGCAACTTTCACGGGCAGCCGATCGCCCTGGCGCTGGACGTGATCGGCATCGCGCTCGCCACGCTCGCCGGCCTCGCGGAACGGCGGCTCGAGCGCATCGTCAACCCGGACCTGTCCTCCGGGCTGCCGCCCTTCCTGGCGCGGAATCCGGGCGTCGAGTCGGGGTTCATGACGCCACAGATCGCCGCCGCGGCGCTCGTCGCGGAGTGCCGGGTGCTCGCGACGCCGGCCAGCGTCCAGTCCGTGCCCACCGAGGGGAACCAGGAGGACATCGTCCCGATGGGCATGACCGCGGCGTGGAAGGCGGAGCGGATCCTCGGGAACGCAGCGCGCATCGTCGCCGTGGAGCTGCTCGCCGGGGCTCAGGGGCTGGAATTCCTGAAACCGCTCCGGCCCGGGCAGGGCGTGGCGCGCACGTACGCGGCCGTGCGCACCGTGGCCGCGGCACTCGACGGCGACCGGCCGCTGACGGCGGACATCGAGCGGGTGGCTGCGGGGATCCGGGACGGGAAGTTCGATCCGGAGGGGCGCGGACCGTGACCGGCGCGAGAATCGTTCGGGCGCCACGGGGCCCCACTCGTACATGCAAGGGCTGGATCCAGGAAGCGGCCCTCCGGATGCTGATGAACAACCTCGATCCGGACGTGGCGGAACGCCCCCAGGACCTGGTGGTGTACGGCGGCACCGGGAAGGCGGCCCGCGACTGGCCCGCGTTCGACGCGATCTGCCGCACGCTGCTCACCCTGGCCGACGACGAGACCTTGCTCGTGCAGTCGGGAAAGCCGGTCGGCGTTTTCACGACCCACCCGGACGCTCCCCGGGTGCTGATCGCGAATGCGAATCTGGTCGGGCGCTGGGCGACGTGGGAGGTGTTCCGCGAGCTCGAGCGCCAGGGCCTGATCATGTACGGCCAGATGACCGCCGGGTCGTGGATCTACATCGGCACCCAGGGGATCCTGCAAGGGACTTACGAGACGTTCGGCGCCATGGCGCGGCGGCACTTCGGGGGATCGCTGCGGGGGCGCATCGTGCTGACCGGGGGCCTGGGCGGCATGGGAGGCGCGCAACCGCTCGCGGCGACGATGAACGACGGCGTGTGTCTCGCGGTGGAGGTGGACCCGGCGCGCGTGCAGCGCCGCCTCGAGACCCGCTACCTCGATCGCTCCACCGCCTCCTTGGACGAGGCGGTGGGCTGGTGCGAGGAGGCGAAGCGGACGGCGCGACCGCTCTCGGTGGGCCTGGTCGGCAACTGTGCCGACGTGCTGCCGGAGCTCGCGCGCCGGGGGTTCGTCCCGGATGCGCTGACGGACCAGACGTCGGCCCACGATCCGCTGAACGGATACATCCCCGCGGGGCTCAGCGTGGAGCGGGCGGCGGCGCTGCGGCGGAGCGCGCCGGCGGAGTACGTGCAACGGTCGGTGGCGAGCATCGTGGCGCACGTGGACGCCATGCTCACCCTCAAACGTCGCGGAGCGGTCGCCTTCGACTACGGCAACAACATCCGGGCGCAGGCACGGGACGCCGGGGTCACCGACGCGTTCGAGATCCCGGGCTTCGTTCCGGAGTACATCCGGCCTCTGTTCTGCGAGGGCAAGGGGCCGTTCCGGTGGGTGGCGCTTTCGGGCGACGCCGCCGACCTGCACCGCACCGACCGGCTGGTGCTCGAGCTCTTCCCCGAGCACGAGCACCTGCGCCGCTGGATCCGGCTCGCGCAGGAGCGGGTGGCGTTCCAGGGGCTGCCCGCCCGCATCTGCTGGCTGGGTCAGGGCGAACGGGCGCAATTCGGGTGCGCGCTGAACGAGCTGGTGCAGCGGGGCGAGATCGGTGCGCCCGTGGTCATCGGGCGCGACCACCTGGACACCGGCTCGGTCGCGTCCCCGTTTCGCGAGACGGAGGCGATGAAGGACGGCTCGGACGCGATCGCCGACTGGGCGATCCTCAACGCGCTGCTCAACACGGCGTCGGGGGCGGCGTGGGTCTCGTTCCATCACGGCGGCGGCGTCGGCATCGGGAACTCGCTGCACGCGGGGCAGGTGAGCGTGGCGGATGGGTCGCCCTCGGCGGCGCGGCGGCTCGAGCGGGTGCTCACGAACGATCCGGGCCTCGGCGTGGCGCGCCACGCCGACGCGGGGTACCCCGAGGCGCTCGCCGCGGCCCGCCGGCATGGGATCCGGCTCCCGATGCGGGAGGGGGGAGCGGGCGACTGAGCACGCTGCTCGTTGGCGCGAGCCAGATCGTCACCTGTCGCGGCCCGGCGCGGGCGCGCCGGGGCCCCGAGCTGGCGGAGGTCGAGGTGCTGCACGACGCCGCCGTGCTGATCGACGGCGAGCGAATCGCCTGGGTCGGTCCGCGCTCCGAAGCTCGCGACCTCCATTCCGCATTCCGCATTCCGCAATCCGCAATCGACGTGGTAGAGGTGACGGGCGTCCTCCTCCCCGGCTTCGTCGACTGCCACACGCACGCCGTCTTCGGCGCCCCGCGGCTCGACGATCACGAGCGGCGGGCGCTGGGTGAAGACTACAAGACCGTGGCCGCCCGGGGCGGAGGTATTCTCCAGTCGGTGCGGGATGTGCGGGCGCGGAGCGAGAGCGACCTCGTAGCGCTCTTGCGGACAAGGGTGCGCGCCCTGCTCGCCCATGGCAGCACGACGATCGAAGTGAAATCGGGCTACGGGCTCGACGCCGCGAACGAGCTCAAGCAGCTCCGCGCCATTCGCGACACGGCAGCCACGGAGCGGGCCGCGCTCGTGCCGACCTTCCTCGGCGCCCACGAAGTCCCGCCCGAGTTCCGTGATCGCCGCCCGGCCTACGTTCGGCTGGTGTGTGATGAGATGATTCCCGCCGTCGCGCGCGAGCACCTGGCAGCGGCATGCGATGTGTTCTGCGAACCCGGCGTGTTCGACGTCGCGGAGACGCGCACGATCCTCACCGCCGCCCGGCAGCACGGACTCGCACTGAAGCTGCACGCCGACGAGCTGGAGGAGTCGGGGGGCGCCGAGCTGGCCGCCGCCCTCGGCGCGCTTTCGGCGGATCACCTCGCCGCGGTCTCCGAGGCCGGGATCCGGGCGCTCGCGGCGAGCGATACGGTCGCGGTCCTCCTGCCGGCCACGATGACGTTTCTCGGCAAGCGCGAGCAGGCGCCGGCGCGGCGCCTCGTGGACGCGGGAGCGGCCGTCGCGCTCGCGACCGATTTCAACCCGGGATCGTCGCCGACGGTCGGGCTCTCCCTGGTGATGGCACTCGGCGTCTCGCAGCTGGGGTTGCGCTACGCAGAGGTCGTGAGCGCGGTCACAGTCAACGCGGCGGCGGCGCTCGGCCTCGCGACGGATCGGGGGCAGATTGCACCGGGATTTCGCGCGGACCTCGTGTCGTGGGCCGTGTCAGATTGGCGCGAAGTCGCATACTGGATGGGGGAGCAACTCGTAACCGCCGTCTGGACAGGCGGTTCCGCTTGTCCGCTCCCGACGGGGCCCGTATCTTTAGGGCTCCATGTCAAAGCTTGAGAAGCTGAAGGAGAAGGCTCGCAGCCTCGAGGGGAAAGACCCCAAAGGGGCCATCGAGGCGTGGCTCGAGATCCTCAAGGGGCAGGAGAAGGACGGGGATCCCAACCCCGATCTCGCCATCTTCAATCGCATCGGCGACCTGCATCTCAAGATCCGCGAGCCCGCTCAGGCGGCCGACTACTACGATCAAGCGGTCGACAAATACGCCGAGCTCGGGTTCCACAACAATGCCATCGCGATGTGCAACAAGGTGCTGCGCAACGCGCCCGGCCGGCAGACCACCTACCTCAAGCTCGCCAAGCTGTATGCCTCCAAAGGCTTCATGGCCGAGGCCAAGCAGAACTTCGTGGAGTACGCCGAGCGGATGCACAAGGTCGGGAAGATCCAGCACGCCTTCGCCGCCCTGAAGGAATTGGCGGACATCTCGGCGGAGGGTGCACACCTCCGCGAGACGCTGGAAGAGCACCTGCGCATGTACGGCGCTCCGGAGCGGCGGCCGGGCGCCGGGGCGGCCGCGCCGGCGGCCCCCAAGGCGCAGCCGCATGACGACCCGTCGAAGACGGGCAAGCGGAAGACGTCGAGCCTGGTGTTCCTCGACGTGGATGCGCCACCGGTCGCCAAGGGGCCCCCGGTGCAGGGGCGCGTCGCGATCCCGCCCATGCCGGTACCGGAGCCGGAACCCGAACCGGCGCTCGACCCGGACCCCGTAGTCGAAAGCCTGATTGAGCCCGTGACGGCCGAGCCCGACACGTCCCTCGAGATCGAGTCGACGAGTCTCGTCGAAGGGCTCGAGGCCACGAACGCGGGAGGCACGCTCGAAGGGTTCGAGACGACCAGCGCGGAGTTCGGCGACATCGAGCTCGACGCGGCGGACGTGCCTTCGCTGCGGGACGAAGTCGCCCCGGAGGATATTCCTCCGCCGGCGGAGTTCGAGCCGACCGTGCCCGAAGAGGAGAGCGCTCCCGACTCCGCGGTAGAGCTCCAGCCGCTCCTGGAAACGGAGATCGAGATCGAGGCGCCCAAGGCGAAGGCACCGCCGCCGGTGGCGCCCGTTGTGCCGAAGCGGCCCGCGGTCGGGGCACCGCCCCGGTTTGCGGGGGGGGCGGGGGGGCGGACGGCTGCGAAGGCGGCCGAGCCGCCGAAGGTCAAACCGGTCGTCCCGAAGCGACCGGCCCCACCATCCCGCAAGACCCTGGTGGAAGTGCCCCCGCTCGAGCTCGAGCCGGACTTCGACACCACCGCGACCGACGGGGAGCACGACGTCGACGATCAGCCACTGGCGATCGACGATCTCCGGGCAGGCGGGCGCGGCGGAGGCGGACGTCGCTCGGGGGCGATCGACCTGAGCCTGGACGGCGTGGTCACGCAGCCCGACGAGCCCGGATCGCTCGTGTTCGCCAACATCGACGCGACGCCGGCGAAACCGACGATCGAGCAGCTCGAGGGACGGGTCGCCGATGATCCGGACGATCCCGAAGCGCACCAGGCGCTGGGCGAGGCGTTGATCGAAGCGGGCGAGCGGGAGCGGGGTGTCGAGGAGCTCGACCTGGCCACGACCGGTTTCGAGACTCGGGGGAACCTGCCGCAGGCGCAGGATTTGGTGGACGAGATCCTGCGACTCGATCCCAACAGCGTGCGGCACCGGCAGAAGCAGGTGGAATTCGCGTTCAAGTCGGGCGACAAGGCGAAGCTGATCGACGCGTACCTCGGGCTCGCCGACACGCTGTTACGGAGCGACCTCCCCGACAAGGCCCGCGCCGTCTACAAGCGCGTCGCCGAGCACGATCCCGGCAACGAGCGCGCGAAGGCCGCGCTCGCGATGCTCGCGCCGGTGACGACGCGCCCGCCGGAGCCGCCGCCGAAAGCGAAACCGACCGTCCGGGACACGGAGGGAAGGACGGCGGCTCGGGACGCGAAGATGAAGGTGCGGGACGAGGCCGTGGAGGCAGGGGACTTCGTGGACCTGAGCGCGATGATCCTCGAGGAAGAGCTGCCGGTGCGCGACACGCGCATGAAGATCGCCGACGAAGAACCGACCGGGGACGAGGAGCGCGACTTTCAGGAGATGCTCGCGCGCTTCAAGCAGGGGATCGACGAGAACATCGACGAGGCCGACTTTCAGTCGCACTACGATCTGGGCGTGGCCTTCAAGGAGATGGGCCTCTTGGACGAGGCGATTGCGGAGCTGCAGAAGGCGCTGCGGGCGCCCGACGGAAAACTCAGAAGCTCCGAGGCGCTGGGCGTGTGCTTCATCGACAAGGGCGCCTTCGTCGTGGCGGAGTCGATCCTGCGGCGCGCGCTCGACCTGCCGGCCGCCGGTGGCGACCAGGACCGTCTGGGCGTCCTGTACTGGCTGGGCCGCGCGCTCGAGGAACAGGGGAAGCGGGTCGAAGCCCGCGACCTGTACGGCCGGGTGTTCGCCGTGGACATCCGATTCCGGGACGTGGGCGAGCGCTCCAAGGCGCTCGCCAAGGCGAAGTAGCATGAGCCAGCAGGTCGCTCCGGTCGCGCTGCGGGACCTCCAACGGCCGGTGGCGGGGGACCTCGAGCGCGTCGCCGGCGAGCTGGGCCGCATCATCGCGGCCGACTTCCCGATCATCGCCCAGGTGAACGAGCACCTGGTGCGCATGAAGGGGAAGCTGTTCCGCCCCACGCTGCTCCTGCTCTCGAGCCAGGCCACGGGCTCGCTCGATTCGCGAGCCGTCACGCTCGCCGCCGTCGTCGAGTTGATTCACCTCGCGACGCTGGTGCACGACGACTCGGTCGACCACTCCGTACTGCGGCGCGGCATGCCGACGCTCAACGCGCTGTTCTCGCACCAGGTCGCGGTGATCATGGGCGACTACCTGTACTCGCGGGCCATCATCGAGCTGGTTCGCCTCGACGATCGCGAGCCCTTGCGTGTGTTCGCCCGCGTGACGAACGAGATGACGATCGGGGAGATGCGCCAGCTCGAGGCGCACGACAAGCTCGCGTACAGCGAGGAGCAGTACGACCAGCTCATCCGGGCCAAGACGGCATCGCTCCTGTCCGGGGCCTGCGAGGTCGGCGCGCTCCACGGGCCCGCCGCGTATCGTGAGGCGCTGGCCCGCTTCGGCTTGCGGCTCGGCATGGCGTTCCAGATCGCCGACGACCTGCTGGACTACACCGAAGCAGAGACGGTGACGGGGAAACCGTCGGGGCTCGACCTGCGGGAGCACAAGGTGACCCTGCCGCTCATTGCGGCGCTCGGCGCCATGCCACCCGCCGACCGCCGCCTCGTCGCCGAGCTGATGCGGGTGTCCGAACCGGACGATGCGCTCGTGGCGGACGTGGTGCGCTGCGTGGCGGCGGCCGGGGGCCTCGACTACGCCAGGCGCCGCGCGCTCGAGCTGGCCCAGCAGGCGGACGCGGAGCTCGACACTCTCCCCCCGTCGCCGGCGCGCGACGCGCTGCGCGACAGCATTGCGTACGCCGTGGAGCGGCGCAGTTAGCCCGTGGCGCAAGGCCCGCGCAGGCCGCTATTTTACTTTGGCGTGCTGGCCACCGGGTTTGTGCTGGGGGGCTTCGTCCACTCGTTCCTGCGGCGCTTCCTGCCGCAGGGGCCGGCGAAGGAGATCTTTACCTGGTCGGTGACCCCCACGCTGGGGCCGGTCCACATGGACCTGCTGGTGGTGTCGATCACCCTCGGGCCGCTCGGACTCGACGTGTCCCTGCTCGCGCTCGTGGGCGTGGCGATCGCTTACTACGTCGCCCGATCGATCTTTTGAAGCGAGGCGCGCTATGTTCGGGGACCTGTCGTTCAGCCACATCCTGATCCTGCTGCTCGTGCTGGTGCTGGTGTTCGGCGCGAAGCGGATCCCGGAGATCGGATCTTCGTTGGGGCAGGGGATCAAGGAGTTCAAGCGCAGCCTCAAGGACGCCACGAGCGACGACCCGCCCAGCGCGCCCCCGCGCAGCGTCCAGCCACCCACCTCGAGCCCCCTCTCCTCGGGTGACCCGAAGCGCCTGAACGACTAACTCTCGCTGGCGGCCGCCGATCGGAACATTTCGCTGCGGCGGTCGACGATCTTGGCGTCGGCGCGCAGCGCGGTGACGAATTGCTGGAGCCGCGCCTGCTCGACAGGCCGGATCAGCGCTTCGCGCTGCTGGGCGCGCTGCTTCAGCCACGCGGCGGAGTCGGCGCCGGCGCGGGCCAGACCCTGCAGCAAGAACCACCCCGTCTCGTCCGCGATGACGCCGCTGCGCTCGCCCGGTCGCAGCCCGAAGGCTGCTCCCAGCAAGACGGGATTGCGCGCGAACTGTACGGGCGCGGTCACTCGTGTGAAGGGGCCCAGCTTCTCGACGGGGAATCCCCGCGCCCGGGCGGTCGAAAGGAGGTCGCTGGCGTCGCGCAGCGCGGTCGCGGCCTGCTCCGCCCGCTCGCGCGCCACGGCCTTCTTCTTCTCGTAGCGCGCCGCGGCGAGGACGCGACCACGGATGCCCGCGAGCGGCGGTACGCCCGCCGCCTCGAGCGAGTCGAGCCGGAACACGTAGCTCGCCTGGGCTGCATCGATCACCGGACTCGTCTCACCCCGGCGCGCCTCGAACGCCCACACGCTGACGTCAGGGACGGACGCGCCGAGCCGCAGCCGCTCCCCCTCGACGAGCTTCGGCGCGCGGGCGAGCGGGAGGTCCAGCCGTTTGGCGGCGCTGTCCAGTCGGCTGCCATCGGTCTGGTCCGCGGCCAGCCGGTCCAGCGTATCTGTGCGCGCATCGACCGCGTCCAGATGCGCGCCCTGGGGCACGATCGGGACGAGGATGTGGCGCACGTGCACCGAATCGCCTTTGGCGGCGTCGATCCGGATGAGGTGAACCCCGAACTCGGTGAGCACCGGCTCGCTGAGGGCACCCGGCGCGAGACGGTGCAGCACCGCGGCGAACGGGGCGACAAAGCCGGCGCCGGTACGCTTGACCCACCCCAGATCCCCGCCCCGCGGGCCGGTCCCCGAGTCCGCGGACTCCTTTTTCGCGACGTCGTCGAACTTGGCCTTACCCGCCGCGATCTCCGCCCGCAACGCGCGGGCGTGCGCCAAGGCCGCCGCGCTGTCGGCGGCGTTGGGGATGCGCGGCAGCTCGACGTAGCTGAGCCAGGCGGCGGCGGGTCGCTTGAAATCCGCCTGGTGCGCGCCGTAGTAGCGCTCGAGCTCCGCGTCCGACACCGGCACCAGCGAATCCGGCACGTCTTCCGGACGTACGGCGAGCAGGGCAACCGTCACCGATTCGTGCTGGTCACGCCAGGTACGCCATAGCTTCGCGTCGGACACGTAGACGTCGGCCGTCAGGTACTCTTCCAGCTTGCGCTGCGGCAGGTACTCGCGATACAGCTGCTCGACCTGAGACGCGAACTCGGAGCCGGCGCTCGAGATGTACCGCTGCCACTTGGTGATGTCGAACTGACCGTTCGTTTGGAAGGTCGGGTCCTGGAGCACCTGCTGCATGATCTGGGGCGGCGGCGCGCTGCGTGCGGCCTGGATGATTTCGTCGTCCGAGACCGTGATGCCGAAGCGGCGGTACGCCCGGTCGAGCAGGATCTTTTGGATGAACTGGTCGGCAACGCGATCCTGCAGCTGCCGCTCGTCCTCGCGCGTCAACCGCCCGCCTCCCTGCTGGCGCCGATACTGCTCCAGGGTCGCCTGATATTGCTGTTGGAACGGCTGGGAGCGCACGACGGTGCCGTCCACCTTGAGGACGACGTCCCTTCCCCCGCCGATGATATCGCTGACCTGCCCGTACGCCATCCAACCAATGAACGTGATCGCCACGACCCAGAAGACAGGCTTCGTGATCTCACGCATCGCGCGCATCATATGGGGCCAGACTCCGACGAGAGCATGGTGGGAGGGGCATAAGTCTAAGAACCACAACACGAAAACTCAAGCGCGCGGGTGCGATTCCGATTGACAGCGCGCCCGAGCAAACACTATCTTTGTCCAACTCCCCCAAGCACTTAGGGCGTGGCCTACACTAGCGAAATAGAAAAGCTGGAGAAGCGGTGGGCCGAGAACCCCAAGGGACGTAACTTTGCCCCCCTGGCCGACGCCTATCGTAAGGCAGGAGAACTAGATAGGGCCATCGAGCTGTGCACCGCCGGCCTCGAGCGGCACCCCGACTACGTCAGCGCGCATATCGTCTTTGGGCGCTGCATGATCGATCAGAAAAACGACGCCGGCGCTTCCGATGTGTTTCGCAAGGTCCTGACGCTCGACCCCGAGAACGTTCTCGCACTCAAGATCCTGGCGGAAATCGCCGAGCGCGGCAGCCGGTTCGGCGAGGCGGCCGACTGGCTCAGCCGCCTGCTGTCGGCCGATCCGATGAACGGCGATGCGGCCGAGGCACTGGCGCGAGCCAAAAGCAAGGCGGCGCAGTCGGCGCCGAAGCACACCCCGGAGCCGGTCGCGCGGCTGGTGTTGGAAGCGGCCCCGCATTCTCCGCCCCAGCCCCTGCGGGACCTGATGATCGAGCACGCGTCGGAGGAGCCAACCTCTCCCTCGCTCGACGTGCGGGGTACGCCCGCCGACATCGAAACGTTCGACGGGACGCTCGACTTCAACGCGGCGGCGCACAGCGCCGCAAAAGCGGACGGCATCGAGGTGCAGGAGGAGGTCGAGCTCAAGCCCCAGGACTTGGTGGTCGAGGGGTTGGCGCAGCCGCCAACCCCCCCGCCTGCCGCGGTCGTACTGTCGGACGACGATGGCGCAGCGGACACCGCCGCGCTGTCGCGCGCCGAGCCGGTGCTCACCGAGACAATGGCCGAGTTGTATCTCCGACAGGGTCATCAGGAGGATGCCCTGCGCGTGTACCAGGCGCTCCTGGCGCAGCGCCCGGCGGACGTGCGACTGCGGGGACGGGTCGAATCGATCGCCGGGGGCGGGGCACGGGAGGCGGGACGAGAGACGGGTGAGACCGTCCAGGTCTTCCTGAAGCGCATTCTCGCCGGCCGACCCGGCACGCCGGCGTCCGAGCCACCGGATCCACCGGCCGGATCCTCACTCGACGCGGCCTTTGCCATCGCTCACTCCGATCCCGAGCCGGCTCGCGCGCACACGGTGGTGTCTCCGGGCGAGGCGACCCGGCCGGCGGCCGACAGTATCTCGCTCGACCAGGTGTTCGGGGACGAAGGCCCACGGAACTCGGCCCTGGCCCCGGCACGGGAAGTCCCGCCTCCCCCGCTCCCCGCGCCGCCCCCGGCCCCTCCGCCGTCACCGGCTCCGCAGCAGACCGGCGGGTTCTCATTCGACCAGTTCTTCAGCGCTTCCGAGCCGGCGAGTGGGGGGGGAGGGAGCGCGGGGGGGGTTGGGGGCGGGGGCGCAGCCGCGTCGCCTGGCGAGAGCGGCGCACCGGCGCAGCCACCCGCACGGAGCTCCGGCGGCCGACTGCGGCCGCCGGTGGAGGACGAGGGCGACCTCGATCAGTTCCAGGCCTGGCTCAGGGGCCTCAAGTCCTAGTGCCGTTCCCGTCGATCGCGCCCCACCACATCGGAGCCGCGCCCGGCAATCCGCGGGAACGGCACTAGTGCACATCGCCG
>WNFW01002658.1_pt1 | contig 17400 bp, 15 predicted proteins | sample 5400131 | NCBI WGS metagenome assembly WNFW01 (sample SAMN13153362, study PRJNA577476) | soil metagenome | isolation source: 20 cm soil or saprolite under grassland replicate 1 | place: USA:California | collected 2016-06-15 | reverse complement strand
CGTCCGGCGCCGAGCGCGCGACGTAAAGCGCCGCCAGCGCCCCGTTCGCGCCCGGGCGGTTGTCGACCACGACGGTCTGCTTGAGCGCAGCGCCGAGGTGCTGAGCGACCACGCGGGTGATCGTGTCGGTGGCGCTGCCCGGCCCGAACGGAACAATCATCGTGATCGGCTTGGTCGGATAGGTGTCGGCGCGGGCCGCAGCGCTGAGCAACACCGCGCCGGCGATGAGACTGCGGAGCAAAGTCTTCATGCCAAAGTCCTCCCGGATTCGAGGCTGTGATTGACGGCGCGGCGGCCTCGCCTCCGCATGCGCCTTTGATCTCTCCTGCTTCAAGGATAACGCATTTGCGCCAGCGGTGGGTGGCGATCGAAACGGAGGAATTGTCGCAGCTGTGATCCCGATGGGTTCGGCTGGACCACTGGTTTCGTCAATCCTCTCGTGGTGTTCTCAATGCCGATGACAAGTCAACGCGTAGGCGAGTTGAACACTTACGAAAGCCGTCAAATGCCGCGGCGCGAGCGATTGGGTCTCGCTGCGCTTACCCCATGTGCGCACTCGGGGTTTGACAAAATTCCCGATGGGAGGCGGCGTCCACTTGCCTGACGCTGTTCCGCTTCGGCAAATGGCAAGGTAACGGAAACAGCAAAAACGTTACCGCCGCGCGCTAAATTGGTAACGCCTTTATGGCCTTGTCGTTCCCTCAGAGGGGGAGCTTCGTCCGGTGTGAACGGCGCCTCATTGAGAAGAGCTTTTTCACTTGATGCAAACAGGGAAAGTGCGATGCGGCCGCTCGAAGGTCTATTTGTCCTCGACTTCTCGACCTTGCTCCCGGGCCCATTGGCCACGCTGCTGCTGGCCGAAGCTGGCGCGGAGGTTGTGAAGATCGAGCCGCCAGGACGCGGCGAGGAGATGCGCCGCCATGCGCCCAAGTGGGGCCACGACGGCGCCAGCTTCGCGCTGCTCAATCGTGGCAAGCGCAGTGTCGCCCTCAACCTGAAAGACCCCACCGAACGGAACCGGCTGCACCCGCTGGTGAAACGCGCGGATGTCATCGTCGAGCAATTCAGGCCGGGCGTCATGGAGCGGCTTGGCCTCGACTACGACTCGGTGGCCAAGCTCAATCCCATGGTCGTCTACTGTTCGATCTCAGGGTATGGACAAACCGGCTTCAAACGCGACGTTGCCGCGCATGACCTCAACTATATCGGCGATGCTGGTCTGCTGGCGTTGTCGATGGGCGATCAGTCGCGGCCGGTCGTGCCTCCGGCGCTGATCGCAGATATCGCCGGAGGCGCCTACCCTGCTGTGCTCAACATTCTGTTGGCGCTGGAGGAGCGCCGCCGGACGGGACGCGGGCGCCACCTCGATGTGGCCATGGCGGACAATCTGTTCCCGCTCATGTTCTGGGCGATCGGCCACGGTCTCGTTACGGGCACTTGGCCGGGAAATGGGGAGGGCTACGTCACCGGCGGCTCGCCCCGCTATGGGCTCTATCCGACCAAGGACGGCAGAGTGGTGGCGGCTGCGCCGCTCGAACGCAAATTCTGGGAGACGTTCTGCGACCTCATCGGGCTCGAGGACGAGTTTCGCAACGATGCGAAAAATTCCGCGGCGACGAAAGCCCGGGTTGCCGCCATCATTGCGAGCGAAACAGCAGACGTCTGGCGCTCGCGTCTCGCCGGCAAAGATTGTTGCTGCTCGATCGTAGCGAGCCTCGCTGATGTATTTACCGATCCCCACTACGCGGCTCGCGGTGTGTTCCACCACCTGCTCGCCAATCCCGAGGGGGCTACCATGCCGGGGCTCCCGGTGCCGCTCGATCCGGGCTTTCGCGCAGCCCCCGAAGCGGCAATCGCTTCGCCTGCCCTGGGCTCCGATAACAAGACGTACCTGGGGTGATGGGCCGCACAGAGGTTGAGGCTTGCGCGATGACAATGCGGGTTGATTTCACGAGTCAGACGTTTTTCCGGGATCCGGCCGCCGGCATCGAAAGACTGCGGGCTTCGGGACCGGTCCTAGAGACCCGGTTCCCGATCGTCGGCAAGGTCTGGATCACGACGACGTACGAGTCGACCGCCCGCGTGCTGAAGGACAGCGCGACGTTCAGCCTGCGAAAAGAGGGCGGCGGCCTTGCCGGCCTGCGCTGGTGGATGCCGGCATTCATCGGTGCGCTCGCCAACAATATGCTGACCATGGATGAGCCGGACCACACGCGTCTGCGGGGAATCGTCGACGAGGCCTTCCGCCGCCGCGCAATCCTCGATATGGAGCCGCGCATTCGCGCCATCGCCGACGATCTTGCCAGCCGGCTGTTCGCGGATGGAAGTCCGGCCGACCTCGTCGAGCGATATGCGCGAATGTTGCCGCTGTCGGTCATCTGCGAGTTGCTCGGCCTGCCGCCTTCCGACCGGCCGAAATTCATCGCTTGGGCGAACAGGGTTGCGCGGCTCACCAGCGTTATCGGCTTCCTGCGCATGATGCGGGGCCTTGCGCAGATGAAACGCTATCTGGAGGAGCGCCTCCGGTTCGCCCGCGAGCATGGAGGGGACGGTCTGATAGCCGAGCTCGTGCGCGTTGAAATGGAAGGTGGGCGCATCAGCGCCAACGAAATGGTGTCGATGATCTTTCTGCTGTTGGGCGCCGGGTCGGAAACCACGACGCATCTGATCAGCGGATCGGTCTACGAGCTTCTCAAAAATCCCACCCTGCGTGATTGGCTCGAGGAGGATTGGAGCCGGGCCGGTCTCGCGGTCGAGGAGTTCTTGCGCTTCGTCTCGCCCGTGCAGTTTTCAAAGCCGCGCTTCGTGCGACAGGACACGGAGTTTGGCGGCATCCAGGTGAAGCGGGGCGACAGGATCATGGCCATGGTGGCGGCCGCCAATATGGACCCGCAGGCAAACCAGCATCCCGAACGGCTCGACCTTCAGCGCCGGCCGAACCGGCACCTCTCCTTCGGCACCGGGATCCATTTCTGCCTTGGCCATCAGCTTGCCCGCATCGAAGGCATGTGCGCCCTGCAAGCGCTGTTCACGCGTTGGCCAAGGCTCCGGTTGGCGGTGGCGCCCGCGCAAATCCGCTGGCGCAAGCGGCCGGGCCTCAGGTCGATCGAACAACTGCTCGTCGCGGACGGCCCTTGATGGCGGCTTGCGGCACGTTGCCCGCATAGCCGCGAGCATCCCGGATTTCGCCATAGCGCGTCGAAGACGCGCGTAAACGCGCTTATGGCTCAATCCGGGCTACCTACCGAGCTGCGCAGCGCGCGCTTTGGCTGCGGCTCGAGCGTCGCCGAAACAATAGCTTGAAAAACCCGGCCTCATGACGGCGCGTCTTGTCGGTTCGATGGTCTGCTGCGGCACTCTGCTTCTCTCGCTCCTCTATTTTAAGACGGGCGCCGATAAGCTCGTGGACCTTATAGCGGACCTGAAAGTGGCGCTTAATGAACTCCTGATAAACGTCGTAGCTTGGATTAGCGTCCCAAATGAATCGCGTGATCTCTATGAAAAGCTCACTGCTTCTTCTGAGCCCGGGATTGCTCGTTTCCAGGAGCGTGAAGGCGGCGCGGCGAACGCGCGCGTCCTTTGAACGGAGCAATCGATACACATGAGATTTCGACAGTGCGCCGTGTTTGACCATAAAGGCTTCCCCCAGGAGAAGGCCTTATAGCGCAAAGCCCCCCACATGGCGGGCGGCGCTGCGCTTTATGGTGTCTAGAGTCTTATTTTCTGATCCGGTCAAAACCGGAGGAGGTTCAGTAGCTCGGATTTCGCTGCGCTCAACCCGGGCTGCTCCTTGCTCGCTGGGCCTATCGCCGCAGACGTTCCCAACTGTGCTGTCAGGCAATAGAATGGGCCTGCGGCACAAACGCACTCAACTGCAGGAGGTTGCAATGATTACCGCAATCGTTCGCTTCCGACTTCCGCAGGGCACGACCCGCGACGACGTGAAGGCGATGTTCGAGAAGTCCGCTCCGAACTATCGCGGCATCCCTGGGCTGGTCAGAAAATACTATCTCTATGGAGACGATCAGACTGGAGGAGGCGTTTATCTCTGGAGCAGTCGTGATGCCGCGGAGCGCTTCTATTCCGATTCCTGGAAGAGCACCATCGCACAGCGATACGGAGCGCAGCCGGAGATTCTGTTCTTCGAGACGCCGGTGATCGTCGAAAATGCGCAGCAGAACGCGGCCACCGCTGCCGTCTGAACCATCATACGGGCTGTGAGTTATGCCCGCAGCCTGGGCTCTTCCGGAGAGCAGCATGCGGGTTTTCCTCACCGGTGCGACCGGCGTGATCGGGCGCAGAGTGCTGCCCTTGCTGGTGGGCTTGGACCACAGCGTGACCGCCGTCGCGCACCGGCCACAGTCGTGGGGCGAGATCGAGCGCGCCGGGGCAGTGCCGGTTCAAGTGGATCTCTTTGCTCGGGCAGCCATTCAGAGGGCAGTGGCCGGGCATGACGCGGTCATCAATCTCGCCACCCATCTGCCCGCAGGCTTTGCTTCCTTCCAGGCGCCTGGGCCGAGAACGATCGCATCCGGCGGATCGCGTCAGCCAACTTGGTGGACGCAGCGATCGCGGGAGGCGCCACGCGGTTCATCCAGGAATCGTTCGCCCCGGCCTATCCCGACCGCGGCGAAGCATGGATCGACGAGCGAACGCCGATCGCGCCCGTGCGATACAGCCGCTCGGTGGTCGATGCCGAACGATCGGCGCAGCGGTTCTCCAGCGGCGGACGCACGGGCGTCGTCCTGCGGTTTGCGGCGTTCTACGGTCCCGATTCCTGGTTCACCCGCGATCTCATTCGCTATGTGCGGCATGGTTTCGTGCCGATTCCAGGCGCGGCCGACAGCTTCATTTCCTCGGTATCTCACGACGATGCTGCGACCGCCGTCATGGGCGCGCTGCTTGCTCGTGCAGGTATCTACAATGTCGTCGACGACGAGCCCATGCGCCGGGGCGAGTTTGTCGGCTCGCTCGCGGAGACTCTGGGCGTTCCCGCACCGAAGCTGGCGCCGCCATGGATGAAGTACCTTTTCGGCTCGCTCGGAGAGATGTTGGCGAGGAGCTTGCGGATCTCGAACCGCAAGCTGCGTGAGGAATGTGCGTGGGTGCCAAGATATCCAACTGTGCGCGAAGGCTGGCGCGCCGTTGCGGCTACCATCTCGGCATCTTCGCAGGTGCGCGGCACGGCACGATAATGATGTCGGTGCACGCAGCGGCTGAAGGAGGACCGGCAACAGCACTTGCGCTGCGATGCAAATGCGCTACGCCGCTATAGAGTGCGGCACGTTCGAGAAATGGAGGTCGCCATGAGCTTCAAGACCATTCTCGTTCCGTTCGAACAGCATGATCTCACGAACTCGATTTTGAACACCGCGCTCCTTATTGCGCGGCAATTCGACAGCTACATCGAAGGATTCGCCTTGCGGGTTGCGATCCCCACGGCCTTCGCACTCGGCGACGTAGGCCCGCTGCCGATACCGGCATTGGAGGAGGAAATCGCGGAAAACGAGAAACGGAGCCGGAGCCTTTTCGAGAACTTCATGCAAGAGCACGGCGTGCCGTGCGGAGCCGCCACGAAATCCCTCTCAAGCGCTTGGTTGGCAAATGCCCCTGAGGGTGACTACTTCGTCGGCAGCCATGGCCGGGTCTTCGACGTGATTGTTTTAGGTAGACCCGGTCGCGATCCGCGCGGCCCACGCATGACCACGCTTGAAGCTGCCTTGTTTGAAAGCGGCCGGCCTGTCTTGATCGCACCGCCATCTCCGCCGTCTCAGATGGGCACGAATGTTTTGATTGCATGGAATTGCAGCACCGAGCAAGCGCGCGCCACCGCTTTGGCGATGCCCATCCTCAAGCGTGCCAACCGCGTCATCGTATTGACGGTCGAAGGCGGCGCAGCGGTACCCGGACCAACAGGGCAGCAACTGTGCCGCTATCTGCAATTGAACGAGGTGGCGGCAAAACCGCTCACCGTGGGCCTTGATGGCCGGCTGACGGGCGAGGTGATTTTATTCCACGCCAAGGCATTGGGCTGTGACCTCCTGATCAAAGGCGCCTACACCCAGAGCAGATTGCGGCAAATGATCTTCGGCGGCACCACCCGCTACATCCTGAGCAACGCCGAATTACCCGTGCTCATGGCACACTGACCCTTTCGGCGCGATGCTTATTGTTTTGGCGCCATGGGATCGTGCCCGGGATGGATCATACGGACTCTTTAGCTTGGCAATTTAGCGTCGCAGATGTTTATTGGTGATATCTTTTTATCGGCTCATGTCATTCCGCCGCCGACCGATAGCTTTCCATCGGTGGGCACGAACAGACGAGATGGCGGTCGCCGTAGGCGTTGTCTACCCGGTTAACCGGACACCAATACTTGTCGCGCAACAGCTGCTTCACCGGGAAGCAGGCGAGCGCACGCGTATAAGGACGACTCCAGTTTTCATCGGTGAGATCGAAAACGGTGTGCGGTGCGTTCTTGAGAACATTGTTTTCGGAATCCATCGCTCTGCTCTCGACGGCCGCAATCTCCGATCGAATTGAAATCATTGCGTCACAGAAGCGGTCGAGCTCCGTCTTCGATTCCGATTCCGTGGGCTCGATCATCAGGGTGCCGGCCACCGGGAAGCTCATGGTCGGCGCGTGGAAGCCATAGTCAATCAGACGCTTCGCGATGTCTTCGACTAAGACTCCGGCAGTATCCTTGAACGGGCGCGTGTCGATGATGCATTCATGCGCCACGCGGCCGTGCGGTCCCTTGTACAGAAGCGCGTAGTGGCCTTCGAGCCGCTTGGCGATATAATTGGCGTTCAGGATGGCAGCTTGCGTCGCTGCGAGCAGGCCATTGCCACCCATCATGACGATGTAGGCCCACGGAATTGGCAAGATGGCCGCCGAGCTGAACGGAGCGGCGCTGATGGCCCCTACTTGTGCGGGTTCGCTCGGCCATTCCGAATGACCGGGTAGGAAAGGGGCCAGATGCTTTTTCACGCCGATCGGGCCCATGCCGGGGCCGCCGCCGCCATGGGGGATGCAAAACGTCTTGTGAAGGTTGAGATGGCCGACATCGGCGCCATATTTCCCTGGCTGCGCCAGGCCGACTTGCGCATTGAGATTGGCGCCGTCGAGATAGACCTGCCCGCCGTGAGCGTGAATGATGCTGCAAATTTCGCAAATTGCGGATTCGAACACGCCATGCGTCGACGGATAGGTGATCATCACCGCCGCGAGGCGGTTAGAATACTGCTCGGCCTTATTGCGCAGGTCGGCGAGATCGACATTGCCGTCACTGTCGCAAGTGACAACAACAACATCCATCCCAGCCATGTGCGCGGATGCCGGATTTGTCCCGTGAGCCGAGGATGGGATCAGACAGACGGTGCGTTGCGATTCGCCGCGGCTGACGTGATAGGCGCGGATCACGAGCAGGCCGGCATATTCGCCTTGCGCGCCCGAATTCGGTTGTAGCGAGATCGCATCATAACCTGTGATCTCACAAAGCTTCGCGGAAAGGTCGGCGGTCAGCTCGGCGTAACCCCGCGCTTGGTCCGCCGGCACGAACGGATGAATGTTGGCGAATTCCGGCCAGGTCATGGGAATCATTTCAGTGGTCGCGTTGAGCTTCATCGTGCAGGAGCCAAGCGGAATCATGCTGCGGTCTAGGGCGAGGTCGCGATCGGAAAGCCGCCGCATGTAGCGCAGCATTTCCGTTTCAGAACGATACAAATGAAAGACGGGGTGGGTCAGGAAGTCGCTGCGACGGACAAGTTGCGTCGGGATCGCGTTGGCCGTTTGCGCGCTCAACTTTTCGAACGACAGAGGAGCCGGGTGAGCGTTGGCTTGAGCGCCGAATGCCCGCCATACCGCTTCAATCACGGCCGGCGTAGTGGTTTCATCGCAACTAATGCCGATGCGGGCCTGCGCGCCGGCGCCGATTTTGCGCAGGTTGATCGCGCTCGACCAGGCGTTCTCGAGAATTTCGGATTGGCGCGCGCCCACCTCGACCGTGACCGTATCGAAGAACGCAGCTTGCTGCACGCGCCAGCCGAGCGCCGCCAGTCCCTTGACCAAAGTCCCGGCAGTACGATGGACCTTTTCCGCAATGTGCTTAAGACCGCCCGGGCCGTGATAGATCGCATACATTGCGGCGACCACGGCGGGAAGAACTTGCGCGGTGCAGATGTTGGAGGTCGCCTTCTCGCGGCGGATGTGCTGCTCCCGCGTTTGCAGAGCGAGCCGATAGGCGGGCTGGCCGCGGCAATCGACCGACACGCCGACAATGCGACCTGGAAGCGCGCGCTTGTACGCATCCTTGGTTGCGATAAAGGCGGCGTGCGGACCGCCATAGCCAATCGGCATGCCGAAGCGCTGAGTGGATCCGATGGCGACGTCCGCTCCTAATTCGCCGGGCGAAGCCAGGAGCGTCAGCGCAAGCGGATCAGTTGCCATCACGGCGAGCGCGCCGGCTGCGTGCAACGCTGAAATGACCGCGCGGAAATCCCGGATCTCGCCCGAGGTTCCAGGATATTGCAGCAGCGCCCCGAATACTGCGGCGGGCTCGAGGTCGTTCAGCGGATCGCCGACCATGATGGTCCATCCCAGCGGCTCGGCGCGCGTGCGCACCACCGCAATTGTTTGCGCATGGCATTCGGCATCGACGAAAAACGCGTTCGCCTGCGATTTCACCACGCGTCGCGCCATCGCCATTGCTTCCGCCGCCGCTGTCGCCTCATCCAGCAACGAGGCATTTGCGACGTCGAGGACGCACAGTTCGGAGATCATGGTCTGGAAATTCAACAGCGCTTCGAGCCGCCCCTGGCTAATCTCGGCCTGGTATGGCGTGTAGGCCGTGTACCAGGCGGGATTCTCAAGGATGTTGCGCTGAATCACCGGCGGCAGGATCGTCCCGTAGTATCCCTGACCGATTAGCGACGTGAAAACCTTATTCTTGTCGGCAATGATGCGAAGCTTCCGCAGCGCTTCGGCTTCCGAAATTCCCGCCGGAAGCGCGAGCGGGGCTGCTTGGCGGATCGCACCGGGCACCGTCTGTGAAATGAGCTCATCGATATCGGCCACTCCGATGGTCGAGAGCATTTCGCTCATGTCCGCAGGCGACGGCCCGATGTGCCGACGCGAAAAGTCGGCCGGATCAAAATCGGCAGCGGAGGGTGTGGGAAACATCGTGTTCACCTTTTTTCCGATCGCGGCTTGAGCTCGGCTGCAGCGGAGCGTTTCACGCAATCATTGCCTGGTACGCCTTCTCGTCGAGCAGGCGGTCGAGCTGGGACGGATCGGAAATCCTGATCTTAAAGAACCAGCCCTTGCCCATCGGATCGCGATTCACGAGCGCCGGCTCATCGACGATAGCTTGATTGATCTCGGTGATTTCCCCGCTCACTGGCGCATAAACGTCCGAGGCGGCCTTGACGGATTCGACGACCGCCGCCGCTGCACCCTTCTCGGGTTTCGCTCCAGGGGGCGGTAATTCCACGAACACGAGATCCCCGAGCTGTTCCTGCGCATAGTTAGTGATGCCAACGGTGGCGATATCGCCTTCGATACGCAGCCATTCGTGGTCTTCCGTGAATTTCAACATTGGTCTCCACCGTTCAATTTCAGTTGCGTTTGTAGCGGTGCGGCACGAAAGGCAGATCACAGACTCGCAACGCAATGCGCTTGCCGCGCACCTCGCCGAAAATCCGCTCACCGGTCGTTGCAAAATTCCTGTCGATGTAACCCATCGCGATCGGCGCCTGCACAGTCGGCCCGAAGCCGCCGGATGTCACGGTACCGATCGTGCTTGCGGAAACCTCGTCTGCGTAGAGCTTCGCGCCGGCGCGCACGGGCACGCGATCCTCGACCTTCAGTCCGACACGGCGGCGTGGGGCGCCCTCCGATATTTGCCGCAGAATGATCTCGGCGCCCGGGAATCCGCCCGCGCGCGATCCGCCGATGCGGCGGACTCTCCCAATCGCCCATTCGAGCGAGGCCATCACCGGTGTCGTTGTCGGATCGAGATCAGACCCATAGAGACACAGCCCGGCTTCCAGCCGTAGACTGTCGCGCGCGCCAAGTCCGATCGGCATCACCGAATTGTCTTTGCATAGCGCACGCGCCAAGGCCTCAGCGTGATCGGCCGCGATGCTGATCTCGAATCCGTCTTCGCCGGTATAGCCGGACCGCGAAACCTCGCAGTCTGCGCCAAGGATCGGCAACCGGCGCACGTCCATGAATCGCATCGTGGTAATCGCGGGCGCGAGGCGCGCCAGCGCCGTTTCCGCCAGCGGCCCCTGCAACCCAATCAGTGCACGATCCCGCAGAGGATCGATCTTGCAGGTTTGCCCGAGCTGTTGACGTAGGTGCGCCAAATCGGCGGTCTTGCTGGCGGCATTGACGACGAGCAGCAGATGATCGCCGCGATGGGCGATGATCAGGTCGTCCAGGATTCCGCCGGCTGGATTCGTGAATAGCGCATAGCGCTGCCGTCCCTCGCCAATACCGATGACGTCGATGGGGACCAGCGTTTCGAGCGCGCGAGCGGTATCGTCCAGACGGCCCGACATGGGCCGCATGGCGATCTGCCCCATATGCGAAATGTCGAACAGGCCGGCAGCAGCACGGGTGTGCAGATGCTCGGTCAGGATACCGGTGGGGTAGTGCACCGGCATTTCATAGCCGGCGAAAGCGACCAGCCGCGCGCCGCGTTCGACGTGAAATCTATGGAGCGGGGTGCGCAGCAAAGGCGCGGTTTGATGCGCTTCGCTCATGCGCGCCTCCGCCCGGCGGCCGGCACCGATCGAAAGGGAATGAAGGAGGAATCAAACCACATTGGAGCACCTCTTGGCGGCGATTGCGCCGCTGTGTCGGTGCCCCCTCTGTGTGTTTGCCTGAGAACGTTATCCCGTCGGCGGGCGCAACGCGCGCCTCTTTCCAGAGTGCGTCCACCATCGCGGTCCTTTTGCCTGAGAGTTTCCGGGGCGGTTGCTCCTTCGGCGTCGGAAGAACCGATCTCTCCCGCGATGACTTTACTATGTGCTAATTTTCGATTTGGTCCCGCTTTTCCGATTTGCGCTTTTCGTCATTCCGATCGCACATTACATTACCTTGAGTCGCTCTGAAGTATCGTCAAAAGGGCGCGACGACGCAACAATTGAATGTGAGCTTATCGTCATGCGTTTGCCACGCGGCCTATCAAAAAACCGAGATCGAGAAATGGTGGCCGATCGTCAAGGAAGCGAACATCAAGGCGGAATGACTCGGTTCCTTGCGCCATGCCTAAGCTCCAGCTGACCCTCGCCTGTGGCCGTTACGATCGCACCCAACCGCTGATTGACGGAAGGGTGCAGCCCGAAGGCGTCGATCTGACATTCCTCCCTCTGCGCCCGGGCGAGACCTTCTGGCGCATGCTCAACCACGGCGAGTTTGACGCATCCGAAATGTCGCTCTCGTCCTATACGATTTTGCGCTCGGAAGGAGATGCGCGCTTCATCGCGATTCCGGTGTTTCCATCGCGGGTCTTTCGCCACTCGGCGCTCTACGTGCGCTCCGATGCGACCATCGAGTCGCCTGAAGATCTAAAGGGCAAGCGCGTGGGCGTCGGCGACTACCAGATGACGGCGGCCGTTTGGGTCCGCGGCTTCCTGACGCACGAATACGGCGTCAAGCCGGAGGACATCGTGTGGATCGCCGGCAAGCCGATCCGTTCCATCACGCCGCCTGAGGGCGTCAGGGTGGAATCCATTCCCGCCGATACGACGCTGGAGGCGATGCTCCAGCGCGGCGAGATCGACGCGCTCGTTTCCGTGATGATTCCCGGCGGCTTTGGCAAAACCGTTCGGCGGCTGTTCCGGGATGCGCGCCAAGTCGAGGTCGAGTACTACCGCAAGACACACATCTTCCCGATCATGCATACGCTCGTGCTGAAAACCGATCTTTATGAAGAGAAACCCTGGCTCGCGGTAAGTTTCTATCATGCTTTTTGCAGGGCGCGCGACATCGCGTATCAGTCGATGTACGACACCGATGCGTTGACGATCAGCCTCCCCTGGATCTCGCCGATTATCTCCGCGCGACAGGCGAGGGCTGAGCGGGCAAGGAAGGGCAATGTCGACGCCGCCACGTGCCGACTACGACTGGCTTAATGTGAATTACCTCACAGCGACAACCGTCACGGGAGGGTACGGTTTGGGCCACCATGCGAAACCTTTTTCTGATCGGCGCATTCGTGCTGGCATGCGTGCCGGTGCAGGCCCATGCACAGGATGTACCGGTCGGGGCCCTCGTTGAACCCCCCACCGATGTGTGGATCGTCTCGGATCGCGGCGGCGAGATCGTCCAGTACTTGGTGCAATTTACCGCGCTGGCACGCTCGCGCGTCCGCGTGATCATCGATGGGCCATGTGAGTCGGCATGCACATTGATTCTCGGGATTATCCCCTCTCCGCGCCTCTGCGTCACCGCGCGGGCGAGATTCGGATTCCATGCCGCTCGGAGCTTTGATGAGGATGGACGATCCCTTGGCAGTCCGGGGGGCACGCAGTTCTTGATCAATACGTATCCAGAGCCGGTTCGCGCTTGGATCCTCAAGAATGGCGGTCTTTCCTCGCGTATGATATACCTTAGCGGCAACGGACTCGCCGCCATCAATCGCCAGTGCATGGAACCTATCACCAGACGTGCTCTTGCGACGAACGACGCCCAATGGCGACGTGACAGGTCTGCGTTGCTGCAGTAGCCATAGGATGCATCTGGCACTTGCGAAGCGCATCAGGCGCCGCGGCAAAGGCGGTGGGTTTCGCTGCACTCAACCCCGGCTTTCAAGGTAGAACCCGGCTTACCTCCATCCGGGCAGCGCGCTGATCTGCGCCATGTCCAAAACACTTGGAATCACCATGAAACTTCCGCGTCGATGTTTTTTGCGTGTGGCCGCAGGTGCTGCCGCGGTTGCCGCCGTGTCGCGGGTTGCGCGAGCGCAACCCTATCCGACGCGGCCGGTGCGCATCGTTTCCGGCTTTCCGCCGGGCGGCGTCAATGACACGTACGCGCGCCTCATCGCTCAATGGTTGTCGGAGCGTCTTGGCCAACAGTTCATTGTCGAGAATCGACCAGGCGCGGGTGGCACCATTGCCGCGGAGTCGGTCGTCAGAGCAGCGCCTGACGGCTATACGCTGCTCCTCACCACGTCCGCCGACGCATGGAATGTGACGCTTTACGAGAACCTCAAGTTTAATTTCGTTCGGGAGATTGCCGCCGTGGCCCCGATGGCGCGCGTCCCGGGAGTGTTGGTCGTGCATCCATCGCTGTCGGCAAAATCCGTTCCCGAACTGATCGCTGACGCCAAGAGCAATCCGGGGAAAATTTCCGTGGCATCGGCCGGTATCGGCAGCGCACCTCACATGTATTGGGAACTGTTCCGGAACCTGACCGCGGTCGATATGCTGCATGTGCCCTATCGCGGCGGGGGGCCCGCAGTCACGGACCTCCTCGGCGGGCAAGTGCAAGTGTACTTCGCCACCACCGCATCATCGATCGAACACGTCAAATCGGGGAAGCTGCGGGCCTTGGCCGTAACCACCGCAACGCGCGTCCCGGCCTTACCTGACATCCCGGCTTTGGCCGAATTCCTGCCGAGCTACGATGCGAGCATCTATGTGGGAATTGTCGCCCCTCGCACCACGCCTGCCGAAATCATCAGCAAGCTGAACCAGGAAATCAATCTTGGGCTTACAGATTCCAAGATTACGCGGCGAATTGCCGAACTCGGGGATGCCCCGCTTTCGCTCTCGAGTTCAGAATTCGCCAAGCTCGTCGCCGAGGAAACCGGGATGTGGGGCAAGGTGATCCGAGAGGCCAACGTCAAGGCGCAGTAGCGCCATCGCTCGTGGGGAACGTGCCAATTGCGGAGTGGAGGAAGGCGCATGTTCGACATGGCGCGGCGGGAGTTCATCGGGTTGCTCGGCGGCGGGCTTGCGTGGCCACTGGCGGCGCGCGCGCAGCAGCTGCCGGCGATCGGATTCCTGCACTCCGGTTCACCCGAGCCGAACGCCAAACGCGTGGCTGGATTGCGCAAAGGCTTGGCGGACGCCGGATTTGTGGAGGGAAAGAACGTCGCGATCGAATTTCGCTGGGCCGAGGGAAAGGACGACAGTTTGCCGGAATTGGCGTCGGACCTGGTGCGCCAGCGCGTTGCGGTCATCGCCACGCTCTCCAGTACCGCGGCAGCGGTCGCAGCCAAAGCTGCGACCTCGACGATTCCCATTTATTTTCTGGTCGCCGATCCGCCGGACGAATTGGAGCTCGTCAGTAGCCTCAATCGACCGGGCGGCAACGCCACCGGAATCACCACCTTGGCCGTCGAGGTGGCTGCAAAGCGGCTCAGCCTTCTGCGTGAGTTAGCGCCGAAAGCCATCAGCATCGCACTGCTTGTCAAGCCCAGCCATCCCAGCGCGAAGCCGGTGACCGCAAGCCTTCAAGCCGCGGCCCGCACACTCGGTGTCGAACTCGACGTGCTAGAGGCCAGCACCGATCGCGAGATTGAGGAAGCGTACCTCGCACTGAGGCCGGGGGACGGGTTGGTGGTGGCCACGGACCCGTTTTTCTTCATCCGTCGCGCGCAGCTCGTTGCCCTTTCGGCGCGCCACGGCGCGCCCACCATCTATGACAGTCGCGAATTTGGCGAGGCCGGCGGCCTCATGAGCTATGGGCCGAACCATGTGCGCTTATGGCAACAGGCCGGCACCTATATCGGCCGCATCCTCAAGGGCGAGAAGCCGGCCGATCTGCCGGTCACGCAAGCGGCCATATTCGAAATGGTCATAAACCTCAAAGCTGCCAAGGCGCTCGGGCTTGCCGTGCCGGACAAGCTCATCGCGCTCGCCGACGAGGTGATCGAGTGAGACGAAAGACCGTCGGATGGATTGAGCCTCTGCGAAACCCATCAAGGGCCCCGGCGAAGGGTTCCGCTGCTCTCAATCCATGCTGCGCCCTACGTGCGCCGGCGCTTGCGCTCTGGCTCTTGTTCACGCCGCCAGTTTGCGACGCCATCGATACGATCTTCAATACGCCCACGTGGCTCCGGCCGGCCAGCATCGGCGGCTTCATTTCCCCCGCCCAGGCTCAGCGGGCCGCACTCGAGAAATCGCAATCGGATGCGCTCGATGCATACAACAACGCGCTAAGCCAATTTAAGGCGATCTTGCGGGAGCGTCGCGCACAGATCGAATCGAAACAGCCGCTGCCGAACTTGCCGGGACAAGCGCTCTATCTTGCCCGCAACAACATGATGAGCGCGTATAAAGACCTCACCGATGCGCTTCCGTCCAAAATCGGAAGACCAAATAAATTCGGCATTCCTCCGGCGTATTTCGACGCCGACAACGAGCCGCTGCTCGAGGAGTATGCGAAGCTCTTCGAGATCATGCAGGCGCCGCCCGCCAATGCGCAGAACTCGGATACGCCATTCCATGACGTTGTCGCATTGGCAACCGCCATCGCGCGAGCCAGGGGCCTCGATGCGGCACATGCCGAAGTGGCGGGCCGCATCAGCTTGGGCATCTTCTTTGCCGAGACAAACGGCATCCAAAACATGGGGAATGCGCGCTCGAATAAGTACAAGGGAAGTTTGCAGACCGGCGTTTCCGAAGATGACAACGGTCAAAAGAGGTGGGCCGCGATCAAACGGTCGATCGCAGCCTTCGATCCGACACTGATCGCCCGCGACGACAAAGAAGAGGCACGGGCGGCCAATTTAGATCATCGATACAATCACTGGACCGCCGTGCGAGACGGCCTCATGAATGCCCATGCCGACGTTTTCCCGCACATACCGGCCATCGTGAAAGCCTTGCCCAATCCGATCGATCAAATGCGGCTTTTCGAGCTGATCCAGATCATTCCCAGCCCGACCAAGTCCGCGCTCAATTCAGGCAACTTGTCCAACTATAAAATTTCCGACCCGACGATCATGGGATTTTTGCGCAATAACAGCATCTTCAGCTTTGGCCAGGCGGACAGAGCAAAGACATCCGCGACCTTCCGCGAAATTCTCAATGCGATGTGGCTCTTCGACAGCAAATTTGAACGAGCGCTGTCCAAATTCAATGAAATCAAGGCGCAGAAGAAAGGCTAACCCGGATTTCCCTGCGCGCATCCGGGCTATTGCTGCGGCTCGGCGCTATTGCTTCGCCGCGCGCCGGTCCGCGCGCGGCGTCCAGCGGATACCACGCGATCTTCCAACTTTCCGCGCGCGCTTTGGCGCGCGCTCGCGCGCCTCGTGCTCGATGCCGGCGACGAATGCGCGCAGCGCCGCCGCGGTCGGCCTGCCTCGTCGCGGCGCACGCGGTGCCGCCGCCGGCACCGGCAAGCGCGCGTCGATCTTCGCGAAGCGCCGATGGCGCTTGATGTCTCGGCGCCTGCCGACGATACGATAGCAGAACGCAATGGCCGACTCGCCGCCCAGGAGCTCGCGCACCTCGAAGCTCGCAGCACTCTTTTGGTGCACATAGAGCCCGCGGCAATCGCCCTCGGGCGTGAGGAACACACGGTAGTCGCGCGTGATCACCTTGGCGAAGTCCGGATCGAGCTTGACCACCGACCGACCGCCCTTGAGCTTCGCCGTGCCGAAATCCTCGAACCAATGCTCCGGGCTCTCCATGCAATGCAGCACGCGCTGCGATCCGTCGGGAAAGGCCACCATGGCGTTCTTCACGGCCGCCGTAAGCGTGCCGGTGACGACGGCGTTGCCGGCGAAGAAGCCGGCAAAGGAGTTTGGGTTCGCAGTCTGCCCGACCACGCCGGCGTTGCCGGTGGAGAAGCCGAAGACACCCATGAGCGCGTTCGACGTGCCGATCACACCGGGCCGCTCGCCCGACGTGCCGACGACGCCGGCGGTGGTTGGGATACTCATGGGGACAGGCGGTCCTGACCTAAACATTGATAATGCTGTAGAATTTGCTCCTTAACCCTTGGTGCCTACAAGGCTACGTCCCTGCCCCGCCCCCTACTCTACGGCCTCCGCGTGCTTGTTGTTTCGCTGAAGTAGGAGCGCGAGATTGAACGTCGTGGGTTCGCTGCGGCCTGCATTGCCTTTGGCCCCGGCGGTATCTAGCAAAGTAGATGACTTTTTCTGTCTTCACTACCGGCGGGATTGGGCCGACCCACGGTGACATTACCGCCGACTGCGTGGCCAAGGCGTTCGGTGTATCGATCGACAGTGATCCGCGCGCGCTCGCCATCTTGCACGAATGGATGAAGACGACCGGCGCCGAGATGAACGAGGCGCGCCTGCGCTTGACGGGCATCCCCAAGGGCGCGGATCTCATCCTCAACAAGGTGTCGGGAGCGCCTGGCTTCTTGATTGGCAATGCAATCGTGATGGCCGACGTACCCTCGATCCATTTAGGC
>WNFW01007467.1_pt1 | contig 17406 bp, 13 predicted proteins | sample 5400131 | NCBI WGS metagenome assembly WNFW01 (sample SAMN13153362, study PRJNA577476) | soil metagenome | isolation source: 20 cm soil or saprolite under grassland replicate 1 | place: USA:California | collected 2016-06-15 | reverse complement strand
TGGGGCTTGGAACGAGGGCATCAAGCGAACATCGGAAACGTCAGGCGTTTCTCGGCCTATTCACCGGTTTACTGGTTTCAATTGGATTCATTTTTCTCGGCAAAATCATTTTCAAAGCGCTCGGAATCACCGTGGCCGATTTCCAAGTCGCCGGTGGTCTCATTCTGCTCGCGCTCGCCGTCCGCGAACTGGTTGGCTTCGGCCCGCACGATCGCGGCGGCAGTGACGAGTTTGGAGTCGTCCCATTAGGAATGCCGTTGATTGCCGGGCCGGCACTGCTCACCGCACTTTTGATTCTGGTCGATTCGGTTGGGCTTGTGTTTACGCTCGCTTCGTTGCTGGTTAATCTCGCGATCGTCGCAATCGCTCTGTGCAACGCCGATCGATTTGCGCGCTGGATGGGAACGCAGGGACTGCGCGGCGTCTCGAAAATTATTGCGCTCCTGCTGGCGGCGATCGCAATAAGTCTGATCCGCCGCGGCTGGCAAACGCACTAGCGCGTGCCTGGGTCGCTCAATCAACTTACCCTGTTGCCGGCTACAGATGCGGCTGGCCGGGCATCGCGCGTTTCAGTTCAGCATCTTTATCGCCATGCTGATAACGCCGATTCAGCTCGGCTTCGATCGCATAGATCTCCTTTTGCTGGTCGGATTCGCCTTCGCCTTCGTGGTGAATGAATACGGGCTCTCCCCGGTGTCCCGGTAGGTTTGTTTGCCTCTGCGGAATTTGGCGATACAAATCGAGACGCCGTTGCTGGAGCTGCTTGGTTGTCCATTTGCGATAGGGCGAGTTCGGCGGCGAATAATATGCCGGTCCGGTGCGTGGGCCTAACGCCGCAGCGGAGGTCCCGTTGTTCGATTGAGCGTTGGCGCAGCTGATGAAAGCCAGCGCGAGCGAAACTGCGAGTAATGTTTTCATGTTCTTTATATTAGATTCGTCTCTTAGACGGCAAAAAGGTTCAAATATTGAACCACAGGCGGCGTCCGACGTTGCGGAGGATTTGCTGGCTTTTGCAATACATTTGGCTCTATTTCGTCAAACCAGCGTCGGGTTGACACGCCTGAGAGCGTTGTTACTTTCCACGCCCTTATGAGATTTCCGCTCGCACTAACGACAAAGATCGCCGCCTACATCATCGGGCAGAAGCTGCGCGGCACGAAAAAATTCGCGACCGTTTTGCAGCTGGAACCTCTACATACTTGCAACCTCACCTGCACCGGCTGCGGACGGATTCGCGAATACTCCACCTCGCTCAAGGACATGATGGCTCTGGAAGATTGTCTGGGCGCGGCCGAAGAATGCAATGCGCCGATGATCTCCATTTGCGGCGGCGAACCCCTGATTTATCCGCATATCGAGGCGCTCGTGCAGGGATTGCTCGAGCAGAAGCGCATCATTTACATCTGCACCAACGCCATGTTCATGCGCAAAAAAATGCGCGAATGGATGGCATCGCAATTGTCGATCCAGCCAAAGTTCGTGGAAGACAAGATCGGCGAATTAATTGGGGCCGGTTTGATTACTGACAAAGACGCGGCCGAGGTTCGCAAAGGCCCGAAAGATCCAAATAAGCCAACCATTGGGCCGAGCAGGTGGATGTATTGGAACGTCCACCTCGATGGACTCGAGCGGATTCACGACCTGATCGTCGAGCGCGAAGGTGTTTTCAAAGAATGCATTCTCGCGATCAAGATGGCGAAAATTCTCGGGTATCAGGTTGCGACCAACACGACGATCTACAAGGAGACCGATATGAAAGAGGTCGAACAAATGTTCGATTATCTTTCCGATCTGGGCGTGGACGGCCACACCATTTCGCCCGGCTACGAGTATGACGCGGCTAAGAAGGACATGATCAAGCGGCTGAATTTGCAGCCGGAAAATTTCTTTCTCACGCGCAAAATGACGGTCGAGAAGTTCAGCAAGATCGAGGAATGGATGCAGCGTTACACGCTCTTCGGGACGCCGATCTATTTCGAATTTTTGGCCGGCCATCGCGACCTGACCTGTTCGGCCTGGGCGATTCCGACCCGGAACATTCGCGGTTGGAAAGGCCCGTGTTACTTGATGACCGACGCGCATTATTCGAGCTACTCCGAATTGCTGGAGAAGGTGGAGTGGGAGAAATACGGCGTGGTTGACGGTGTGGCGCGCGATCCGCGTTGCGAGAACTGCATGGTGCACTGCGGGTACGAACCGACGGCGAGCCTTGGTTTGCAGGCGAAGCGCGGCGATACTTGGAAGACGATCAAGTTTAATTTCGGACCGAAACCGAAACCGACAGGACGCGGCAGCGAAACTCTTGCCTTCAACGGCGTGAGCTGCGGAAACGGTCACAAAACTGGGAAGAACGCTGAGGTTACGGCTGCGCAGGCGTCGTAGAATCGACAGTCGTTAGGTTGGTGTTGTAAGAATCGACATCCCAATGAGTTCGCCACGAAACATCATCGCATTGCCAAGCGCAGCTCCCGGGCGAGCTGAGCCGTATTTGGCGACTGATGCCGGGATTTCCGACGCGATCGCGCGAGCGCAGCAAAATCTTTTGGGTCAACAACGGCCGGACGGTCATTGGTGCGGCGAATTGCTGGTCGATAGCACGCTCTGCTCCGATTTCGTGCTGTTCATCCACTGGCTGGGCGAGATCGACGTTTCTCTGCAGGACCGCTGCGCGCGCCACATTTTGAAACGACAACTGCCGGACGGCGGCTGGAATATTTATTTCGGCGGTCCGAGCGAGATCAACGCGTCGGTCAAAGGGTACTTCGCATTGAAGCTGGCCGGCTATTCGCCGGATCTACCGTTCATGCGCAAGGCGCGGGAGAACATTTTGCGGCTCGGGGGCATCCCGCGGATGAACACTTTCAGTAAATTGTATCTCGCGCTGCTCGGCCAATTTCCTTGGAAATATCTGCCGACCATTCCGGTGGAAATGATTTTGCTGCCGCGCTGGGCGCCATTCCACATCTACAAAATGTCGTCCTGGAGCCGGGCGATGCTGATTCCGCTCGCCATCATCAATCATTTCAAACCGACGCGCTCGTTGCCGGGCAACAAGCAATTGCATGAGCTTTATCCGCTCGGCACGGAGCAGAGCGACCTGCGGTTGCGGCGGAGCGAACGTTTTTGGACCTGGCGAAATTTCTTCCTTCGACTCAACGACGTTCTGAAAATTTTGCATCCGCTGCGGCTCCGCCCGATGCGGAAACGGGCGCTCGAGCAAGCAGAACGCTGGATGCTTGAGCGAATCGGGCAGGGAAGCGACGGTCTGGCCGCGGTTTATCCGGCGATGCTCAACTGTTTGATCGCGCTACGCGTTCTCGGTTATTCGAAAGATCACCCGGCTTACAAAAAGGCGGCGCAAGATTTCGCCGGTTTGTTTGTGGACGATCCCAAAGACTTCCGGATTCAGCCGTGTTTGTCGCCGGTTTGGGACACCGCCATCACTTTGATCGCGCTGGCCGAATCGGGTTTGCCGGCGGACGATCCGTCGCTGCGCCGGGCGGCGAAATGGCTTCTCGATAAGGAAGTGCGTATTCGCGGTGATTGGGCGTTAAACAATTCGCATCCCGAGGCGAGCGGTTGGGCGTTTGAATACAACAACGTTTATTATCCCGACGTGGACGACACCGCGATGGTGTTGATGGCATTACGAGTCGTTAGGCCTGAAGAAAATTGGGGATTGGGCGGTGCTTTTCGGCGCGCGCTCGATTGGGAGTTGAGTTTTCAATGTCGCGACGGCGGGTGGGCGGCGTTTGATAAAAATCTCACGACCCCTTGGCTCGAAGACATGCCGTTCGCGGACCACAACGCGATTCTCGATCCAACTTGCAGCGATCTGACCGCGCGCACGCTCGAATTGCTCGGCTACATCGCTTTCAATCCGAAAACGCGTTGCGTCCGAGATGCGATCCGTTATTTGATCCAGACCCAGGAAGCGGACGGCTCGTGGTATGGGCGCTGGGGCGTCAATTACATTTACGGCACCTGGCAGGTGCTACGCGGATTACGTGCCATCGACTACAACATGACCCAGGATTGGATCCTGCGCGGGCGCGATTGGCTCGAAAGCTGTCAAAATGACGACGGCGGCTGGGGTGAAACGTGCGCGACCTACGAGAATCCGGCAATGAAAGGAATTGGCAAGAGCACGGCGTCGCAAACGTCGTGGGCGATCATGGGAATTTGTGCGTGCGGTGATTTCGATCGGCCGAGCATTCAACGCGGGCTGCGTTTCCTGTTGAGCTCACAAAGACCTGACGGTTCGTGGGAGGAGCCGGAAATCACCGGGACGGGATTTCCGGGAGTGTTCTATCTCAAGTATGACATGTATCGCCAAAATTTTCCGCTCCTCGCGCTCGCGACCTACGTGAATTACCAAAACGGGTTCATCACGCGGCCAGGATTCTATCAGGCTGAAAGGTAGGGTCGGCGCGTTGCGCCGACCGCGGACGGTCCGAGCTGGACGGGCGTTGCAGCGCGGCGTCTCTACAACGACATCGACCTCTTCGTCGTTGGCTGTCAATTGACCGCCATTGCTCGCGGCCTAACGTGTTTATTATGGCTTACGAATTACCGAAATTACCTTACGACTACAACGCGCTCGAGCCACACATCGACGCGCGAACAATGGAGATCCATTACACCAAGCATCATCAGGCTTACATCACCAACGTTAACAACGCGATCAAAGGCAAAGCCGACCTGGAAAAAAAATCGGTCGAAGATTTGATCCGCGATTTGAATTCCGTTCCGGAAAACATTCGCACGGTTGTGCGCAACAACGGCGGCGGACACGCCAATCACTCGTTCTTCTGGAAAATCATGGGCCCGAAAGCGGGCGGCGAGCCGAAAGGCAAACTCGCCGACGACATCAAATCGACGTTCGGCGGGTTCGATCAGTTCAAAGAAAAATTCGCCACGGCGGGTGTTGGCCGTTTCGGCAGCGGCTGGGCCTGGCTGATCAAAAACAAGAGCGGCAAATTGGAAGTGATCTCGACGCCGAACCAGGACAACCCCTTGATGGACGGCAACACGCCCATCCTCGGTGTCGATGTTTGGGAGCACGCTTACTATCTCAATTATCAAAACCGCCGGCCCGATTACATCAAAGCCTGGTGGAACGTGGTCAATTGGGACGCTGTGGCCAAGAATTACTAGCCGCTACAGCGTGGCGTGGCCTACTTAAACGAAAATTATCTCAAGCTTCAGGCCGGTTATCTTTTTCCGGAGATCGCCCGGCGGGTTCGTGAATTCTGCGAGAAGAATCCGAAAGCCGCCAAGCGTTTGATACGCTGCGGAATCGGCGACGTGACCGAGCCGTTGCCGCAGGCGGCCATCAAAGCGATCAAACGCGCCGCTGACGAGCTGGGGCACCGTGAAACATTTCGCGGCTACGGACCCGAGCAAGGTTACGAATTCCTGCGATTGGCAATCGCGCAGAACGATTTTCGCGATCGCAAGGTCGACATCGCTCCCGATGAGATTTTCGTGTCCGACGGTTCGAAGTGCGACTGCGGTTTCATTCTCGATATTCTGGGCGACCAAAACAAAGTCGCGATCACCGATCCAGTTTATCCGGTCTACGTCGACACGAACGTGATGGCGGGCCACACCGGGGCCGCGCGAAAGGATGGCAGCTACGAAGGCGTCGTTTATCTACCATGCACGGCCGCAAATAATTTCGTTCCAGCCCCGCCGAAGGAACATGTCGATCTTGTTTATCTCTGTTTTCCAAACAATCCGACCGGCGCGGTCGCCACGCGCGAGCAACTCGCAGGCTGGGTCGATTACGCGCGGCAGCACGATGCGTTGATTTTATTCGACGCTGCTTACGAAGCTTACATTTCCGACCCAAACATTCCGCATTCGATTTTTGAGATCGAAGGCGCGCGCGAATGCGTCGTGGAATTCCGAAGCTTTTCCAAAATCGGTGGATTCACCGGTGTCCGTTGCGGTTTCACGGTGATGCCGAAAAGGTTGCTCGCCCGAACCGAATCAGGGAAAAAATTGCCGCTCCATCCCCTTTGGCACCGCCGTTGGAGCACGAAAGCCAACAGTGTCAGTTATCCCGTCCAACGTGCCGCGGAAGCGTTGTATTCAGACGAAGGTCGGAAACAATGTCGCGCGTTGATCGAGCATTACATGGGCAATGCAAAGATTCTGCGCGAGGCGTGCGAAAAAATCGGTCTGGACGTTTATGGCGGCACGAATGCGCCTTACATCTGGATAAGAGTGCCCAAAGGCCTAACGAGTTGGCAAATGTTCGATCGAATGCTGTGCGAAATAAATGTGGTCGTTACACCTGGCGCCGGATTTGGCGCGCAAGGCGAAGGTTATGTCCGAATATCGGCCTTCAACAGTCGCGAGAACGCCGAGGAAGTCGCGCGCCGGCTGAAAGAGCTCAAGTAGCGGCGGTTGATTCGCTCGTTCCCACTGGCTCACCCTCTCGGGGCTTTCCCGTCCACGTCGCTCGGCTCCCGCCGGCTCCATTCAGCCGAACCGCCCGCTGCGTCGGAATCGCATCTCCTCTTGCGATCTACGCGAGGCGCGTAACATTCCGCTTTGGGGAAAGAAGTCCGCGTGGCCGAGGAAAAACAAAATCTGCTTCAGCTCTACCGCTTCTGTTTTCTAATGTTGGCTAATGCGGCGGAAGCGCAGGAAGTGTTTCACGCGATTCTGCGCGAAGCTGCCCAACTGGCGGCCGGTAGCGAGGCGCCGCGCGATCGGCTCTGGTTTTTTCGCAACGCGCGCTGGCGTTGTCTCGAAGCAGGCGAGCAAGGTTTGCAAGCCGAAGATGTCGATCTCAAACAGGACGAACTGGCCGAGTCGGCGCCGTCCCAAATCGAAAAGCTCGAGCCTCAGCAATTTGCCATCTGGATTTCCGGAGCGCCGGAACCGCAGCGGACCGCGCTGGCGCTTTTTTATCTCGATGAGTTCAATTATCGCGAGTTGCTTTCGGTGACCGAGCTGAAACCGCCCGAGTTGTCGAAATTGCTCTGCGACGGGCGGCGACAATTTCAAGCCTGGCTGGACGCGACTTTGCCCAGGACCGAAACATGAGTGCGATCCAACTTTCGCGAAAAGAGAAAATGCTGGTGCATTGCGCGCCGATTCGTGAGGAACGCGTGGACGATCGCGCGCTGCGGACGGCGCTTCATCACGCGCGCAAGACCGAAGCCTTCGCCGTTCAGCAGAATTTCGACACAGCGGCGGCCGCGCTGGTTCAGTCGATTCCGATCCCAGAGGAAATTACGGATTGGATTCCACCTGACACATTCATCGCGCCGAGGCGGCGGCGTTGGCAAAAATACGCGCAAAATCCGGCGTTTCTCGCGACTGGCATCGCGGTGTTGGTCATCGCCATTGTTGGAATTTTTCAACTAGTGGAGCGAATGAACCGGTTTCCGGGCGAAACGACTGCGCGCCGCTTGCTCACGACCGCGAGTTCAACCCACGCAATGATGCTCGATCCGGTGAAGACCGACGCCGGCGCACTTGGGGATTTTCTTTTCATGAAGCATCGCCTCGTGCGTTACGATGTGCCGCCGGAATTCGCTGAATTAAAAACCGCGATCCGAAAACCGGCAAGGCGCGCGAATTTTCGGGCTGGCGCTCTATTGAACAGGAACACTGGGCCGGCGTGGTAAAAGAGGACAAAGGTGTTTGCTTCATGGCCACTCTGCGCGGAAGCGCGAAAGATCTCGCGCCATATATTTCAAACCCGAAAAGTTAGATCGAGATCTTGCAAGATTGACCTCTTGCGACTGCGTTGACAGCAGCGCGGTGCGATTGAACTTTGTCGCCGCTTGAAGCCAGGGTAGCTCAGCGGTAGAGCAGGGGACTCATAAGCCCTTGGTCGGGAGTTCGATTCTCCCCCCTGGCATTTTCAAGATGAATGACGAAAACGTCCTCGAAAAGTTTTTCGCGCGAGGAAACTCCTATTGGCTGACCCGATTCGTCATTCTCCGACTGCTTGGCTTCGTGTATGCAATCGCGTTTTTGGTCGCGGCCCGACAACTTGTGCCGTTGATTGGTCATCGCGGTTTAACCCCGGCCGATTTTTATCTTTCGAGCATTCACGCAGAGCTCGGTTCGCGCACCGAAGGAATGTTGCATTTGCCGACGTTGTTTTGGTTCGGGTGCACCGACCTGGGAATGTCGATCTTCGCCTGGGTCGGATTCGCCCTTTCGCTGATCGTTCTGGGCGGCTACGCAAACGCAATTCTATTGGCCGTTCTTTGGGGGATGTACATGTCAATCGTTCACATCGGCCAGATTTGGTACGGCTACGGATGGGAGATTCAGCTGCTCGAGACCGGCTTCTTGTCGATCTTTCTTTGTCCGTTACTCGATGGGCGGCCATTTCCGAATTCTCGGCCGCCGATTTTGGTCTTTTGGCTCTTCCGCTGGCTCGGCTTTCGAATCATGGTCGGCGCGGGTCTGATTAAATTACGCGGCGACGAATGCTGGCGCGATCTCACCTGCATGTATTACCACTACGAGACGCAGCCGATTCCGAATCCGATCAGCCGCTATCTTCATTTTTTGCCGCAGTGGTTCCATAAACTGGAAGTGCTTTGGAATCACTTCGTCGAGCTGATCGTGCCGTGGTTTTCATTCGGTCCGCGACAGGCCCGTCATTTCGCTGGGGTGTTGCTCGTAATTTTTCAGGTGATTCTCATTATCAGCGGTAATCTTTCGTTCCTAAATTATCTGACCATCATTCCGTTTCTGGCCTGCTTTGATGACAACTTCCTGCGCCGCGTTTTGCCGAAATCTCTGGTGAAGCGTGCGGAGGAAGCCGCAGCTCGCTCGCACTCTTCGCGAGTTAACAACGGAATTGCCGTCGCATTATCGATCCTCGTTGCCTGGTTGAGCTTCGCGCCAGTGTTGAACCTTGTCGGCGGACGCCAACTCATGAACTATTCGTTCGACCCGCTCGATTTGGTTAACACCTACGGCGCGTTCGGGACGGTCGGCCGGGAGCGTGACGAAATTATCTTTGAAGGAACCGAAGATGCGGTCATTACCGGCGAGACCAAATGGAAAGAGTACGAGTTCGTAGCTAAGCCGGGAGATCCGGATCGGCGTCCGGCTTTCATCGCGCCGTATCAACCCCGGATCGACTGGCAAATCTGGTTTGCGGCCATGGCCTCTCCTGGCGATTACCCTTGGACGTTCCATTTTGTCTGGAAACTTTTGCACAACGATCCCGACACGCTATCACTGCTCGCCAACAATCCGTTTCCTGATAAACCGCCGCATTACATTCGCGCACGGCTTTATCGGTATCGGCTTGCTTCCCTCGGCGAAAAAGGGTGGTGGAGACGCGAGCTGATTAGTGAATGGCTGCCCGCTCTATCGACCGATAACCAGGAGCTGCGACGACTGATGGGCGCGATGCATTGGTACGATTATCTCGATCTGGACTAAAACCCGCGCTCCTTCAGGCGCGTGACTGTTTCGCGCATTACTCGGTAACCGAAATGGCCTTGTGGGACCCGTAGCAATTCGGAGCCGCGCCATTTTTGCTGAATCGCGTCGATGTCGGCTGGTCGGGCGATCAAATCGAAATCACCCGAAACAAAGAGAACGCGCGCGGGGTTGCATGCCGGTTCATTGTGCATCGGCGAGCTGAGATGAAAATGCCGTGCTACCAATTCGGGTGCGATCTTCGCGCGACGTAATTCGCGTCGCATGAATGCCGTTCCGGGATTTTGCCAAATTGCGTGTTCAACATTCACAATCGGGCACATCAGCGCGACGAATCGCAAATTGCGCTCGACCATTGCGAGTAAAGCACCGATCCACCCACCGTAGCTTGTTCCGAGGACTCCGAATTCGCTGCAACCTTGATCGCGCAGCGTTCTAATCAGTTGGCGCACTTCGATGACACCTTGACGCAGGCCTTCCGCGTTTCGGATCAAATCCGCCGTGATTGCAAGTTCGCCGTTCCAGTGACCACGCGGCACGCGCGAGTAGTGGTACGGCAAATGAACAAAGCATGCGTTCCATCCAAGCTCATTAAATTGGGCCGCCCATCGCCGATAACCGATATGCGTCGCCGACATCAACGCGTGAAGCATGATCACCGTCGGCGCCGCTTTTCCGCGCCCAGACGGGAAAAAGTCGGCGCGCGCAACATTGTTTCTCGGAAATTCGGTTTCGATTGGGCTCCGCCAAGTCAGTGAAGAGCCATTGCCACTTTGAATCGTCGCGACCAGATCGACATCCTTTGGCGTGGCATAATATTCATGCGGCGTCAGTTTCTCGCATTCAGCGACGTAACGCTCCATCGCCTCCGCACTGCGTCCATTCAAGCGGTGCCGCGATTGCAACAAATTCATCGACGCGCACATCGCAAAATCGACTGCGGTCGCAGCTGCGCGATGGAGTCGGCGACGAGGATTTTTCGGTTGGCAGCGCATCCGCTCTCGCGGCGGATGCGGCAAATCGTCGCGCGTCAGTTGAAACTTCCGGCGCAGCTCGGCGTAGAGTCGCTGGAACGTATCGGTGAGTTCTTGTTCAATCCGGGCACGGGCGACTGATTTTTCCAATTCAGGAAAATGCGAGATTGCCTGGCCGAAAGCGATCCAAACCGGTGTTCGCCAAAGCGGCATCCAATTTCTCTTTCCATAGAGACGATCGCTTCCGAGAATTACGCATGGCACGATCGGAACGCCGGCCATGTGCGCGAGGGTCGATGCCCCAGCGCGCAGTGGCGCGCCTTCGAGCAGCGAACATGCGCCATCGCGAATTCCACCTTCCGGAAAAACGCCGACGATTCGGCCGTCTTTCAGCCGTTTGATGGCGCTCCGGATCGTCTTGCGATCGGCCCGATCGCGTGCAGCTGGAAACGCATCCACCGCCCTCAAAAAATGTCCGAGCCCTGGAACCGGGAAAAACTCAGCCATCGCCATCCAATCGATCTTTCGCCGCACCACCGATGAGATGATGGGCGGATCGAAATGACTGATGTGATTCGCAGCGAGCAAAAATCCGCCGGCGCGATTGATGTGCTGGCAACCGACCACGTAAATGCGCGACGAATAGCCAAATAGCAGCTTCATGGACAGCGCGGCTGTGCGATTGGCAATGGAATGGAATCGAGTCGGCATCGTTTTCTAGTAGCGAGGTTCAGTTTGCCGAAGGCGACCCCCGGAAGCAAATTGTTCACGCATCATGAAATTTGGACTCGACGGCCAATTAAGCTGTTTGCGTTAAAATGGGTCCAATCACGCGAACCGCCGCACTTGCAATAATTTTTGAAATTTCGATCGTTTTGCCTGTAGCCGGGACGGAGGAGCTTGCTGATACCCCGCCGCCGTTGGCAATCCAAATCGGCGAGCACGGCGCTGCAGACTTGGTCAATCTCATCTTCCTATTCGACCGCGTAGCGACGCAGTCATCCTCGGTAACGAGCCCGGATTACCGCGAGCGCATTTCCCAACCGTCCTCGCCATTCTACCCTGATTATCTGGAATACCGAAGCGGCCGAATCGATCGGCGCGAACTGGTTCGTAGACTGCCACACGTTTCGATGATTGGCGACAGCCTCTCGCTGAATTTTTATGTATCGGCACCGTGGAGCGTGTTTTGGCGAGCAAGAACCGAACGTCGCAAAAACTGGTTCCTCGACACGGATCCCGCCCCGGAAAGCATCTTCAGCATCTACGAACGACTGCAGCAGTTCACTCCGCTGGTGGCGACAGAATACAGCGGCGCTGGAGCTTTGGTCGCGCCCAGCCGCGCGCAGGAAGGATTGCGCCGAAAAATCGTCCGGACGCGCAATCTCTCCGGGCAGACGCGTCGAATTGTAGGAAAGCACCGACTGCCGGACCTGATCATGATCTGGATCGGACACAACAATCTCGACTGGGTGGAAGGGCTTTCGTCGGCCGAGCGCGAGCACCCGGAAGCTCACTTACGAAAAATGGCGACGCGTTTCGGCAAGAACTACACTGAGTCGCTGCAATTGCTGATCAACCGTGCGAAAACCGAGAATCACAAAGTTGGAATCGTCGTGTTTGGTATGGCGAATTTTGAGGCGTTTTCCAGAGGGCACCTGAAGGCTGCGGCAAAAATTGCCCCAACATCAGGCTCCAATACTCCGAGGCGTTAAAGAAGGTGGATTTTGGTCGTTTGGAATTGATCAGCTCTGTAGATGGCTGGCACCCCTCGGTCGAAGGACAGAAGGCGCTAGCAGAAGCGGCCTACAACGGACTCCATCCCACTCTCGATTTCCTCGGAATCAATCCACCGCGCAAAGCTTCCCTACCGCGCTAACGGCAAGGCTGCATAAACCGGGGCCGGTCCTCAGCATTCTTCGGCTGCCAACGCTTGGCATTTTTTGAGGTCGAGTTTGCCGGAGGCGAGGACGGGGATCGAATCTGCCCGGCAAATCTTTTTTGGGATCCACAAGTTCGGCACACCGGCGTCGCGGAGTTTGTCACGCAGCTGAGCAAGATCGACATCTACCGCGGCGAGGAGGATGAGTGCTTCGCCTTTGGATTCGTCCTGGACTCCGACAATTGCGACCAAGCGTTCGTCTTTTCCAGAAAAGCCCAGCAACTCAACGATTTTTTGTTCAACGGCTTCGTGCGGAACCATTTCGCCGCCGATCTTTGAGAAGCGCGAGAGTCGTCCTTCAATGTAAAGAAATCCATCTTCATCGAACCGGCCGATGTCGCCGGTCTTGAACCAGCCATCCCGCAAAACGTCCGCGGTGCGTTTCTCGTCGTGCAAATAACCTTCGAAAATATTTACGCCGCGAAACCAAACCATTCCGGTTTCATGCAACGACAATTTTCGATCAGTCTCCGGCTCACGAATTTCGGCTGCGATGCCGGGCGCCATTTTGCCGACCGAACCGAGACGGCTGGACGGCTGAACTTGTTCGCCCCGTTTGCTCGGCAGCGGTTCGGGCAGGTTCACGCTAACAACCGGAGAAGTCTCGGTCAGTCCGTAACCTTCAAAGACGTGCTGGTTGAATCGGTCTTCGAATGCTTTCGCGAGATCGAGTGGAAGTTTTTCGGCGCCGGTAATAACCAAGCGCAAACTACGCAGCTGGTCTGGCTCGGCTTTACGCAAATAGCCGCGCAGAAAAGTCGGCGTCGCCAGAAGCAACGTGAGTTTGTATTTCTCGATCAACGCAGCATTCTTCGCCACTTCGAGCGGATTTGGAAAGGTCACGATCCGGACGCCTTCGATCAACGGATACCAAAGCGTGACGGTCGATCCGAAGCTGTGAAAAAACGGGAGCGACGCGAGAATCGCGTCCTGTTTCTTCGCATCGAGCAGCTCGCGAAATTGAGACACGTTACCGACGATGTTGCGATGAGAAAGAACCACGCCCTTGGGTTCTCCGGAACTGCCGCTGGTAAACAGCAGCGTGGCTTCGTTGTGACCGCCGCGTTTCGGGACCTGTAACAATCGCAAAAGCAAGCGCGTCGGGGCGAAGATCGACATCATCCACCAGAACAGAACTCGTGATTTCAGTCGAGGCATGAATTGATCCAGTTTGAGGACGCATTGCGGCCACGGAAAATCTTTCACCCGTTCCATGAACGGCGTTGCCGAGATTGCAACGCGCAGGTCAGCGCGTTTACAGGCGGACTCGTTCGCGGTACGACCAGCGGTGAAATTCAGATCGACCGCCACTTTTCCGGCGAGGGTGACGGCGAGATTCGCCACCATCGAACCTTTGCCCGCAGGCAAAACAATCGCGATTCGTTTGTCGGAAAATTGTTTCCGGAGGGAACGACTCAGGGCTGCGGCCGCGCCGAGTAATTTTGCGCGACTCAATTCGCTGTTATCAATCCCATCGATGACCGCGGTTGAAAAACGCCGGCGTTTCAATCCGCGAACGCATTCTTCGGCTAGATGTCGATCTAACGAAGGTCGCCGGCTGTAGCAGAACTCTCCGAGCTTAAGCAATTCTTCGCGCACAGTTGCAATGTCGGCAGCTTTTGCCTCAAGGGATTTGCCAAATGCGACGGTGACGCGATACGGAATTTCCTTGGGCCATTTGGTGAAAAATTTTCCTCCTTGAAAGGAAAAAATTGAGCCCCAAAGCCGATCGAGCCAAACAGGAACCACGCTCGCGTTCGCGTGTTGGGCAATCAATTCGTAGCCGCGACGCAGCCGCAACAAAGTTCCTGATCGCGTGAGCTGGCCTTCCGGAAAAAGACAAACGATTTCGCCCGCGGCAAGTTGCTCGGTTGCGGCGCGAATCGCTGAACGCGAATGGCGGATGTCAATCGGGATGCAACCGACACTGCTAAGAAACGGGCGCAGCGACGGTTTCTGATAAAATTCCTGATCGATGATATAACGAATCGGGCGGGGGCATGCGAGCTGGAGGACGAGGGCGTCGACCCAGGTGATGTGATTTGGCAAAAGAAGGAAGCCGCCTTCGGGCAAATGCTCGAGGCCGATGGTGTGGACGCGATAAAAGAATCTGACGAGCGGCCGGCCAAAAAAATGGAGCGCGCGCTCACCGGCGGACATGTGAGGCATCGTTTATTATTTACAATTAGCCTGCGGACATCTATCTGCCAATCGGCAAGTGATCATGCAGGTTCGCCCCAAACCTCTCTTCACGAGCGCGAAGGCGGCGCTTTGGATACTGCTGGTCATTAATCTCTTCAATTACATCGACCGCTACATTTTGGCCGCGGTCCTGCCCCGCATTCGTCAAGAGTTTCTCGCCGGCGATCCAAATCAGTTTCAGAAAGCCGGCTGGTTGTTTCCAGCATTTTTGATCAGCTACATGTGTGCGGCCCCGATTTTCGGCTGGCTCGCCGACCGCGTTTCACGTTGGTGGCTGATCTCAATTAGCGTGGCGCTTTGGAGTTTGGCCAGTGGTTGGTCGGGCTGGGCCGTGTCATTCGCGATATTGCTTTGCACACGCGCGTTTGTTGGGATCGGCGAGGCGGGCTACGGTCCGGCGGCGCCAACTATCTTGTCCGATCTTTATCCGATCGAACGGCGGGGACGGACGTTGGCTTACTTTTATCTTGCGATGCCGGTTGGCGGCGCGCTTGGCTACGCGTTTGGCGGCAAAATTTCCGATCTGCTCGGATGGCGCTGGGCGTTCTATTTGGTCGTTCCGCCGGGGCTGTTGCTCGCGATGCTCTGTCTTTTTATGCGCGATCCACGAGCAAGATCGGCATCGGAACCAACTTTGAAGCGGCGAGCGAAGGCGGCTGATTATTTAGCGCTGTTGCGAACACCGTCTTATTTAATCAACACCGCGGCCATGACCGCGTTGACATTCGCGATCGGCGGAATCTCGGCGTGGGTCCCGGATTACATTTATTCGGACCGGGGCAGGGAATTTCCAGCCAGTGATAATTTGCTCGGGAACATCAATCTCACTTTTGGCGTGATCACAGCTGTCGCCGGGTTTTTTGCGACGCTTCTTGGCGGTTGGACCGGGGATTGGCTGCGCAAACGCTTCGCGAATTCCTATTTTCTTGTTTCAAGCGTAGCTGTCTTGTTCGCGTTTCCGGCGACGATCGGAATGCTTTATATCCGTTTTCCTGGAGCATGGATCTGCATTTTCTTTGCGGTATTCTTTTTATTTTTTAATACCGGGCCGACAAACACCGCGCTGGCCAACGTCACATCTCCAAATATCAGGGCGACAGCATTCGCCCTGAATATTTTTGTTATTCACCTCCTGGGCGACATGGCCTCACCCCCGCTTATCGGCGCCATCCGGGATCGTTGGGACATGAACGTCGCGTTTTTTGTTGTCTCATTCACCATGTTGTTCGCCGGAGTCTTTTGGTTTTGGGGCGCAAAGTATCTGGCGCGCGACACCGCAAAGATCGAAACCGCGAGCGTTTGATATCGATCTAAAACAAAAGCGGGAATGCTTTTGGCATTCCCGCTTTCGCAAATGCGATCCAATCGAATCGTCAAATAATTATTCTTGCTCTCCGCCAGGTGTCGGAGCGGTTTCACTACCTTCAGTATTGCTCTTTTTCTTTGAGCTCTTTTTACTTGAAGGAGTTCCGGATGTTTCAGCTGAAGACTCGGCGCTTGTCGATTTCTCTGCGCTGCTCGCTTTCTCTCCGCTTGTGGATTTCTTTGAACTCTTCGTGCTCGACGACGGAGTACCCGCGCTTTCGGCGGATGATTCAGTGCCGGTACCCTGCGTCGATTCGGTAGTGCCTTTATGACGGGTAGAAGTCGAACCAGGCGTTGCTCCGGCTTTTGACCGCGTCGCCTTCGTGGGCGACACGCTTGCACTGGCAGCGGCCGAAGCAGTTGCTGCGTCGCTCGCAGTCGGCGGAGCGCTTGCTGACACAGTGGCGCTCGGTGACATGCTGGCGGCTGGCGACGCGCTCATTGCTGCGGTCGGTGAAGGGTAAGCGCCTGTTTGAGTTTGCGTGGTTGCGCCGCTTGTTGTTGTCGCACCTGTCGTGGCCGTGGCACCAGATATGCCAACTCCAGCGGACACGCCGAAGTGCGAGAACACATTGGTGGTATATGTCGTATCGCTGATTCGTGAGTACTCGAATACTGGCGCGTTGTAGATACGGTCCCGCTCAACGCTAACCGTGAGGTAACTCATGTCGGGTGAGACGGAGTAAACGCTCCAGGGAACTGCAACCAGCTTGGCTTGGCCCGCCACTCGCGTGCCGGTACCGCCTGCCGAGAGGACGGTATACGCCATGCAACCGTTGTTGCGGTCGAGGACGACGTCTTTAACGACGCCGACTTCTTCGCCCTGCGCAGTCTTTACTTTTGTGCCGATGATTTTGCTCGTCTGCACGTAACCAGAGCTACTCGAACTGGTCGTGGTCTGGGTTTGTCCATTAAATGGAGCCGCTGCCAAACCCAGGATGGCCAGCGCCGCTCCGTAAAGAAGATATGTTTTCATATGCTTAAAGACTGACGAAGTCGGGTCTTGCCTATTCACAACCCACAATCCTGCTTCGCAGTAGGGTTTTTCCTTAGACGTGACTAATTTTCTAACTTCGACTCTGACAAGTGAACATCAAAGGCCCGCGCTTGTGCGCGCGCTTTGGCCGCTTGCGTAGAATGCCCAAGCTTTGCGTGCAGATCGCTCAATAGCTTCCAACTTTCAGCGCGATACCATTGCCTTTGCAGGCAACTGAGCAATTCATTGATCGCCGCGGGTGTTCCGTCAGTCTGGTCGAGCAATTGAATGTAACGCTTCTCGATCGACCAATGAGGTGGCCCGGTCCGCGCGGCCAATCGCATTCTGATCAGATCAACTTTTCCGTTCTCTTTGTTTTCCAAAATGGCCAGATATTCATAGGCCTCCGCATCCACTAGCGGCATTTTGGTCGCCCGAGTGATGAGCTGACGCGCGAGCTTGAAGTCGTTTTGTTTCAACGCGACTGCGGCCAGATTGATCACGGCGAGTGGCTG
>WNFW01003046.1_pt1 | contig 17406 bp, 16 predicted proteins | sample 5400131 | NCBI WGS metagenome assembly WNFW01 (sample SAMN13153362, study PRJNA577476) | soil metagenome | isolation source: 20 cm soil or saprolite under grassland replicate 1 | place: USA:California | collected 2016-06-15 | reverse complement strand
CGCAACGCCGCGTCGACATCGCCCAGCGACACCGGTGCCGGGACGGTCCATTGCCCGCGTTGCATCGTGGGCACCCGCACCGCCGCCACCGCGCCGTCGGGCCCAAGATCGACCACGGCCGTAGCCGCATCATCGGGGCCCTGGTTGGCCTTGATCACGAGCGTCCACGTGCCCTCGTTCGGCCAGGTCTGGCGCAACGCGTACACGCCCTCCCGCGCCGTCCCTGAGAACTCGAGCTTCACGCTGCGGCGCTCCCCCTTCACGATGCCCTCCGCCGTCCCGGTGACGATGTAGCCCATCGCCGTCCCATGGTGGAACGAGTGCACCAACAGGAAGGTGCCGCGTTGCGATTGGTCGTACGGGTTGACCGGCAGCTCGATCGAGATCCAGGGCGGGCCCTTGGCGAGCGTCAGGGCCGCGATCACGACAGCGCGAATCAGGGTCTGCATGGCAACCTCTCGGTACGGGTTGCCTGTGGGATGCCGCCGGGGCCAGGAAGGTTTAGGGCTTCGAGAGCCGGTACACCGCGCCGTTCCCCGAGAGCACGTACAGCTCGCCGGCCGCGTCCTCCCCGAACGACAGCACGTTCCCGAGGTCGACCTCGACAGTCCAGCTCGTCCGGCTGGTGATGGCGCCGCCCGCGTACGTGAAGCTGCGGATCCACCCCGAGCAGTAATCCGAGTAGAAATACTGGCCGCCGAGCGCGGGCGAGGCGGTGCCGCGATACACCAGCCCGCCGATGATCGAGCAGCCGTCCGAGTGGGAGTACTCGACCGCCGGCAGCACCCCCGGAGTCGAGCACCCGCTTGGCGGCTTGTAGCAGTGCGTTGCTTCCATGGCCGGCCATCCGTAGTTGACGCCGGCCTGACCCGCGGGCTGCACGTCCACCTCCTCCCACAGGTTCTGGCCCACATCGGCGATGTAGAGGAGCCCGTCTGGCGGGTCGAAGCCGAAGCGCCACGGGTTCCGCAAGCCGACGGCCCAGATTTCCCCGCGCCCGCCGCCCGCCGCAAACGGGTTGTCCGGCGGTACCCCGTACGGGTCCCCTGCGTCGACGTCGATGCGCAGCAGCTTGCCGAGCAGCGAGTCGCGGTTCTGAGCACGGTTCTCGGGGTCCCCGCCCGAGCCTCCGTCGCCCATCCCGATGTACAGCTTCCCATCGGGCCCGAAGACCACCAGCCCGCCATTGTGATTCGCGTAGGGCTGTTTGACGAACAAGATCAGCTTGTGGGACGCGCTGTCCGCCACGTTCGAATCCGCCGTCACCGTGTAGCGCTCGACACGCGTGTCGCCGTTCAGGTCGGTGTAATCGACGTAGAAAAACCCGTTCGTACCGTAGCTCGGGTGGAAGGCCACGCTGAACAGCCCCTGCTCGCCGCCGAAACTGACTTTGCTCGCGATGTCCAGAAACGACGGCGACAGGAGCTGCCCGTTCTGAATCACTCGGATCCGCCCGGGCTGCTCGACCACGAACAGGCGGTTGACGTCGCCCGGCGGTGCGCTGACATAGACCGGGGCCGACAGACCGGTCGCGACTGGGACGAGCTGCAGCGTGTCGCCGGTGGGCGGGGGGCCGCCGCCTGTGGGCGATTGCCCGCAGGCGACGAGCGCCAGAGCGCAGGCTTGTGTGGCGATCAGTCGAGCGACGGTCACTTGGCCTCGAGGGAGATACTACCCTTGAAGCTGCGCACGGTCACCTGGGCCCCCCCAGGACCGGTCGAGAAGCGCAATGCCTCCCCTCCCCGCCCCCGCTCGGCGACATCCGCCGTCAGGCGGTTCGTGATGGACCCACCGATGCTGAGCAGATCGAAGTCGGCGACGGTCGTGGCGGGCACCCGCAGCGCGACCGCGCCGCTCTGGCTCTCCACCTCGACGATGCCGCCGCGCCCCAGCTCGCCGTCGAACCGGACGTCGCCCGTCACCGACTCGAAATGCCCGCGCTGCACGCCCGTGCCGCCGCGCTGCCATCCTGCCGCCCGCACCACGATCGTGCCGCTCAGCGTGGACGCCCCCAGGTCCACACTCGCGCCGCGCAGCAGGATGTCGCCGCTGACGGTCTTCACACGGGCCCGCCCGCTGCCGCCGGCCAGCTCCACCGGCCCACCCATCGTTTCGGCCGTCACATCGGCGGGCGTCCCCACCACATGAATCGCGCCCCCCACGCTGTTCAAATCGAGCGTCCCGTCGACACCCACCACGTCGATGTCCGCCGAGGCGGACTTCACCCACACGCGCGCCCCCCGCGGCACACGCACCTCGAGCTCGGTTCCTCCTCCTCCCCGACCGCTGACGACGAGCTTGCGCACGTTGGCGGTGCCCGCCGCGGCCAGGCTCCCCGGACCACGGCCCGACACGGCCAGACTGTCCGTGTCCCAGCCGATCACGCGGATGCGGCCGGCGGGATTGACGATCCGCACGGATCCATCGGCGGCGAAGGGCCAGCGCTGCTCGAACCGGTTGCCACTGGCCGGCGCCTGGCCGAGGGCGCCTCCGAGGGGAGCGGCGAGCGCCAGCACGAGCCCCAGCCGCGCGATGGGTCGCGTCATGTCACCGCCCGCGCCGCCCAGCGGAGCAGCTCGACCTTCTGTCGTGCCGCCGCCGCAAACAGCCCGCGCAGCTCGACGTTCCCCGGATCACGGGCCAGCGCGTCGCGCGACTCGCGAATGGCCGCGTCGATCACGCCGAGATTGCGCTCGAGCAACGCTACCGTCGCCGGCTCGAGGCGGTCGCGCTCGGTGGCGAGGGCGCGGGTCAGCTCATCGGTGGCCTCCTCATACTCCGCTTGTACCGCCACCCAACCCCGCCCCTCAGGACGGGAGACGACGGTAGAGGGTGGTAGAAGACGGTAGAGGGCGAAGCCGATAACCAACGTGGCCGCGGCTGCAAGCGCTCCTCTCCTCCAACGTTTCCCGTGTCCCGTTTCCCGTTTCCCGATACGCCCCGCGATGCCCGTCCACAGTTCGGACCCAGGCTCGATCGTCCGGGGCAAGCCCCGCGCTCCGTCCACGAGCCCGCGCAGCTCCGCCACGGCCTCCCGGCACCCCGCGCACTGCGCCAGATGCGCCTCGACCAGCGCCCGCGCGTCGGCCGCGAGCGTGCCGTCCACGTACTCGTTCAGCTGAACTTCCCTGTCGCCGCACATCATTTGCTCAATGCCTCCCGCAACAGCCGGCGCGCCCGGAACAGCTGCGCCTTCGACGTGCCCACCGCGATCCCCGTGAGCTCCGCGATCTCGTGATGGCGGTAGCCCTCTACATCGTGCAGCACGAACACCTGCCGAGCGCCCGGCGGGAGCGCCGCGATGGCGCGCTCCAGGTCGAGCTGTATTGCCGCCGTACCGGACGTGTCTCCCGGTCGCTCCAACGCCGCCGGGTCAGCGGTGGTGAACACCCGCAGCGCGCGCCGCCGCCCCGTCCGCTCGCCCAGAAACACGACGTTCACGGTGAGCCGGTACAGCCAGGACGAGAATGCGCTCTCGCCCCTGAAGCTCGCGAGCCGCTCCCACGCCCGCACGAACGCGTCCTGCGTGAGCTCCTCGGCGCGCGCCCGATCGGCGGTGAGCCGCAGGCACAGCGCGTACACCCGACCCACGTGCGCGCGGTACAACGCCTCGAACGCCGCCTGGTCGCCCTGTTGCGCACGGTGGATGAGATCGCTCGGGTCCGCCTGCATTCCGGGTGGCCGGGGCCTGGGGGTCGGGGGTCGGGGCCGGCACGCTGCTAAGATGCCACCGGGCCGGGGTTGGTTTAGCCCCGAGGGGCCTCTTAGGGAACCTCTGCACAACCAGGTGCGTGGCGCTGGGGGCGCCCTCTGCCCCGACCCCCAGCGCCACGATCACTTGTGCAGACGTTCCTTAGGGTAGCACGGGCCGCATCAGTAATCCCGTGGTCGAGACACGCACTTCGTAGCGCGCGGGTCTCGTGCCCGCGACGAACGCGGCCGAGCCGTACTCCGCGTCTACCAGGGGCCCGAGCAGGTGGCGCCGGGCGATCGAGAAGAGATCGATGCCCGCGGGCCGGGCCAGCTCGTACGCGGTGCGCGGCTTGGCACGCTCGTCGGACACTTCGTTGTAGCGACCGGCCACCCGGTCCAGCTCGTAGGACGTATGGAGCCCCAACAGATTCACCCAGGGGTGCCACTTGAGAATGTGCGCGTCCATGTACAGGGCATCCCCCGCCAGGTCGTACATGGCCAGGCGTTTGTCGGGGAGGAGAATCATCACGCGGAAACGCTGCGGTCCCAGGGGCTGGGTCGTGACCGTCGCCGCCAGGACCTCGAGCGTCAGGGCCTGGTAGGCCCGCAGGCCGACGACGATCGCGGCCGCGAGGCCCGCCAGCGCCAGAAACAGGAGGCCGGCGAGCCCGCGCAGCGCGCCGCCGGCCCACCGTCTGGTGCGCACCGCCGCCACGCCCGAGCGGCACAACACCACGCCCAGGACGAGCAGGCACAATCCGGCGATCACCACCCGCGTCGGCATATCGGTCGTCTAAACTACGCCGCACCGTTAGTCTTAGATATGGCCGCAGGGGTTTCCACCATCCAGCTTCGCAAGCCCCCACCCGCCGGGTGCGAGGACGTGTTGAGCGCGGGCGCGCTCGATTTCCTGGCCGCGCTGGCGCGCCGCTTCGAGCCGCGGCGGCGCGAGCTGCTCGAGCGGCGTCGCGCGCGGCAAGCGGAGCTCGACGCCGGCCGGCTCCCCGACTTCCTGCCCGAGACGAAGGACATACGCGAGCGCGCCTGGACCGTCGCGCCGATCCCGACCGACCTGCGCGACCGGCGGGTCGAGATCACGGGTCCGGTGGACCGCAAGATGATGATCAACGGGCTCAACTCGGGCGCGAATGTCTTCATGGCGGATTTCGAGGACGCCAACGCGCCGACCTGGGAGAATAACGTCGTCGGCCAGCAGAACCTGAAGGATGCCGTCTCCGGCACGATCTCCTACGTCAGTCCCGAGGGGAAGCGCTACACGCTCGCCCCCACCACGGCGACGCTGTTCGTGCGACCCCGCGGCTGGCACCTGGTCGAGAAGCACGTGGACGTGGACGGCGCGCCGATCTCGGCATCGCTGTTCGACCTCGGGCTGGCGTTCTATCACAATGCGGCGGCGCTGATCGCGAAGGGCAGCGGGCCGTACTTCTACCTGCCCAAGCTCGAGAGTCACCTCGAGGCGCGACTCTGGAACGACGTCTTCAACTTCGCGCAGGACGCGCTCGGCATCGCCCGCGGCACGATCCGCGCGACCGTCCTGATCGAAACGATCCTCGCCGCGTTCGAGACCGACGAGATTCTGTGGGAGCTGCGCGACCACTCCGCCGGGCTCAACTGCGGGCGCTGGGACTACATCTTCAGCTACATCAAGAAGCTGCGCCGCGACCCGGAGCGCGTCCTCCCCGATCGCGCGCGCGTCACCATGGAGCAGCCGTTCCTCAAGAGCTACGCCGAGCTGGTGATCCGCACGTGTCATCGCCGCGGGATTCACGCCCTGGGGGGCATGGCGGCGCAGATTCCCATCAAACGCGACCCGGCGCTCAACGCGCAGGCGCTCGAAAAGGTGCGCCAGGACAAGCTGCGCGAGGTGCGGCAGGGGCACGACGGTACCTGGGTCGCACATCCCGCGCTGGTCCCCTTGGCCCGCGAAGTGTTCGACGCCCACATGCCGGGCCCGAACCAGATCGAGCGCCAGCGCGACGACGTACACGCCACCGCCCAGGACCTGCTGGCCACCCCGCCGGGGGCTATCACGTTCGAGGGACTGCGCACCAACCTGGACGTGGCGGTCCGCTATCTCGCGGCATGGCTGGGCGCCCTCGGATGCGTGCCCATCAACGACCTGATGGAGGACGCCGCCACCGCGGAGATCTCCCGGGCGCAGGTGTGGCAGTGGCAGCGCCACCGGGCACGGTTGCAGGACGGACGTTACGTGAATGCCGCCCTGATACAACAGACGCTCTCCGAAGTGATGGCCTCCCTACCCGAAAGGGTAGGTGCGGAGGCCGCGGGCGCCGGGCAGTTTTCGCTGGCGGCGCGGATTCTGGCCGACCTCACCACTGGCGCGGAGTTTGCGGAGTTCCTCACGACGGTGGCGTACGACTACCTCGACTGATCCTCTGGACGGTGCGGCTATGGACAAGCAGGCGATGATCACGGCGCTCGAGCGCGCCTGGGCGAAAGACGCGCGCTGGGACGGCATCACGCGACCCTACAACGCCGGCGACGTCTACCGGCTGCGCGGCTCGATCAAGATCGAATACTCGCTGGCGCGCTACGGCGCGGCGCGGCTGTGGGAGCTGCTGCAGAACGAAGATTACGTCGCCGTCCTCTCGGTCATCACGGGGAACCAGGCGATCCAGCAGGTCCAGGCCGGGCTCAAGGCGATCTACGTGAGCGGCTGGCAGGTGGCCGCCGACGCCAATCACGCGCTCGAGATGTACCCCGACCAGAGCCTCTACCCGTCCGATTCCGTTCCCGCCTTGCTGCGGCGCATCAACAACGCCCTCAAGCGCGCCGATGAGATCGCCCACTTGAAGGACGACCAGTCGACCTACTGGTTCGCGCCGCTCGTGGCCGATGCGGAAGCCGGATTCGGCGGCCCGTTGCACGCCTTCGAGATCATGAAAAACATGATCGACGCCGGTGCGGCGGGCGTGCACTTCGAGGATCAGCTCGCGTCGGTGAAAAAGTGCGGCCATCTGGGCGGCAAAGTGCTGGTCCCCACGAGCGAGTTCATCACCAAACTGGTGGCCGCGCGCCTCGCGGCGGACGTGTGCGGGGTGGACACGATCCTGATCGCCCGCACGGACGCGAACAGCGCCACGCTGCTCACCAGCGACTCGGACGAGTACGACCGCCGCTTCGTGACCGGCGACCGGACGGCGGAAGGATTCTTCCGGGTGCGCGACGGCGTCGACGCGGCGATCGCGCGGGCGCTGGCCTACGCGCCCTACGCCGACCTGCTCTGGTTCGAGACGTCGAAGCCGGATCTCGCGGAGGCGACGCGGTTCGCCCAGGCGATTCACGCGAAATACCCGCACAAGCTGCTGGCGTACAACTGTTCGCCGTCCTTCAACTGGCGCAAACACCTGAGCGACGCCCAGATCGCCGCGTTCCAGCGCGAGCTCGGCGCCCTGGACTACAAGTTCCAGTTCGTGACGCTGTCCGCGTTCCACTCCTTGAACCACAGCATGTTCACGCTGGCGCGCGACTACAAGGCGCGCGGCATGGCCGCATACGCCGATCTCCAGGACCGCGAGTTCGCCTCCGAGAAGGACGGCTACGCGGCGGTGCGGCATCAGGAGTTCGTCGGCGTGGGATACTTCGACGAGATCACCCAGATCGCGACCGGCGGAACCTCGTCGGTGACGGCGATGGAGGGCTCGACCGAGCAGCAACAGTTCCACGGCGCGGGACGCTGACACGAAACGCTCGACGCTCTTCGCCATCGCCGCCGTGCTCGCGGTGGCGGCACTCTTCTTCTTTATGACCACGGCCCGCGCCAAGGTGCGGTGCCGCGTGTGCGTGGAGTTCCGCGGCCGCACGAACTGCGCGACCGCCGCCGGCGACACCGAGCAGGCCGCGCGAGAGGGCGCCCAGAGCACCGCGTGCGGGCCCGTCGCCAGCGGGATGGACGAGCAGATCGGGTGCGGCAGAACCGTCCCTGCTTCGGTGCAGTGTCAGTCCCCTTGACGTGACCGAAGAGCGTCGAGGAAAAAGCGTCGCGGAGAGGCATCGCGGAGAGACGTAGCCCCTCGACGTCTTTCCGAGACGTCTTTCCTAGACGTATCTCCGTGACGCCGTTATGATGTTGCTGTGTCTGACCTGTCCCTGCCCCGGACCCCCGTCCCCGCCCGCCTGCTGCTCACGCAGGGTATCTCGCGCCCCGGGCAGATCTACGTGATGGAGCGCGTGCCGCACCACGACGGACCGGAAACGGTGCTCGAACTGCTGAATCGCCCGGAAGGCTTCTTTGCGTTCCGCCCCGCCGAGGACGACGAAGTCCTGCTCGTGTCCAAGGTGCAGACCGTATCGCTCACGGTCGACCGCCAGGCGCCGATCGCCGATCCGGCCCGGCTCTCGGCGGCGCGGACGCTGGGCCTGGAGGTGGTGCTGGCGGGCGGCGCCACGCTGGGCGGCTGGGCCAGCGTGGAGCTGCCGGAGCAGCACGCGCGGCTGCTCGATTATCTCAACGAGTCCGAGGAGGCGTTCTTCGCGGTGTGGAGCCACGCCTCGACCCACTACGTCAACCGGGCCTACGTCGTGTTTGCTCGGCCCCTGAGCTGAGGTCGCCCTGATGCCCGCCCGGATCGATCCGTTCGTCGAAGTCCTGCTGCGCGAGGGCGGTGACCAGCTCTATCTCCTCCCGGACGAGCCGGTCACCATGCTCAAGGACGGCAAGCCGCGGAAGGTGAGCCGGCAGCCGCTCACGGACCAGCACATCTACGCGCTCCTGGTCGAGGTGGCCCCGTCCGAGGCGGCGGACCACATCGACAAGATGGCGGAGACGGAGTTCGAATATATCGCGGACCGTGGCATGGTGCGGGTGCGGATCGTGCCCGAGCTGGGCCGGCTCACCGCGGTGGTGGCGCCGGCCAATCCGGGCGCCGAGCCTGTGGCTCCCGCCGCCGCAGCCGCCAGGGCTCCCGCTCCGGCAGCCCGGCGACCATCCGGTGCCACCGCGGCGCCTCCCGCTCCGGCAGCCCAGCGGGCGCCCGCCGTCGCGGGAGGCCACGCGGCGGCACCGGCAGCGAGCCACCAGCCGCCCGCCGGCCTGCCCATGGATTTCGCCGCTTCCCAGTACCAGGGGGCCGAGCGGGCGTTGGGCGAGCTGCTCAAGGCCCTCGTGTCTTCCGCCTCGTCCGACCTGCACCTGCGCGTGGCCGAGCCGCCGGTGTTCCGGACGCACGGCGAGATGAAGCGCCAGAGCACGGCGCCGCTGTCGCCGGAGCAGCTCGAGCTCATGCTCCTCTCGGTCATGCCGGAGCGCAACCGCAGCGAATGGAAGGAGACCGGCGACTCGGATTTCGCCTACGAGATCCGCGGCCTGGCGCGGTTCCGCGTGAATGCGGCCCGCGACCGCAAGGGACCGATGGCGGTGTTCCGCGTGATCCCGGCGCAGGTGGTGACGGTCGAGCAGCTGGGTATCACCAAGGAAGTCCAGCAGCTCTGCTACCTCACCAAGGGTCTCGTCCTGGTCACCGGGCCGACGGGGTCGGGCAAATCGACGACGCTGTGCTCGCTCGTCGACCTGGTCAACCGCATGCGCACCGATCACATCATCACGATCGAAGATCCCATCGAGTTCGTGCACGAGAACAAGAAGTGCGTCATCACGCAGCGCCAGGTGGGCGTGCACACCGACAGCTTCAAGTCCGCGTTGCGGGCCGCGCTGCGCGAGGACCCGGACATCGTGCTGGTGGGGGAAATGCGCGACTTGGAGACCATCGCCATCGCGATCGAGACGGCGGAGACCGGCCACCTCGTGTTCGGCACCCTGCACACCACGACCGCCGCTTCGACCGTGGATCGGATCATCGATCAGTTTCCGGCCGATCGTCAGGCCCAGATCCGCGTGATGCTCTCGGAGTCGCTCAAGGGCGTGGTCTCACAGACCCTGTGCAAGAAGCTGGGCGGCGGGCGGGTGGCCGCGCGCGAGATCCTGCTCTCCACGCCGGCCATGTCGAACCTGATCCGCGAAGGGAAGACGTTCCAGATCCCCTCGATCATTCAGACGTCGAAACAGCTCGGCATGGTCACGCTGAACGACGCGCTGATCGAACTGGTCGAAAAGAAAGAGATCAGTCCCGACGAAGCCTACATGAAGTCGGTCGAGAAGACCGCGCTCGCGGCATCGCTCAAGGCGAAAGGCCATAAAATCACCCTGACTGCCTAAAGACGTCTCGGAAAACCGTCACGGAACGTCGTTGCAGACAGACGTCACCGCCGACGACGCCTTCCCGCGACGTCTTCCCGTGACGTCGTTTCCGTGACGTCGTCAAACGGATCTAGTCATTGGTTCCGCCACGCGTCTCCCCACAGCCGTTGCCACGTCGCGTATCCGCTCCATCAGCTCGGCGAACGCATCGAGCGTGAGCGACTGGTCCCCGTCCGAGCGCGCGTGGTCGGGGTCGGGGTGCACTTCGATCAGCAGCCCATCGGCTCCGGCGGCCACCGCCGCGAGCGCCAGCGCCGGGACCAGATCGCGCCGCCCCGCGGCGTGACTCGGGTCCACCAGCACCGGCAGGTGCGTCTCGCGCTTCAGGTACGGGACGGCGCCGATGTCGAGCGTGTTGCGCATGGCGCGCTCGAACGTCCGGATGCCGCGCTCGCACAACATCACTTGCCCGTTGCCGCGGGCCAGCACGTATTCCGCGGCGAGCAGCAGATCCTCGAGTGTGGCCGACATGCCGCGCTTCAACAGCACCGGCTTGCCGCTCTCGCCCACCTCCGTGAGCAGCGCGAAGTTCTGCATGTTGCGCGCGCCCACCTGGAGGCAGTCGGCCTTGTCCGCGACCAGGGCCACGTGCCGGGTGTCGAGCACCTCGGTCACGACCGGAAGGCCGGTCGTCTCGCGCACGGCCGCCAGGAGGTCGAGCGCCTCGGCGCCGAGGCCCCGGAACGCATAGGGAGATGTGCGCGGCTTGAAGGCGCCGCCCCGTAACGCCACGGCACCAGCCGCCTTGACCGCTTCCGCGGTCTCGAGCAGCATGTCCCGTCCCTCGACCGAGCAGGGGCCGGCGATAACGTGTACCGCCCCGTCGCCCACGGCCGCCGCGCCCAGGGTCACTTCCGTGTCGCGGGCGACGAACTCCCGCGCCGCGAGCTTGTAGGGCTTCTCGACGGGGAGAATCGTCTCCACGGCGGGAAACGCGTGCACCGGCGCTTCGCGCAACCGGTCTTCGTCGCCGATGCAGCCGATGATGGTGCGGCTGACTCCGCGCGAGACGTGCGGCGTCAGGCCGAGCGCCGTGACGTGGGCGACGATCTGCTCCACGTCGTGCTCGCTCGCGTTGGGTCGCAGGACGATGATCATGCCATGCTCCGTGGTACAGGAAAAAGAAAAGGCCCCGGAGGCCGGGGCCGCGTCAGCTCGTGTCGCTCTGCAGGCTACTGCGTCATCCTGTCACCTGCGCACACGCGCCCGCTGGCCCCTCGGGACCATACCAAAAAAATCGATAAGAGCGCGTGTGCGTCATGTCGGTAGGCTAGCCCCCTTCCGCCCGGCTGTCAATCGCGTAGAATCGGCGGTGTGAAAGATCTCGCGCAGTCTCGCATCCGCCAGATCGCGATCGTGTGCCAGGACATGGCGCGCGCCCGGGCATTTTACAAGGAGACGCTCCGCCTGCCCCACCTGTTCGACGCCGGGCCGTCGCTCTCGTTTTTCGATTGCGGCGGCGTGCGGCTCATGCTCGCCCCGCCGGAGGGAGAGGTCCGCGGCACGCCCGCCATTTATTTCCTCGTGACCAGTATCGAGGAGACGAACGACGGAAGCGCTGACGGGCCGGGGAGTCAGGTTTTTCCAGGGCCCCCACATGATCGCGCGCATGCCCGACCACGAGCTCTGGCTGGCCGAGTTCCGAGACTCGGAGAACAACGTGCTGGCGCTGATGGAGGAAAGAGGAGTTCAAGAACGGCGCCCCTTGGACCGCGGGCCGACCCCGCGCACCGGTCCGTAGGCTTTGAGAAAGGCACGGACCGCCGCGTCGGCGTAGCGCTCCAGCTCGGCGTTGGTGCGGGGCCGGCGGTTTCCGGTGAACATGGCCTCGTTCAGCGGAATCCACAGGAGCATGCCGACGAAGTGGTGCGCCGCCAGGTGGGCATCATCGACGAACAGCAGCCGGTGTTCTGCGAGGCGGCGGAAACTGGTCGCCAGCGTCCGCAGCACCCGTCCGAACCCTTGCTCGTACCAGGCGTGGCCAAGTTCGGGTAACCTGTCGGCATTGGCGATGACCAGTCGCCGTAGCCGCAGGAGTTGTGGCGCCATTAGCCGGGCGAGGAACCGGCGGGCGACGTCGCGCAGGTCCTTTTCCAAGTCCCGGGTGTCCGCGAGGGTGCCGGCGAGAACACGCACGACCTGGTCGACATCGTCGGTGGTGGCGAGGACGATCTCAGCGAACAGCCGATCCTTATCGGCGAAGTGCTTGTAGACGGTCTGCTTCGAGACGCCAGCGATTTCCGCGATCTCATCCATGCTGGTGCCGACGTACCCCTTCTTCAGGAATACCGTCGTGGCCGCGTCCATGATCGCTCGGTGTTTTCCAGCCGACCGGCTCGGCGCGCGGGCCGCCATGGCGTCATCGCGTGCCGAGCGCACGTGCGCATCGGTGCTTGACATGGTACCGAAGTCTCCGTACAGTACTGGACCGTCTAGTTCCAATCAAGCAATCCGTCAACGACACCAGAGACGGCCCGACAGAGCGACTCATGACACACATGCCTGAGGTTAACCACATATGCAATCACCTGCTCAGACGACTTCGGTCTCGAAGCAGAGCCTGTGGGCAGGACGCATCATCAGCGCGTTGACGACAGCGTTCTTGCTTTTCGACAGCGGCCTGAAGGTGATGAACCTCGCTCCCGCCGTCGAGGCGACCGCCCGGCTGGGCTATCCCCCGGGCCTGGTCCGCTCGCTTGGGATCGTCGAGATCGTCTGCCTCGCCGTCTTCATGATTCCGCGCACGGCGACGCTGGGGGCGATCCTGCTCACGGGCTATCTGGGCGGTGCGACCGCCACGCAGGTGCGCCTGGAAGATCCATGGTTCTTTTTTCCCGTTCTTGTGGGCGTGCTCGTGTGGAGCGGACTCTACTTGCGCGACCCGGCCCTTCGCGCGCTCCTCCCGCTGCGCACAACGCGCTCTCTCCACCCATGAAAGCATCCGAGCGCATTACCAGCCACATCAACGACCTTGCCGATTGGCGCGGCAAGATGCTGGCGCGGCTGCGCAAGCTGATCCACGATGCCGCTCCGGACCTCGTGGAAGAATGGAAGTGGAACACGCCTGTGTGGTCGCTGAACGGAAACGTGGTGGCCGTTGGCGCCTTCCAGAGCCAGGTCAAGGTGAACTTCTTCAAGGGCGCGTCGCTGGACGATCCCCAGTGTCTCTTCAATGCCGGCCTCGAGGCCAAGGAGAGCCGCGCCATCGACCTTCACGAAGGCGACCGCATCGATGAGCCTGCGCTCAAGGATCTGGTGCGTGCCGCTGTCGCGCTCAACCGCGGCAAGCCAAGATCCAAGAAGCCGGCCCGCTAAGAGGCGGGTCCCCCGGATCTCCTGGAAGGAAAACGGCGAAGGCGTCAGTGTGGGTGAGGCAAAGAGCCACCGGTCGGATTTGAACCGACGACCGCTCGATTACGAATCGCCGCCCTCTATGCGGGGGCGCCGTTTTGTTGGTGGGTCTGAGCACAAATGAGTCCCAGTGGACCCACGTAGGTCGGAGTGGTCCGGCACAATTACGGCACAGTTACGGCACAGCGAACCGGCGCACTCGATTTACAATCGAGTGTCCTCCGAGGCCCGTCACCAACCAGCGCCCGTCACCCTCAAGCGCTCCCCTTACGCAGCATCTTTTCGCGCCACAAGCTGAATGTCCCAACCGGTGAGTTTGCCCGCGAGCTCCCGATTGAAGCCGTCACGCCCCGAGGCAAGGGACATTTGATCCTCGCTGACGAGCACGAGAGCCCTATGGTGGGAATGATCTAGGACTACGTCTTCGGTTCTCGCCGGACTCAGCGCAAGAGAGATGAGTCGCTCTGGAGAATCGGCCCAGGGGAACAGGTCGACCCGTTCACCACCCAGTTGCTCCACGATCTTCCTCACGCGGTCGCCCCTCGGCCCCAAGCACGCAGCCACGCCGTCAACGGTGTCGTCATAGCTGTAGATCCCAAGCTTGCACCCAACACCTGGCTTACGAGCGACTGCTCTTATTTCAACGATGCCCGAGGCGATTTCGGGAACCTCATCCTTGAAGACTTTTGTCAGAAAACGCCACGTATCGTCGTCGGACGAAAATGTTGGGGTCATGGTCGCTATTGCAGAAATCAGCGAAGGTGCAACTCACCGAGCGGTTTCAGCGGCACAGTTACGGCACAATCGTCGCGAGTCCCTCCCGTGTAAGTTGTTGTACTACAAGAGCCACCGGTCGGATTTGAACCGACGACCGCTCGATTACGAATCGAGAGCTCTACCACTGAGCTACGGTGGCGCGCACTTAACTTAGCAAGGCCACACGCTGCATGCTACCGTCCTCCCGCCTGCGCATGCCCCGGGGGTCGAAGCAACAGGGCATTCACGGTCACCGTCACCGTGCTCGCGCTCATCGCGAGCGCCGCCCACGCCGGCTTGAGCAGGATACCCAGCGACGGATACAGCACGCCGGCAGCGAGCGGGATCGCGATCAGGTTGTAGATCGCGGCCCAGAACAGATTCTGTTTGATCTTGCGGTGCACACGACGGGCGAGAACGAGGGCGGCGGGGACGTCGGCCGGGTCGTCCTTCATGAGAATGATTCCGGCCGTCTCGATCGCAACGTCGGTTCCCGCGCCGATCGCGATGCCGACTGTGGCCGCCGCCAGCGCCGGCGCGTCGTTTACCCCATCCCCCACCATCGCCACCCGGCGGCCTTGCTGCTCGAGTCCCTTGACCTCGGCAGCCTTGTCACCGGGCAACACCTCGGCCCGCATCTCAGCGATGCCTAACGTGCGCGCCACTGCCTCGGCCGTGGCCCGGCTGTCCCCCGTGAGGAGCAGTACGCGGATGCCGAGGTCGTGGAGCGCCGCAACGGCGCTCTTCGCGCTCGGCCGAATCCGGTCGGCGACGGCGATGAGACCGATCGTTCGGCCATCCCCCGCGACGTAGAGCGCGGTCTTGGCCTTCGCTCGCACCCGCTCGGCTTCGCGCTCGAGCCCCGGCGTGACGCCGCTTCGCTCGAGCAGCTTGCGATTGCCCACCAGCACGGTGCGACCACCCACGGTCGCCTGTACGCCGTGGCCAGGGACGGCCTCGAAATCGGATGCCGGATCGACGACAAGCGCGCGCTCCCTGGCGGCTGCGACCACAGCGGCGGCGAGTGGGTGCTCCGACTGCGCATCCGCCGCCGCGGCGAGCCGGAGAATCTCTGCCTCCGCGACGCCGGCCGCAGGAATGATGTCGGTCACTGACGGCCGGCCTTCGGTGAGCGTGCCGGTCTTGTCGAACACGACTGTGTCTACTTTGGCAGCCGCCTCGAGTACCGTGGCGTTCCGGAACAGCACACCCGCACGGGCCGCCCGCCCCACACCGACCGTGATCGCGGTCGGCGTCGCGAGCGCGAGCGCATCCGGACAAGCGATCACGATCGCCGCCACGGCCGCTGATAGCGCGAACGCGACGCCTTGGTGTCCCACGACGAGCCACGCCGAGAACGTGACGACCCCGGTGGTGAGCGCCACGATGACCAGGTACTTGCCGGCGAGATCCGCCAGCCGCTGCGCCGGGGCCTTCGAGGACTGCGCGTCCCGGACCATGGCGACGATGCGAGCCAGGGCCGTATCGGCGCCGACGTTGGTCGCGCGGAACCGGAATGCTCCCTGCTGGTTTCGCGTCCCGCCCACGACCTCATCGCCCGGGCCCTTCGCGACCGGCACCGGCTCTCCGGTAAGCATCGATTCGTCTACGTAGCTCGAGCCTTCGATCACGACGCCGTCCACAGGGATGGTGTCGCCGGGCCGAACCGCAAGGATGTCGCCCTCGGCGACGGCTTCGAGGGACACTTCCTCTTCTTGTCCATCCCGCACCCGCCGCGCGGTGGGCGGCGCGAGCTCGAGTAGCGCTTCGACCGCTCGACCGGTGGCGAAGCGGCTGCGCATCTCCAACCAGTGGCCGAGCAGGCTGAAGGCGGTCAGCATGGCGGCGGCATCGTAGAACGGCTCGCCCGGGAATCCGAACGTGACCGCGGCCGAGTACAGGTAACTCACGAGGATGCCGGTCGCGATCAGGGTCATCATCGTCAGTTCGCCCTGTCGGAGCGAGCGGGCCGCGGACGAGACGAACGGCCACGCGCCCCACCAGACGACGACCGAGGTCAGGACGAAACTCAGGAGTCCGGGCGACAGCCCGATGGGCGGCGCGAGCTCGCGGCCGAACAGCGACGTGCCAAGCGGCGAGTAGACGACGATCGGGACGGTGAGAATCGCCGACCCGATGAACCGGCGCAGCATGTCCTGCACCATGTGCGCTCCGTGCCCGGCGTGCGCATCGAGTGCGCGGTGCTCGGCAGGCGCTTCGACAGCCGCCGAAGCCCGCGGGTGTTCATGGTGCTGATGCTGTTCCATCCCGCTCGGCCTCCCTTCTTCAGGCCTCGATCCCTTCACGCACGATTAACGGCAGCATCGCCAACGCGGCGACGGGATCGGCCCACCCACAGTCGCGAAATTCACGTTATCGCGAGCTGCTCAGTGAGCGCACGGGGGGCACCCTTGCCGTCCCCGGCCGGCGCGGCGCATTATATCGCCTGCATGGAAAACCGCGACCCATTCTTCGCCAAGCTCAACGGCCCGTGGCACAGGCGGGCGTTGCAGGCCTTCATGGTCATCGTGATCGCCCATTGGGCCGAGCATCTCGTGCAGGCCTATCAGGTCTACGTGCTGAAGTGGCCGCTGCACCAGGCGCGCGGCGTGCTGGGTCAGGCGTTCGCGTGGCTGGTCCACTCCGAGGTGCTGCACTACGGCTATGCCCTGATCATGCTGGCCGGGATTTGGGCCTTGCTACCCGGCTTCGTGGGCCGATCCCGCGCGTGGTGGCTCGCGGCGCTGGTGATCCAGTTCTGGCATCACATCGAGCACGCGCTGCTCCAGGGTCAGGTGATCGCGGGCCGCACGCTGTTCGGGTCCCCGGTCCCCACGAGCATCGTGCAGCTGTGGTTCCCGCGGCTCGAGCTGCATCTGTTCTACAACAGCGTGGTGTTCGTGCCGATGATGGTGGCCATGTACTACCACCTGTTTCCGAGCGCGCCTGACGCCGCGCGGATGCGGTGCGACTGCGCGCTCCACCCCCACCCGGCGACGAGCTGACCGTCCGCACCCCCTCTTCCCCTCTCCCTTCGGGAGTGGGGAGACGACGTGTGAGCTTCGGGAGTCATCCGTTCGTACCCCCTCTCCGCAGTGCCGAGAGGGGGACAGGGGGTGAGGACTGGAAGACCGCGCTGCAACCGGTCGATTTCGCCACGCCCCGCCCGTCGTAACAAGGAACCGAAGGGCCTGTACCTCAACGTGACCTCAGGAGACAAGTGACTTCGCGCGGGTGGCTGCTGTTCACCCTCAGCTCCGTGATCTGGGGCGTGCCCTATCTCTTCATCAAGGTGGCGGTGGACGCCGGGGTGCCACCCGGGTTCATCGCCTGGGCGCGCGTGGCGCTCGCCGCCGTGCTGTTGTTGC
>WNFW01005288.1_pt1 | contig 17416 bp, 12 predicted proteins | sample 5400131 | NCBI WGS metagenome assembly WNFW01 (sample SAMN13153362, study PRJNA577476) | soil metagenome | isolation source: 20 cm soil or saprolite under grassland replicate 1 | place: USA:California | collected 2016-06-15 | reverse complement strand
CGGCCAGGCGCCCTTGATCCCACCCCGCAGCCCCAGGTCACCGCTGCGCCGGTTCTGCGTGCGCTTGAGGAATCGCAGGACGGCCGGCACAGGCTCGAGCCAGGTCGCGTCGCCCGTGATTTCGGCCAGGCGCATCCAGTTGTTCGCCATCTGGGCCTGGCCGGTGAGACAAGACCACCGCACGGCGGGAGACCAGTCAGAGCGGTAGCGGCCGGGCATCCAGCCGTCCGTCCGGACCTTCGCAGTCAGGGGCCTCGCTGCACGCTCGGCCGCGTGGAGCAAGCGCGGTTCGCCGAGTACACGACCGCCTTCCAGCAATCCCCGGATGGCGTATGCGAGCGTGTGTAGCAGAGGCTGCTCGGGATCCGTCAAGCAGCACCAAGGCAGCCAGCCGTTCTCAGTCTGGAGGTCGGCGGCGGCATGCAGGCTCCGTGCGGCGGCAGCGGTGAAGTTGCGTTCATCCAGTCGGGCTCCCGCCTCCGCAAGCGCCCAGGCGGTGCGGGTGTTGTAGAGCGTCGAGCCCGCTCGGGCGAAGCGCGAGTTGTCGCTGCGCCAATGCCCGTCGGGGTCGAGCGTCGCCACCAGGTAGCGGGCCGCGCGGCGGGCGGCATCGGCAAAGCTACCCTGCCCCGTCTGATCGAATGCGGCGAGCCAGCCGAGGAGCACCTGGCCGGTGTTGAACACGGCCGGTGATTCCGGCTCGCCGATTGTTCCGCCGCGGACCGCGCCCGTGGGCAACTGGATCTCGATCTCCCACCGCGCGGCGCGCTCGGCGCGGACCGCGAGCTCCGGACGCTCGAAGCGCCGGGCAGCGGCATACAGCGTGGGGATGATGTACCCCGTGGTCTCGGGATAACACGGTTGCCACCCCCGGCGCCCGTAATGTGAATGCCGCACGAGGCTGTAGCCGCGCGAGAGGCCTCCGTCGGCCGTCGCGTCCTGGGCTCGAACCAGCCACTCCATCGCCGCCACCAGATGAGGCTCGTGCCTCGGATCCGCCGGATAGCTCCGCAGCCACTCACGCCATCCCTCAGCTAGCGCCGTCGGGTTGAAGAGCGGATGAGCGCGGATCGAGCGCAGCCGTCGCTCGAGGGAGATCTGGAAACGTGGTGGCGCCACTGAGCCTCTGAGCAGTTTCGAACACCGTGATCAGTTCGCAAAGTGCGTACCGCATCGGGAGGCGCGCTCTCGCGACCCGACGGCCGTCTCGACGTCACAGGCGTGGCGCAGACGCAACGGTCGGCCGGGATCTGGACCACTGCGGCGGCATGTCGGAGACGGACCGTCGGGCGCGCTGCGTGGCACCGGCCATGCGTCAGAGAGCGCTGGAGGGATTCGCCCATTATGAAACTGTTGCCGCTGGACACCCCCGAACGGATCGAGCTCGTCGCCGGTTGGCTGGACAAGGCCGAAAATTACAAATGGCTGGACTTCGGTAACGGCGTCCAGCGCGTCACGCCGATCACGCTCAGGATCATGAGCCAGCGGGACATCCATGTGTTCCGGATCTACACGGCGGGGGATGAGGACGCGCCGGCGGGGGTCGTGGGCCTGACCAACGTCGATCGGAACTTCAAGACCGCCTCGCTCTGGGCGGTGCTCGGCAACAAGCGATACGGCGGGTACACGACCGAGGCGTGTCACCACATGCTCACACTGGCGTTTACCGAGCTCGGGCTCCAGGCCGTGAACGCGTGGACGGTCGAGACAAACATCCCGGCGCAGCGCTGCCTCGAGCAGCTCCACTTCCGATACATCGGCCGGCAGCGGCAGTGTCACTCTATCGACGGCCGTGCGCTCGATCGCCTCCTCTTCGACCTGCTCGCGACCGAACACCTGGACGTGCCACATGCCGGACTCGAACACACTAGCGCAACAGATCTCCGCCCTGTTCGCTGAGAAGTTGCACCTGCAGGTTCCGTCGCTCGACACGGATCTGATCAACACCGGGCTGGTGGACTCGCTCATGTTCGTAGGATTCCTGGCTCAACTGGAGCAGGAGTTCGGCATTCAACTGTCGCTGCAAGATCTCGAGCTCGATCGCTTCCGGACGGTGACGCGCATCGCCGCGTTCGTTGCGACCAAGGTTCAGAACGGCACTCGAGTCCTGCCTCGGTAGCTCCACATCGTGGCTGCGGCATTAAATTGTTGCGCGTGTACTACAGTCTTGATTGTGCCCGCGCCTTTTCGTATCGTGCCGCAGTCGCGCGACGCGCCGCGCAGTGATGCGTCCGCGTCGCGAGGTGAGCAGGCTTGGCGGCTTGGGTGCAATCGCTGGAGGTCTAGAGGGAGGGACCGCACGCCCAACCTCGACGGTGATTCACCCAAGCCGTCTTCCTTTCGAGCATGCCGCAAAAGCGCCCCTCAGTGCCGCAAAAACACCCTAGCGTGGCAGCGCCGTTTCGCGATACGTGTGCATGCCACGGTTCTCCTCCATCCTACCACGACGAGTGATCGATGACCGGGTCTTCGGAAGTCGAGATCCTGCTGGTCGAGGACAACCCGAGCGATGTGGAGCTGACCCTCCGCGCCCTCAAGGCCCGCAATCTCGCGAATCAGGTGTTCGTCGCCCGCGACGGGGCCGAGGCGCTGGAATTCTTCTTCGGCGAGCAGGGTCATCCGCTGCGCGATTTCGGGGTCACGCCCCGCGTGATTCTGCTCGACCTGAAGCTCCCGAAAGTGGACGGGCTGGAGGTCCTGCGGCGACTCAAGGCGGACGAGCGCACCCGCGCCTTGCCGGTCGTGGTGCTCACCTCGTCCAAGGAAGAGCCCGACATCACGGCGGCGTACCGGCTGGGCGCCAACAGCTACATCGTCAAACCCGTGGACTTCGAGGCCTTCGCGCGCGCCGTCTCCGAGGTGGGGCTCTACTGGCTGCTCTTGAACGAGCAGCCGCGCTGAGACGATGCCGGACCTGGTGCGCGTCTTGATGGTCGAGGACGTCGCCGACGACGCCGCGCTGATCGAGCGGGAGCTGCGCCGGGCCGGCATCAGGGGGGCGACGCGCCGGGTCGACTCCGCGTCGGCGTACCGGGAGGCGCTTCAGGCCTTCGCCCCCGACATCATCCTCACGGACCACTCGTTGCCCACGTTCGGCGCCGCCGACGCGCTGCGCATCGCGCTCCTCGAGGCGCCGGACACGCCCGTCATCGTCGTGACGGGCAGCCTCGACGAAGAAACCGCGGCGGAGTACATCAAGGCCGGCGCCGCCGACTACGTCGTCAAGCACCACCTCGAGCGGGTGGGCCCCGCCGTGGTGCGCGCCCTCGATCTGCGGCGCGCGCGGACCGAGCAGGCCCGTGCGGAAGAGGCCCGCCGCCACGGTGAGGAGCGCTTTCGCGCGCTGATCGAGCACGGTGCGGACGCGGTCGCCCTCGTCGCCCCCGACGGGACCCTCCTCTTCGCCAGCCACTCGATCGAGCGCCTGCTCGGCTTCGCACCGGCCGAGCTGGTGGGTCATCCCGGGTTCGAACGGGTGCATCCCAACGACGTGTCGCGGGTCCATGCCACCCTGCGCGACATCATCGCGAGCCCGGGCACCCCGGTCGGCCTGGAGCTCCGCTGGCGCCACAAGGACGGCTCGTGGCGCCATATCGACGCGGTCGCGGTCGACCGCCTCGCCGAGCCTGCGGTGGGCGCCATCGTGGTGAACTTCCGCGACGTCACGGAGCGCCGCACCGCCGAAGCGGCGCTGCGGGAGTCCGAGGAACGGTACCGCACGCTGGTCGAGGGGGTGCGGGACATCATCTTCGCGCTCTCTCCCGAAGGCACGATCGCCTCCCTCAACCCCGCGTTCGAGACGATCACCGGCTGGCGGCGCGAGCAATGGGTGGGCCAGCCGTTCGAGGGGCTGGTGCACCCGGAGGATCTGCCGCTCGCGCTCGAGCTGCTCGGGCGGGTGGTGCGCGGCGAGCTCCGCCCCGCCAGCCAGTTCCGCGTCCGCACCGCCAAAGGCGACTTCCGCGTCGGAGAGTTTTCCGCGACTCCTCAGCTCCGCGAGGGCCGGCTCGTCGGCATCCTGGGCATCGGGCGCGACGTCACGGAGCGCGTCCAGCTCGAGCAGCAGCTGCGCCAGGCCCAGAAGATGGAAGCGGTCGGCCGCCTGGCGGGCGGCATTGCCCACGACTTCAACAACATCCTCACGGCCATCACGGGCTACGCGGATCTCCTGCTCGAGGACCTCGGCGCCACCGATCCCCGTCGTCAGGACGCCGACGAGATCCACAAGGCCGCCGATCGCGCCGCCGGCCTGACCCGCCAGCTGCTGGCGTTCAGCCGCCAGCAGGTCCTGCAGCCGACCGTGCTCGAGGTCAACACGCTGGTCGGCGACCTGGAGAAGATGCTGCGCCGCCTCCTGGGCGAAGACGTCGCGCTCAGCACGCGGCTCGCACCCACCACGGGGCGGGTCAAGGCCGATCCCGGCCAGCTCGAGCAAGTAATCATGAACCTGGCCGTGAACGCCCGCGACGCGATGCCGAACGGGGGCAAGCTCACCCTGGAGACGGCCAACGTGGATCTGGACGACGCGTACGCCGCCGACCACTACCCCGCACGCGCGGGCCCGTTTGTGATGCTCGCAGTCTCGGACACCGGCACTGGGATGAGCGAAGAAACCCAGGCCCACATGTTCGAGCCGTTCTTCACGACCAAGGAGAAAGGCAAAGGCACGGGGTTGGGGCTCGCCACCGTGTACGGCATCATCAAGCAGAGCGGTGGGTTCATCTGGGTGTACAGCGAGGTCGGCCACGGCACCACGTTCAAGCTCTACCTGCCGCGCGTCGAGGAGCTGGCCGAGCGCGCGTCCGAGCCCGCGCAACTGCCGGCGCGCCCCGCGCGCGGAACGGAGACGGTCCTGGTGGTCGAGGACGAGGCGCCGGTGCGGAGCGTCGCCCGCCAGGTGCTCGAACGCCACGGCTATACCGTGCTCGAAGCCCCCAGCGCGGAAGCCGCGCTGGACCTCGCGGCCCGGTACTCGGGCGCCATCCACCTCCTTCTCACGGACGTCGTCATGCCTGGCCTCAACGGCCGCGAACTCGCCAGCAGGCTGGCGGACCTGCGTCCCGACGCCCGGGTGATCTTCATGTCGGGCTACACCGACGAGGCCGTCACACGGCACGGCGTGCTCGAGCCCGGCTCCGCGTACGTGCAGAAGCCGTTCACTCCGGATGCTATCGTCCGCAGGGTGCGGGAGGTGCTCGACCGGTGAGCGCGGCCCCGGCCGGCGGCCCCCGCCAGCCGACCAGCGCCCACACCATCGCGATCCCGCGCGGCGGGGCCGTATGGCTCCAGTCCGCACGCCCGGCCGTACTCCCGGTCAGCCGGGTCCCCCAACTGTGCGCCGGTCTGGCCGCCCTCGTCGGCCTCGTGCGGCTGGCCGGCTACGTCTTCGGCTTCGACCCCGGCATCGACCGTCTGTTGTTCGCGGAGTACGTCGCGACCACGGCCGGCCCGCCGAGTCGACTGGCGCCTCACTCGGCGCTGAGCCTCCTGTTGCTGGGGGTGGCCCTGCTGCTCGAGCCTCGCGCCACCCGGCGGGCCCGGGTCGCCGTCCAAGTCCTGGCCCTCGCCTCGAGCGTCACGGCCCTGGTGAGCCTGACCGGGCACGCGTATGCGACCGAGCTCCTGTCCGGCGTCATGGCTCTGAACACGGCGATCGCTTTCCTCCTCGTAGCGGCAGGTGTGTTGTGGTCCCACCCCGAGGGTGGGGTGGCCGCCGTATTCGCGAGCCCGACCGCGGGAGGCATGCTGGTCCGCCGCCTCGTCCCCGCGATCATCCTGATCCCGTTGCTGCTCGGCTGGCTCCTGCTGGCCGGACAGCGGCCCGGTCTCTTCGACACCGCCGGCGGAGCGGCGCTCTTCGTGGTGTGCATCATCGTTGTCCTGGCGAGTTTCGTGGCGTGGAGCGCTCGCTCACTGGACCGCGCCGACGCGGAGCGGGTCGCCGCCGAGCAGGCGCTGCGACTGGGCGAAGAGCGGTTCCGCCTCCTCGTGGGCGGCGTACGCGATTACGCCATTTTCATGCTCGACCCCGGCGGTCGCGTGGCGAGCTGGAATCACGGTGCCCAGCAGATCAAGGGGTATAAGCCGGAGGAGATCGTCGGCCAGCACTTCTCCCGGTTCTACCCGCCGGAAGCGATCGCCGCAGGAGCGCCCGCGGCCAGCCTGCGCATCGCGGCGGAAACGGGACGCTTCGAGGAAGAGAACTGGCGCCTTCGCAAGGACGGAGCCCGCTTTTGGGCCGATGTCGTGATAACGCCGATACGCGATGCGCGTGGCACGCTGCTCGGCTTCGCGAAGGTGACGCGTGACCTCACCGAGCGCCAGCGCGCCGAGGAGGCGATCCGTGCCAGCGAGGAGCAGTTCCGGACGCTGGCGGTGACCGCCAGCGACGCCATCATTTCCGCCGACAGTCACGGCGACATCACCTACTTCAATCCGGGCGCGGAACGCATCTTCGGCTATGCGCTCCAGGAGGTCAGGGGGAAGCCGCTGACCGTGCTGATGCCCGAGCGGCTCCGCGACGCGCATCGTACGGGGCTGGCACGCTATCTGGCCACGGGCGAAGCGCGCGTGGTGGGCCGGACCGTCGAGCTGGTCGGACAGAAACGGGATGGAGCGGAGTTTCCCCTGGAGCTGTCGCTGGCCAGCTGGAAGCGCGGCCGGGATGTTGCCTTCACGGCGATCATTCGCGACATCACGGAGCGCAAAGCCGCGGAGGAGACGCTCCGTCGCTACGCCGCCCAACTCGAATCGGCGAACGCGGAGCTCGAAGCCTTCGCCTACTCCGTGTCGCACGACCTGCGCGCGCCGCTCCGCAGCCTGGACGGCTTCAGCCAGGCGCTGCTCGAGGACTACGCCGACCGGCTGGACGCGCAGGGCACGGACTACCTGCGGCGCGTCCGGTCGGGGAGCCAGCGCATGGCGCAGCTGATCGACGATCTGCTCAATTTGTCCCGTGTCACCCGCGCCCAGATGCGGATGGGGTCGGTGGACCTGAGCGCTCTCGCGGAGGGCATCGCGACGGAGCTGCGGAAGAGCGATCCGTCGCGTCGGGTGGAGTTCGCGATCGCTCCCGCGCTGGTCGTCCAGGCGGACCCCGGCCTGCTGGGCGTCGTGCTCGAGAACCTGCTCGGCAACGCGTGGAAGTTCACCGGAAAACAACTCGTTGCCCGCATCGAACTCGGCGTGACACCGCACAACGGCCGCCCGACCTACTTCGTACGCGATAATGGGGCCGGGTTCGACATGACCTACGCCGACAAATTGTTCGGCGCCTTCCAGCGCCTGCACCGCAGCGGAGAGTTCGAAGGCACCGGCATCGGACTCGCGACGGTGCAGCGGATCATCCACCGCCACGGCGGCCGGATCTGGGCCGAGGCCGCGCCCGACCGAGGCGCCACCTTCTATTTCACGCTCGCATGACCCGGAAAGCGATGGCCCAGCGTATGATCCTGCTCGTGGAAGACAACCCGGACGACGAGGCCCTGACGCGTCGCGCCCTCGCCAAGAACAACATCCAGAACGAGGTGCGGGTGGCCCGCGACGGCGCGGAGGCACTCGAGATCCTGTTGGGGACCGACGCGCACGCGGGCCACCCACTCGCTCCCGAAGTGGTGCTGCTCGACCTGAAGCTGCCCAAGGTCGACGGCCTGGAAGTGCTGCGCCGCATCCGCGCGGACGAGCGCACCCGCCTGTTGCCGGTCGTCATCCTCACCTCGTCGCGCGAGGAGCGGGACCTGGTCTCGGGCTACGGGCTGGGCGCGAACAGCTATATCCGGAAGCCGGTCGACTTCGGACAATTCGTGGAGGCGGTGCGCCAGCTGGGGCTCTACTGGCTGGTGCTGAACGAGCCGCCGCCGCCCCGGCGACCCGCCGCCTGAGACCGGGGGCGGCCAGCGGGGGTGACGCGCGTCACGCCCCGCACCAGGGAGTTGCTCCCGGGTGGCCGCCGGGTGAGTATTGGTGCCCCTGAGAATGACCACCGCAAAGTCCGCCGCACCCGTGGTCCGCGACGCCGATGCCGAGCTCGAGGCGTTGTTCGCGGCGATCAACGACGTCATCCTTGTGCTCGACGCCGAGGGTCGCTACGTCAAGATCGCTCCCACCAACCCGTCCCTGCTGTACCGTCCGGCCGCCGAGCTGCTCGGCAAGACCCTGCGGGAAGTATTCGATGGCGCGCAGGCGGAGCAATTCATGGAGTACATCCGTACCGCCCTCCAGACCCGGACGACGGTCCATTTCGAGTACAGCCTGCCGATCGGGGGCCGCGAGGTGTGGTTTTCCGGGGCGATCTCGCCCATGAGCCGCGATCAGGTGGTCCTGGTCGGCCGGGACATGACCGAGCGACGGCTCGCCGAGCGGGAGCTGCGGGAGACCCTGTCGCTGCTCAACGCGACGTTCGAATCCACGGCCGACGGGATCCTGGTGGTGGACCTGGCGGGCCGCATTGTCAGCTTCAACCGCACGTTCGCGGAGCTGTGGCGGATCCCCGACTCCATCCTCGAGGCCAAGGACAGCGCCCAAACGCTCGCGTTCGTGCTGGAGCAGCTCGCGGACCCCCAGGGATTCCTGAGCAAGATACGCGAGCTGTACGCGCGCCCCGACGCGTCCAGCTTCGACGTCCTGACCTTCAAGGACGGCCGTATCTATGAGCGCTTCTCCCAACCCCAGCGGATCGCCGGGAAGAGCGTCGGCCGCGTGTGGAGCTTCCGCGACGTCACCGAATCGAAGCGGGCCGAGCAGATTCAGCTCGCCACGTACCGGATCTCGGAGGCCGCCCACGCGGCGCGCACGCTGCAGGACCTGTTCGCCGCCATCCACGGGATCGTGGGCGAGCTGATGCCTGCGAAGAACTTCTACATCGCGCTCTACGACCCCGCGGACGACCTCCTCACCTTCCCGTACCACGTGGACGAGTACGACAGCGACTTCCCGTCCAAGAAGCCGGGCAAGGGATTGACCGAATACGTGCTCAGGACCGGCCAGCCGTTGCTGGTCACGCCGGAGTTACACGCGGAGCTCGAGCGCCGCGGCGAAGTCGAGCTGATCGGGCCGCCCTCGATCGACTGGGTCGGTGTCCCGTTGAAGATCGGCGATCGCGCCATCGGCGTGCTCGCCGCGCAAACCTACGCCCCCGGCGTCCGGTACCGCGACACGGAGAAGCACGTCCTGCAGTTTGTCTCCACGCAGGTCGCCATGGCGATCGAGCGGAAGCGGACCGAGGAGCAGCTGCACGAGAGCGAGCGGAAGTACCGGCTGTTGTTCGAGACCAATCCCGAGCCGATGTTCGTGTACGACTTCGAAACGCTGCGCATCCTGGCCGTGAATGGCGCCGCCGTCGCCCGGTACGGACACACGGAGCCTGAGTTCCTGCAACTCACGCTTCGTGATCTTCGCCCGCCGGAGGAGCAGGCCCGGCTCGACGAAGAGCTGGCACAGCGGTCGGCCGACGGTGCCGTGCGCACCGGAGTCCGTCACTGGACCAAACAGGGCAAGCGATTCGACGTGGATCTCATCGCGCGGCCGCTCGAGTTCGCCGGCCGCCGCGCCCGGCTCGTGCTCGCCCGTGATGTGAGCGCGCAGCGCCAGCTCGAGGAGCAGCTGCGCCAATCGCAGAAGATGGAAGCCGTGGGGCAGCTGGCGGGCGGCATCGCCCACGATTTCAACAACCTGCTCACCGCCATCCTGGGGTCGACCCAGCTGCTGCTGCACAGCACCCCCCCTGGCGACCCGCGGCGCGAGGACGCGGAGGAAATCCGGCACGCGGGGCTGCGGGCCGCCGAGCTCACGCGGCAGCTGCTGGCATTCAGCCGTCGGCAGGTGCTCGCTCCCAAGGTGCTCGACCTCAACGCCGTGGTCGCGAACGTGGATCGCATGCTGCGGCGGCTGCTCGGCGAAGACGTCGAGCTCGTCACGTCGCTCCAGCCCGCCGCGGGCGCGGTCAATGCCGACCCCGGGCAGCTCGAGCAGGTACTCCTGAACCTCGCCGTCAATGCCCGCGACGCCATGCCCGGCGGCGGGCGGCTGAGCATAGGGACGACGCGCGTCACGTTCCAGGAGGAGCCCGCCGAGCGGCGCCACCGCATGCCCGCCGGCGACTACGTCTGCCTGGCGGTCGCGGACACCGGCGTCGGCATGGATGAGACCACCCAAGCACACCTGTTCGAGCCGTTCTTCACGACCAAGGAAGTCGGCAAGGGCACCGGCCTCGGACTCGCCACGGTGTACGGGATCGTCAAGCAGAGCGGCGGCTACATCTGGGTCTACAGCGAGGTAGGGCACGGCACGACCGTCAAGGTCTACCTCCCGCGCGTGTCGGGTGTCGCCGAGGCGCCGGCGCCCGCGGCCGAGCCCAAGCCGGTGCGCGGCGGCGACGAGACGGTGCTGCTGGTGGAAGACGCGACGCCGGTGCGCACGCTGGCCCGCCGGATCCTCGAGGCCCGCGGGTATCGGGTGCTCGACGCAGCCGACGGGCCATCCGCGCTGGACCTCTCCGCCCGCCACGGGGGCGGGATCGATATCCTGGTGACCGACGTCGTGATGCCCGGGATGAGCGGCCGCGAGCTCGCCGAGCGGTTGGCCCCCGAGCGGCCCAGGATGAAGGTGCTCTACACGTCCGGCTTCACCGATGACGCGATGGTCCGCCAGGGCGTTCTGAACGCCGGTGTCGCCTTCCTCCAGAAGCCGTTCGTGCCGGAGACGCTCGCGCGGAAGGTGAGAGAAGTGCTGGACGGCTAGAGCGGGCCACGGCTACTGCCGGTCCAGAATCTCCCTGATCCGAGTCAGCAAGTCCGACTCCGTCCACGGCTTGTGAAGCAGCGGAGCCGACGGATCGAGACTGGCGGCGCGCTCGGGGTCCGAGTAGCCGCTGGCGAACAGGAACGGCGTGGTGTGACCCGCTCGACGCGCGGCGTCGTACAGCGCGTGCCCTCCCAGGCGCGGCATGACGAGATCTGAGAACACGAGCTGCACGCCCGTTTGGCGCAGGGCCTCGAGTGCCTCGAGGCCATCCGCCGCGGTGACGATCTGGTACCCCGCCGCTTCGAGGATGCGCTTGGCGGAGCGGCGCAGCTGGTCGTCGTCTTCCACGACCAGCACCGTTTCGCGGCCGCCGCGCACCTCGGCCACACCGGCGCGGGGGCGCACCGCCACGGCCACCTCGTCGGCGATGGGGAAGTAAATCCGGAATCGCGTGCCCTTCCCCGGCTCGCTGTCCACCTCGATACCGCCGCCGTGCTGCTTCACCAGGCCGTACACCGTGGCCAGCCCCAGGCCCGTTCCCTTCCCGGGCGGCTTGGTCGTGAAAAACGGTTCGAAGATGCGCGCCTGCGTGTCCTCGTCCATCCCGATCCCGGTGTCGCCGACGGCGAGGCACACGTGCTCGTCGGCTCGGACCGCGCCACACACGAGACGTTGATCCTCGGTGAGGTGCGCCCGGCTGGTCTCGATTCGCAACACCCCGCCGTCCGGCATCGCATCCCGCGCGTTGGTCGCGAGATTGAAGAGGATCTGCTCCGCGGCAAGTACATCGGCGCGCACTTCGGGGAGCTCGTCTCCCCCCGAGATCACGATCTCGACGTCGGCAGGCAGAATGCGCCGCAAGAAGCCGGACAGATCGGAGATCAGGCCGCCCAAGTTGACCGGTTGGAGATCGAGTCTCGAGCGGCGCGCGAAGCCGAGCAGCTCCTTCACCATCACGCGGCCCCGCAGGGCCGCCCCCATCACGTCGCGGAGGTCGGCGTGGGCGTCCGCCTGGCCGGACGGCAGCACCTTCGCGACCAGCTGGGCGTTCGCGAGGATGATGGTGAGCAGGTTGTTGAAGTCGTGCGCGATGCCGCCGGTGAGCTGGCCGATCGCCTCCATCTTCTGAGACTGCCGCAGCTGCTCCTCCAGCGCGCGCCGCTCCGTCACGTCCTCCGCGATCGTTTCGAAGCAGTCGATGGCGCCGTCGGGCCGCCGCACCGCACGGCCGGAGAGCCGCACCAGGATCTCGCCACCGTCCCGGCGCTTCCACAGCACTTCGATCCCCTCGACGACGTCGTCCGAATCGAAGCGCGCGAGAATCCGCCGGCGCTCTTCCGCGTCGGCGTACACGTCGGCCCCGAGATCGACGGCCAGCAGCTGCTCCTTGGACTCGTAGCCGAGCATCCGCACGAGTGCGGCGTTGACGGTGAGGAACCGCCCCTCGACGGAAGACCGGTAGATGGCGTAGGACGCGTGCTGCACCAGGGCGCGGTGGCTCTCCTCCGACTGGCGCAGCGCGGCCTCCGCGCGGCACCGCTCGGTGATGTCGGTCCCGACGCCGATCACGCCCGCCACCGCCCCCTCGGCGTCGCGGACCGGCGAATACCACGCTTCGAACACGACGCCGAAGACCTCGACGGTGGATGAAAACGTCTCCCCCGTGAGGGCGCGGCGCACATCCGCGAGCGCTTGCGGCAGGTCTGCGAACAACTCGAACGCCGAGCGGCCGATGAGGAGGGCGGGCCGCACGCCCACGGCGTCGAGGCCCCGCCCCTCGACCATCGTGAACACCCCCTCGCGATCGAGCGCGAACAGCACGAGCGGCGCCCCGGCGATGACCGTCCGCAGCCGCTCCTTGTTCTCGCGCAGCGCGCGCTCCTGGCGCCGTCGCTCCGTGACGTCGCGGGCGTTGACGATCAGCTGGGCGGCGTCCCCGGGGCCCACGCGCGCCTGGCCCACCGCTTCGAGCACCCGCCACGAGCCGTCCTGCGCCCGGAACCGGAACTGCGCGGCCTGAGGCACTCCGGGGTGGTGGATCGCGCCCGCCAGGGCCTCGGCGACGACCGGAATGTCCTCCCGATGGACGTAGTCGAACGCGTTGCGCTCGAGCAGCTCCCCCGGCGCGTAGCCGAGCACTCGCTCCACGGACGGGCTGGCGTAGCGGAACACGCCGTTCTCGCCCACGATCGTGACGATGTCCGACGCGTTCTCGATCAGCGATCGGAAGTGCTCCTCGCTCCGTCGCAACGCCTCCTCGGAGTGGGCGCGGTCGATCGCGGTGGCCAGGACGTTCGCCACCGCCTGGAGGAAGTGCGTGTCGTGGATCGTGAACTCGCGGGGCGCCGCGGTATGCACGCCCAGGATTCCGAACGGGCGGCCCTTGCCGTGCACCAGCACGCTGAGGCTCGATACCACCCGATGCGCCGCCAAGAGCGGCGCGCTGCCGAATCGGGCATCCGTGGCCAGGTCCTCGACCACGACCGGCCCGGTCGAACGAAGCACATACCCGGCGTGCGAGTCCGCATCCGCGGTCAACACCGTGCGCCCGACGGCGCCGTCACGCCAACCGACACCGCCACGCAGCAGCAGCGTGCGGCTCTCGGGACGGAGCTCGAGCACGCTCGCGAACGGCACCTCGAGCACGCGGGCCACGATCGCCACGGCGCCGGCGATCAGCTCGTCGGGCGGAGCGCCGGCCAGCGCGCGCTGGCCGACGTGGGCCACGGCTTCCTGCTGGCGGGCCGTGGCGCGCAGCTGCGCCTCCGTCCGCGACAACTGCTCGTCGCGAACGGCGTCGTCCTGCCGCAGCAGCTTGAACCGGCTCGTGCCCACGTTTAATGATGCCCGAGTGTGATCTGGGGTAATGCTGCTCGAAATGCGCGCCCCAACCTTGCACCCGGCGACCGCCTTTTCCATTATGGTCTTCACACGAGACCTGTGCCCTGCATCACCACCAGCCCAACTAGGCCCGAGGCAATGACATACCACGAGCCGCCATGAGCGAGTACCCCGTCCTCAAGGACCTGGCGATCATCTTCGCCGTCTCCCTGCTGGTCATCCTGGTATTCCACCGAATCAAGCTCCCTGCCCTGCCGGGGTTCATCGTCGCAGGCGTGCTGCTCGGACCCAACGCGCTCGGCCTGGTCTCGGACGCGCACCAGGTGGAGAGCCTCGCGGAAGTCGGTGTCATCCTCTTGCTTTTTACCATCGGCATCGAGTTCTCGCTGAGCCGCCTGCGAGAGATGGGACGGCAGGTCGTCACGGGGGGGGGCGCCCAGGTGGGCCTCACCGTCGCGCTCGGTGCCGGGCTCGCCATGGCGCTGCATGTCAACTGGCGGGTATCGGTGCTCCTGGGCTGCCTCGTCGCGCTCTCCAGCACCGCCATCGTCCTCAAGGGACTCACCGATAAGGGTGAGATCGATGCTCCCCACGGACGCCTCGCGACCGGCGTGCTGATCTTCCGCCCGGACCGTGGTCCCGCGCGCCCTCGCCGAGATCCTCAAGACCCGGAGTCGGGAGCTGTTCCTGATCGCGGTCATCCTGATCGGGACGCTCACCGCCCTGGGAACGGCGGCGGCGGGGGCATCGCTCGCCCTGGGCGCCTTCCTGGCGGGACTCGTGATCTCGGAGTCCGACTACGGCCACCAGGCGATGGCCGAGCTGCTGCCGTTCCGTGACGTCTTTATCTCTCTCTTCTTCGTCGCGGTCGGCATGCTCGTACAGGTCGGGTTCCTGCGCGACCACCCGGCGCTTGCCCTGGGCGGCGTCGTGGGCGTAATGGGGGGGAAAGCCCTGCTGGCGGCCGGCGGCCCGCTCCTCTTGGGCTACTCGGGACGGGTGGCGCTGCTTGCGGGCCTCGCCGTCTCCCAGATCGGCGAGTTCTCATTCGTGCTGGCGCGCGAGGGCCGTGGGACCGGGCTGCTTTCGGAGAACCTCTACCAGACGTTTCTCGCCGTAGCCGTGCTGACGATGCTGGTCACACCGTTTCTGCTGCAGGGCGGCCCGGCGCTGCTGGACCGGCTGGAGCGGCTGGTCCCGCTCGACCGGCTCCTGCCGGGGCTCCGCCCCGGGGCGATCGCGCCCGCCGACCAGCCGCTCACCGACCACGTCATTGTCGCCGGGTACGGTCTCAATGGGCGCAACCTCGCGGCCGCCCTGCGGTCCATCCGGGCGCCGTACCTCATCGTCGAGCTCAACGCCCAGACCGTCCACCAGGCCCGCGCGCGCGGCGAGCCTGCCTTCTACGGCGATGCCACCCGCGAAGAGATTCTGCGCGCCCTCGGCGCGGAGCGCGCCCGAATGCTCGTCGTCGCGATCTCCGACCCCGCGGCCACTCGCCGCATGGTGCGCGTGGGGCGAAGCCTCAACGCCGGCATCCACATCATCGCGCGCACCCGCTATGTGACGGAGATCCCCGAGCTCAGCCGGCTCGGAGCGGACGACGTCATCCCCGAGGAGTTTGAGACCTCGATCGAGATCTTCGCCCGCGTGCTGGCACACTACAGCGTCCCCCGCTCCGACATCCAGCGCCTGGTGGAACAGATCCGCTCGTCGCACTACGAGGCACTCCGCGGCGGCGACGGAGTCGGGGGCCTGAGCCTCGGCGCAGTGGCCGGCATCCCGCAGATGGCGGTGGAGCGGCTGCGCCTCGCCCCAGACTCGCCCCTCGTCGGCCAGACCCTCGCCGCGACCGGTCTGCGTACCCAGACCGGCGCGTTGGTGCTCGCGGTCGGTCGGGGCGCTGGCGAGATCGCGACGCCGGGTCCACAGTTCCGGCTCGCCGCCGACGACGTGCTCGTGGTCGTGGGCCAGCCTGCTCAGCTACGGGCGGCGGCGCTCCTGGTAGCAGGCAATGGTGCTGCTCCGACGCCACAATAGTGTAGGCAGATGTTGCGTCCCAGCATTGCCGAATAGACACCGAAAACGTAAGAAAATTGGGCACTATCTCGCGAGTGTGTGCTCACTTTTGCGTGTACTAGTTTGTCGGTCATCAGCTTACGGTAGCACAAGTCCCAAAAAACTCACGTAAGTTACGCTACCGCAACACGTTTCGTTTCCTGACCGCCGCCTGAAAACCGCCGCCTGAAAGCCGACCACTGATACATTTCCGCCATGCCAATCCCCCCCCTGTACGGCCATGAGGGGATCCGACACCGGCTGGTAGGCGCGATTGCCTCCGGCCGGTTGCCACAAGCGCTCCTGTTTGAGGGCCCGCCAGGGGTCGGGAAGCAGCGGCTGGCCCTGTGGTTGGCGCAGGCGCTGGTCTGTGAGAAGCCGGGAAACGGGAAAGGGGAAACGGGAAAGGGAGAGCCGTGCGGCAAGTGCCAGCCCTGCAGGTTGGTACTGAACCTCTCGCATCCCGACGTGCACTGGTTCGTGCCGCTCGAGCTGTCCAAGAAGGGCGGCGACGCGGACAAGCAAGTCGAGCTGGTCGAGGAAGCGCTCGGGGAAGAGATGGCGGCGCGACGCCAGGAGCCGCTGTACGAGCCGCCCTCGGGGTTGGCGAGTCATGGGATCGCGGCGGTCCGGCTGGTGCTTCGACGACTGGTGCTGACGCCAGCCATGGGACGCCGAAAGGTGTTCGTGATCGGGGATGCCGAGCGCCTGGTACCCCAGACGGGAGCCGAAGCGGCTGCGAACGCGTTACTCAAGGCATTGGAGGAGCCGCCAGCGGACGCGACGTTCTTTCTGACGACCGCCGCGCCGGAGTCGCTGCTCCCGACGATTCTGTCTCGCGTAGTGCGCGTCCGAGTGGCACGATTGGCCGACAGCGTCGTGACAGCATTCGCGCAGCATGAGCTCGGCGTGACTGGGCAACGCGAGTTGGCGCAACGAGTTGCAGTGGCGGACGGGCGCATAGGCAGGCTCCTTGCAGATGGGAACGGTCGCGCGAGGGGTGTGGAAGCCGGCGAGCGGTTCCGCCGCGCCGTGGAAGCGGGTCCGGCACGCCGCTACGAGTTCGCCCTCGGCCTGCAGCCATTTCAGGCGCGGGGCGGGTTCACGGAGATGCTGGACGGGCTGCTGGAGCAATTACGCGAGCAGGCCCGTTCCGGCGGCGAGACGGAGAAGGTGGTGGCGGCGATCGCGCAGGTGCTCGCGGCGCGCAGCCTGGCGCAGGGCAACGTGAACCCACAGCTCGTGGCGGCCGTATTGGCCGACGACCTGGCGGAGCGGGCATGAAGCTGTCGCATGTGGACGAGGCCGGCCGGGCACGCATGGTGGACGTAGGCGGCAAACCCGCCACGGTGCGAACGGCGGTGGCGGAAGGCGCGATCCGGATGTCGCGCGAGGCGTTCCGGCTGGTGGCGGATCAGCAGGTTGCCAAGGGCGACGTGCTGGCGGTGAGTGAGGTGGCGGGAACGCTGGCGGCGAAACGGACGGCCGAGCTGATACCGCTCTGCCACCCCCTGGGCCTCGACCATGTGGAGGTCGACGCCACGCTGGACGAGGGGCTCCCGGGAGTGCGGGTGCGGGCCGCCGCGAAGGCGGTCGGGCGCACGGGCGTGGAAATGGAAGCGCTCACTGCGGTTTCGGTCGCCCTGCTGACGGTTTACGACATGGTGAAGGCGGCGGACCGGGGGATGGAGATCGAAAAGGTCCGACTGCTCGAAAAGACGGGTGGCACGCGCGGGGACTGGCGGCGCGACTCGGCTGATTGACGGCGGATTGATGG
>WNFW01001194.1_pt1 | contig 17417 bp, 15 predicted proteins | sample 5400131 | NCBI WGS metagenome assembly WNFW01 (sample SAMN13153362, study PRJNA577476) | soil metagenome | isolation source: 20 cm soil or saprolite under grassland replicate 1 | place: USA:California | collected 2016-06-15 | reverse complement strand
GGATACGGACCTGAGTCACTGGTTCCAGCATGGGCGTCGACCTCAACTGTGTATCCTAGGGTTGACCATGAAAAGGAGACCGGCCCGCATCGCGGGCTATTGCGCCGCGTGCGCGCTGGCGCTGTGCGTGCCGCGGCAACTCCTCGCCCCACGGCGATAAGCTCGCTCCACCCGGTGAGTGGCTCACCCTCGCCGACCGGTTCTATGACGCGTCCGTCGCAGCGGCGAGATCACCGCGCTCGAGGTGCGGGTCACCGGGCTCGACTGGGCGTTTTCCCCCACCGCCGCCGTGGCGCAGGGTGACAACAGCGCCACCGAGAGAGCTTCAGCCGCTGCCCTGATCCCCCGCACCCGCGCCCACCGCCACCCAGGCGAGATCGGAGTTCGATACCGAGCCGAGGTTGAAATTGCGGGCGCTGGCTGCCATGCGGGTGAGCGCCTGGGCGAGCGGCATCGGCGGCTGTGTGTCGCCCTTCTTGGCCTTGTGGAAGCGCACCGGGTTGAGGCGGGCGACGACGTAGTTGCGCAGGTACGGGGACTTGAAGCCGCGCGCCTGCAGGGCGGCGATGATCCCTTTGACGCGGGTGTCGATTTCAGCGAGGCGCGCGGCGTAGTCCTGGCGTTGCCGCAGGCTCGCCGCGAGAGTGCGATCGCTGAAGCGGTCGACCTTCTTGAGAAACGCGCTGTAGGCGCCGCCCGCGAAGCGCGCCGATTTCTCGTAGACGATGCCGAGCGTCAGCAACTCCGCCGCCTCGAACTCCGCGGCGAAAGCGTCTTCGCGTTCACGCCCGCGGCGCTTGGCGAGGTTGCGCGCCATGCGGATGACCTCCAGGCTCCGGTCCTTCAGGTTGTGAGCCTTCTCGGTGTTGAGCGCCAGTATCCGGTAGGCGAGCGACTCGTCGGGCGAGATCAGCACCGTGATCTGCTTCAGCCCCAGCACCTTGCCCGCGGCCAGGCGGTGGCGGCCGTTGGGCGTCCACAGGCGCCCGTCCTCGCCGCGCACCACGATGAGCGGATCGAGGAACGCGGCCGTCTCATCGATCTTCGCGGCCAGGCGCTTGGCGTGCGTGGGCGAGAGGTCGCGCTGAAAGGGCGTGGGCTGCAGCGCATTCAGCGGCAGGCTCGCCAGCAACAGAGTGCGCCCTCCGAGGGGCTCGCGGTATGCGCCGATGGCGGCGCCGCCCGCCTCGCGCACCAGCGCCGCGAGCGGCGCGACCGCCGGGCTGTCGATCGCGACGGCGACTTCTGCGGCGTCGAGCCCGCGCGCCTGCCTGCCGGGCGCGAGCCGCCCGCGGCGTGCGGAGTGTGCGGCGGCGCTGCGCGTGCGCGCGGCGGCGCTGTGGCTGCGTGTTGCCATGGTGTCATTTCTCCGGCGGAGCAGTGTGCGAGAATGAGCGATTACGCAGGATGTTGCCATGGATTCCTTGAGCCGCGCGGAGCAGTTGCCGGCGCAGCGCCTCGACGCCGCCGGTCGCGCGCACGTGGATCAGCGTGCGGTGCTCGCGCTCGCCCTGCCGCTGATGGCAAACAGCGCGGTACAGATCGTCCTCAACCTCACCGACATGTGGTTCATGGGGCGCATTTCCACCAAGGCGCTCGCGGCGGTCGGCGCCGTGCAGTGGCTGGTGATCGTCGTGGTGCTGGTGCTGGGCGGCGCCGGCACCGCGGTGCAGACGCTGGTGGCGCAGAATTTCGGCGCGCGCCGCTACCGGCGCGCGGGGCAGGCGGTCTGGGCCGCGTTGTGGGCGATGGCATGCGCGGCGCCGCTGTTCGTGCTGGTGGGCGCGGCGCGCCACCTGATTCTCGCGCCGTTCGGATTCGATCCACAGGTCGAGCAGCTCGCCTCCGCATTCTGGTTTCCGCGCGTCGGCGGAGCCTGCGTCGGAGCGGCGGTATGGGCCATGCTCGGATTCTTCAACGGCATCGGGCGGCCGCGCGTCACGCTGCTGATCACCGTCGTGACCACGGTCACGAATGCGCTGCTGAACCAGCTGTTCATCTTCCGCCTGGGGTGGGGCATCGCCGGTTCCGCCTGGGCCACGAACGTCGCGCAGCTGACGGGTCTGCTGTTCGCGGTGGCGATCTTCCTGCGCGCTGACTATCGACGACAGTACCGCTCGCACCTGACGTGGCGGCCGCACGGCGGCGTGCTCGTGCAGCAGCTGCGCCTCGGGGTGCCCATGGGGCTGTCGCCGGCGGCCGACCTGCTGGGGTTCGCCACCTTTCAGATGATGCAGACGCGGCTCGGCACCGCGGGCGGCGCCGCCACCCAGATGGTGGTGATCCTGACATCACTCGCCTACATGCCCGGATTCGGCATTGCTTCCGCGGGCACGACGCTGGTCGGGCATTCCATCGGCGCCGGCGCCCGCGGCTGGGCACTGCGGGTCGGCAACCGCGTGATCCTGCTCGCGGCCCTCTACATGGGCGGCATCGGCGTGCTGATTGCGCTGGGGGGCCGCTGGGTGCTGCCGTTTTTCACCGGCTCGCACGATGCCGAGGCGGCGACCGCGGTCGCGCTCGGCATGCAGCTGCTGTGGCTGGCGGCCGCCTACCAGTTCTTCGACGGCCTGAACCTGGGTAGCAGCATGTGCCTGCGCGGCGCGGGCGATGTCAGGATCCCGGCGGTGCTGGTGCTGTCGGTGTCGCTGCTGCTGTTCGTGCCGCTGGCGCACGCCTTCACGTTCGCCCCCCGACAGGGCTGGGTGCACTTCCTGCCGCAATTCGGCTGGGGGCCGGTCGGCGGCTGGGTTGCGGTCCTGATCTACGTCATGGTGCTCGGGAGCACGCTGTTCCTGCGCTGGCGCTCCCGGGCCTGGCAGACGATCCGCCTGTGAGCGCTGCCGCGCCCGCCGTATGTTCATCACGCTGAAAGAGCTGTTGCATACGCTGCTGCTGCCGCCCGGGGGCCCGCTGCTGATCGCGGCCGCCGGGGCCTGGCTGCTGCGGTCGCGCTGCGCGGCGGGCGCCGCCCGGGCGGGCTGGCTGCTGCTCGGCGCGGGCCTCGCTTCGCTGTGGCTGCTGGCGACGCCGCTGGTGGCCGATGCGCTCTCGAGAGCGGCCGAAGGTGAGCCGGCGCTCGATCTCACCCGAGCACCGCAGGCCCAGGCGATCGTCATCCTCGGCGGCGGCGATGAGCGCCTCGCGGCGCCCGAGTATGGCGGGGAACCCGCGCCGGGGCCCGTGCTTCTCGAGCGCATCGCCTACGGGGCGTTCCTCGCGCATCGCACGGCGCTCCCGGTGCTGGTCTCCGGTACCGCGGCCGAGGCGCTCGCCATGCGGGTCTCGCTGGCGCGCGACTTTGGCATCCAGGTGCGCTGGGTCGAGGAGCGCTCGCGCGATACCTTTCAGAACGCGCAGTTCTCTTCGCGGCTGCTCAAGGCCGCGGGCGTGTCGCGCATCCTGCTGGTGACCAGCAGCGCCCACGCGTGGCGCGCGTCGCACGAGTTTGCGAGCGCCGGAATCACCGTGGTGCCGGCACCCGTGGGTGTGTGGGCGCCGCGCGAGGCGGGGCTGCTGCGCTACCTGCCCGCTCCCACCGCACTGGCGCGCTCCAGCGCCGCGCTCTACGAGCTGCTCGGGGATCTGGTGCGCCGCGCTCTCGCGGCGCTGCGGCTGCGCACGCAGGAGAGCTGATCTGCAAGAGCTGACCACCGTGTTCCGATCGCCGCGCCGGCGCGACTGCGACGAGCGGTTGCTGGTGCTGACCGCGGTGGGGGTGGCGGCGGAGGTGGTGCACGCGGACAGTGAATTCCTGCTGCAGGTCCCGGGGCTGGACGCGCCCTATGCGATCCGGCACCTGCTGCAATACGAAGCCGAGAACCGTGCGCCGCCACCGCCGCCACCGCCGCCGCGCGTGTACCCGCACGCCTGGGTCGGCTGCGTGCTGTACGTCGCGGTGTTGATCGGGGTGGCCGCGGCGCTTTCCGGCGGGCTCGTGCGGCTCGATGCCTTCGATCTGGGCGTGCTCGATGCGCAGCGGGTACAGGCCGGTCAGTGGTGGCGCGCGTGGACCGCGCTCACGCTGCACCTGGATGGCCCGCACCTCGCCGCGAACCTGTGCGCCGGGGTATGGTTCGGCTACCTTGCGGCCCGGCAGATGGGCGCGGGTACCGCGTGGTTGCTCACCGTCACGGGAGCGGCGCTCGCGAACCTGCTCGAAGGCCTGTTGGGTCCGCCGGAGCACCAGGCGGTTGGCGCCTCGACGGCGGTGTTTGCGGCCCTGGGGGCGATGTCGGCGTACTCGTGGCGCGAGCGTTTCCAGCTGCCACAGCGCTGGGCGCGACGCTGGGGCCCGCTCATCGCCGGCGTGATTCTGCTGGGCTGGACCGGGTCCGCCGGGGAAGGCACGGATCTGGTCGCGCACGTGGCGGGATTCGCGGTCGGCTCGCTCCTGGGCGCCACCGCCGCTCTGCCGCGCTTGCAGGTCCTGCTGGACCGTGTGCCGCAATGGCTGACCGGCGCCGCCGCGCTCGCCTCGCTGGGAGTCGCCTGGAGCTGCGCGCTCAGGAGCTGAACGCGGCGCGTCGCGCCGCCCGCTCACGGCCCTTCGACCAGATAACCCTTTGACCCCAGTGCGGCGAGCGCGCCGTTCTCGCCCAGCAGCCGATCCATCGATTGCACGGCGAGCGTACCGGGATTGCGCGCGAGACTGTCCTGCACCGCGATCAGCCAGTCATCCTGCGCGCGCGCGATGAGGTTGCGCACGCGCTCGGAGGTGGAGACCGCCGCGACGCAGGCGGTACGGTCGTCGGCGTGCGGCAGCCGGCGCAGGGTGTCGACGTCCCCGAGCGCCCAGGCGCGCGCCCGGGCCTGCATGGGCGCCAGGTCCGTCTCCAGCAGCGTCACCACGGCGTCGAGGCACGCGATCTCGCCCGACAGAGGCGTCGCCTCGACGTCCTTCAGCACGTTGACCGGATCGTCGATCCTCAGCTTGTTCTGGTGCACGCGCACGCCCTGCTCCCGGGCGAGCCTCAGGACCGACTGCTGCACCTCGTTCTGCAGCGCCAGGCCCGAAGCATCCAATACCCGGATGAGGAGCTGGCGCGCGGCGAGCATCGGACGCATCTGCTCGAGCTTGCTGTCCTTGGGGTCGAAGCGCGCCTTGAGCGCGGCCACGCGCGCATACAGCGGCGGCGGCAGGGCCTGGCGCAGCGGCATGTGATCCGGGGGCTTCTGCAGGCGCCGCCACTCGATGTACACGCGCAGCGCCGTCAAGGGGTTAGCGCCGATGCCGTAGGTGGGCCAGGCCGGCACCACCTCCTGCGTGTTACGCAGGACCTCCTGCACCGCATCGGGCTGCCACACCATTTTCTTCGGCAGCGGGGAGATCGTGCCCAGGATCCACAGCGTGTGATCGCCCTTGCGCACTCGCCACATGCGCGGGCCCTCGTGCCGTCCCTCGACCACGATTTCCGTCTCGGGGCCCGGGGCGCCTGCATCAGCGGTGGCGCGCGGCTCCTGGGCGCGCGCGGCCGCAGCGCCCGCCAGCAGCAACGCGCATCCCGCCGCGGCGCGCAGCCCGCCGCCGAACTCGCCTCCGGCGCGACGGCGCATGCGACGCGACGGCTCAGTCGTTGGTCGGCAGTGGCCGCGGCGTGGTTTCATTGCTCGGGTCGTACACGCGGGTGAGATCCACCGCGGACAGCTCTTCGGTCGCGATGTGCAACTTCGCCACCAGATGCTTGCCGTCCGCCGACAGGCCGTAACGCTCGGTCACGTCCGGACCCAACTGCCCCCGCACGTCGATGACGTACTCCCGGCCCTCCCAGCCGGAGGTCTGGTCCGCCACCCCGCTCTCCGCCGATACGACACTGCGCGCGCCGGGGATGAAACTGCGCTGCGAGGCGCCATAGTCGAGCACGAACTGCCCGGGCCCCTGCCGTACGGTGAGGAAATCGCCGCGGGCGAGGCTCATGAGCAGGACATGAGCCATGGGCGAGCGCAGCAGCGGATCCGCTCGAGCGGCGCCGTGCGCGGCGCGCACCGGGGTGGGATCATCCTCGAGCGGCGCTGGGTCGGGTTGCGCGGTGCGCGGGCCGCCGCCGCGCACCTGCGGGCGCGCTGCAGCCGTCACCGCTCGACCCATGCGCCTGAAGGCCTCGGCGCGCATCCGGTCCAGCACCTTCTGCGGGTCGTCGCCGGCGGCGCGATTGAGCTTCCAGGCGCCTGCCAGGTTGACGCCCGCCGGCGCATCCGGCGACAGTCTGTTCCCGGCGCACCCGGCCAGAGTCGTGGCGGCGGCGGCGCACAGCAGCACTGCGCCGGCACGGACGATCGGCATAGTGTCGTAGCCTCGCTTGGCGGTTGAGTGCAGCATCGCAGTTCGCCGCGCCCCTGCGCAATGATGACGAGAGAAGACCCGATGAAGCGACGCAAGGCCACCGGACTCGAACGCCTGCGGCGGCGGATCACGCGCCTGGATGCGCACAGCATCGATCGGCTCTATGGCCTGGAGCCGGTCTGGGAGCCGGGCGCGGCAGCGGCGCACGTGGCGCCCGAGCTGTTCGTGGCGGTGCGTTGCCCGTATTGCGGCGAGCGCCTGGAGAGGCGCGTCGATCTCACCGCGGATGAGCCGGGCTACGTGGAGGATTGCGAGGTCTGTTGCCACCCGATCGAGTTCCAGATCGAGCGCGACGCGGCCGGGGCCTTCTCGGGTTTGCAGGTCAGGCGCCTGGACTAAGTGTCGAGGCGGCTTCCCCGGCCACCTCCCGAGGTCAGGCGTCGCCGGGTGACGACAGGGGCGGCATTTCCCCAGGCCCGCAAGCTCTCATTGAATATCGCCGCGGTATCCCTACTATGCGCTGCGGCAGTTCTCATGGAGCAAGCCGTTATGAACAAGTCAACCGTAACCGGGTTTGTGATCGGCGCCATCGTGGTGACGGCCGCCGGCGCGGTCGCCGGCTATCGGGTCGTCAGCGCCTCGCGCGGCGCCGAGGTGCTCAGCGTCACGGCCCAGCACAAGACGCTCAGGACTCCCCGGCAGGAATGCCACGACGTGCAGGTGACCAAAGTCAAGCCGGCGAGGGATCGGGATCGCCTGCTCGGCACGGGTGTCGGCGCCGTGGTGGGCGGCCTGCTCGGCCACCAGATTGGCGGCGGCAGCGGCAAGGCCCTGGCCACGGTGGCCGGAGCGGCGGCCGGCGGCTATGCCGGCAACAAGATCGAGCAGAAGGTGCAACAGGGAGACACCTACACCAGCACCGAGCAACAGTGCGCCACCGTGTACGACCGCAGCGAGGTGCCGGACGGCTACGAGGTGGTGTACCGGCTCGACGGCAAGGAGCATCGCGTGCACATGGACCATGATCCCGGCAAGAGGATTCCGGTGAAGGACGGCCACATCGTGACGGGCGCCGGCAGCAACTCGCCGGCATCCTGAGGGTCGCTACGGGGACGCGGCGACCGCCGCCTCCAGAAAGGTCAGGCTGCGGGCATCGGCGTCGAGGCGCACGCGCACACCGAGCGGCACCGGCTCATTGACCTCGCCGTGGCCGATGGGAAAGCCGGCGGCGCAGGGCAGGCCGGTGGCGCGCGCCAGTTCGCGCAGCACTTCGGTGCTGCTGTAATGCGCGTCCTTTTCCTCGCAGCCCGTGAACGAGCCGAGCACGATGCCGCGCACACGGTCGAATACTCCGGCGAGCTGCAGGTGCGTCCACATGCGGTCGAGACGGTAGGGCCGCTCGCCCTGGTCCTCGAGCAGCAGGATGGCGCCATCGAGCCCCGGCATGAACGGCGTGCCGATGAGTCGCGTGAAGACCGACAGGTTGCCGCCCAGCAGGGGTCCTTCGGCCACCCCGCCGACGTAGGTGAGCGCGCCCGTCAGCGCGGGCGCCGGGGAAGTGGATTCGAGCACGGCGAACAGGCGCTCGCAGGTCGCGGCGGGCAGGCGTCCCAGCTGGGTGAGCACCGGTCCATGAACGCTGATCCGGCCGAGGGTCTGCAGCCACAGGTGCAGCGACGTGATATCGGAGAAGCCCACCAGCAGCTTCGGTGGGCCGGGGGGCCCGGTGGCGGCGAGCCGCGCCAGCAGACGCGTCGCGCCGTAGCCGCCGCGGGCGCAGAACACCGCCCGGACGTCAGGATCGCTCAGCGCGGCGGTGAGCTCCCCCAGGCGCCGCGCATCGTCGCCCGCCAGGTAGCGCTGCCGCTCGAATACTCCCGGGCCGTACCCGGCGCGGTAGCGGGCGCCGATGAGCGCGAGACCCGCCTCGAAGGAGGGGCGGTCGAAGGCACTCGCCGGGGCGATGACCGCCACGCGGTCGCGCGGATGCAGCGCGGGGGGCGGTTGGAAGCGTGCGTTCAACATACAATGACCCGCAGCGACTCTAGGCGCGCCGCAAAAGGATCGTCAATGATCGGATTTCTCCTGTGGCTGCTGCTGCTGGTGCTGTGCTGGCCGCTCGCGCTGCTGGCGCTGCTGCTCTACCCACTGGTGTGGCTGCTGAGTCTGCCCTTCAGGCTGGTGGGAATCACGGTCGAGGGGGTGTTTGCGCTGCTGCGCGCGCTGATCCTGCTGCCGGCGCGGGTGTTAGGCGGTGGACGGCGCTGAGCGCCCGAAGTCCTCAGTCCGCGAGCGCCTTCAAATCCGAGCGCAGCGCCGCGCGCCCGCGGTCGAGCTGCTCGAGCCGCTGGGCGGCATCGCGCAGTGCTGTGAGATTCTTGACCGGGGCGGCGTGCAGGCGACGGTAGGCATGGTGCGCCGCGAGCCACAGTCGGGTCATGCGGGCGTAGCGGGCCGCGACTTCGCGGCGCATGGTGATGATGGCTAACGCGCTGGCTTGCATCGGCCCCATCACGCTCGAAAGTCCGCGGCGGCAACAGTGCAGCCGTCACAATTCCGCGCCCGTGCGCAGCAATGCGTCGTCAGGTGAGCGCGACGATCAGTTTGGCGGAGTGGCTGCGCCAGTTGATGGGGATGATGAAAGAGCGCATGCCCGGCTTGTGTCGAATCTGCGGCTTCTCGCCCGACAGTACGCTCGGCACCGAGATCACGAAGTCGCGGCCGAAGTCGCGGCGCGCGTTGCCGGAGATCATGTTGGCGACCTCCCCGACCAGATCGCGCATGGTCTCGTGGCTGAAGTCGTTCTCCTGCATCTTCATCAGCAGCACGGTGAGCATGGCCTTGGGGGCGGTGAAGTACACGGCCCCCTCGCGCTTGCCGGAGATGTTGATGACCCCGGTGTACTCGTGCACCGCGGGTGAGCCTTCCATCAGGTATGGCGAGCCGATCGAGGCCGGCTGCTGTGCGGTGACCTCGAAGAAGTTCGTCGTCCCCTCGACGAAGGTCTTGAGCTCCTGTTCGTGCAGCATGGGGATGCTTCCCGTTGGCCCTAGCGCATGAGTTCCGCGATGGCTTCGTTCAGCTGGCGGTCGGTGAAGGGCTTCTCGAGGAAGCCGTTCGCCCCCCGCTCCATCGCCTCCACCGCCGTCGCCTTGTCCGCCAGCGCCGAAATGACCAGGATCCGCACCGCCGGCTTCAGCGCGACGAGCTGACCGATGCACTCGATGCCGTCCATGCGCGGCATGGTGATATCCATGGTCACCACATCCGGGTCGGTTTTCTTGAACAGCTCGAGCGCCTCCAGCCCGTTGCCGGCGGTGCCGACCAGCTGCAGGTCCTCGAACTGCTGCGAACGCTCGATGCGCCGGCGCATGAGGTTCGAGTCATCGACGATCATCAGCTTGAAGCAGCGTTTGGCGTTGCCGTTTATCGCCTTTGCGTTGCCGTTGCGCATGCCGCTCTCCCTCGCTCCTTCAGGCGACCGCGCTGCTGACCGCCTGGGCGGCCGGCAGCAGGATCTTGAAGCGGGTGAAGCGGCCGGGGTGGGTGCTCACGCCGATCCTGCCCCCGAGCGCGTACACGCTGCGCGCCACGACGTCCATCCCGACCCCCCGGCCGGCATCCATGGACACGTCATCCTGGGTGGAGAAGCCCGGACGAAAGATCAGCGCCATGGCGGCACGCGTGTCCATGCTGCGGGCTTCCTCCTCGCTGATCAGCTGCTGGCGCAGCGCGGCGGCCTTGAGCGCCTCGGTGGCAATGCCCGCGCCGTCGTCCTCGAACACCAGCTCGTAGCCCTCGCCGACCTTGCGGAAGTGCACGCTCACGGCGCCGACATCGTGCTTGGTGTGCGCCCGGCGCACCTCGGGCGGCTCGATGCCGTGCACGGCCGCGTTGCGCAGCATCTGGATGACGCAGTCCTTGATGGTCGCCGCATACGAGGGCGGCACCTCGCTCAGTCCGGATACCGTCAACCTGAAGCGCTTGGCGTGATCCTCGGCCAGCCGCTCGGCCATCGACTGCAGCGCGGAGGACAGATCCTCCACCGGCCGGGGCTGGCGCGGGGCGGCTGAGCCGTGCGGGGCTGCGGCAGCCACGCTAGCCGCGGCGGCGGGGCCGCTCTCCTTGAGTGTGGTGAGCCGCGCGCCCATATCGCGCACGCTGCGCAGATGCGCCAGCAGATCATCGAGCCTCAGGACCAGCGGCAGGAAATCGCTGCCCGACAGCTCGGGCTTGCGCTTGCAGTCCGCCACCATGTCTTCGAGCGCGTGCACGCGGCTGGCGACGCTCTTGAGGTTGAGCGCCGAGGCCTCGCCCTTGATGCCGTGCAGCTCGCGGAACAGTCCGCCGAGCTTCTTGCGGAACTCCGCGTCGCTACGCGCCGGCTCCCTGAGGATGCCGTTGACGAGGTTCAGGCTGGTCTCGGCGCTGTCCAGGAAGGCCATCAGCTGCAGCGGTTCCACGTGCAGCATGCTCAGCATCATGTCGACCTGCGCGTTGGCGTTCTCCTGCGACTCCCGCAGCTCGTGGGCGAGCCGCACGCTGGAGGTGATGTCGCCGACGGCGCACAGCACGTGCTTGACGCCTTCCGGTCCCATGACGCGGTGGAAGTCGAACTCCAGGTAGCGGGTCTCCTTGCCGCCGTGCCCGTTGTCCATGACGATCTCGAGCTGGCCCAGCGGGTTGATGCTCTTCATCAGGTTCTCGTGAGCGCGATCGCCCCACAGGAGCTTGATGTACTTGGTGGCCGTGGCGAGTGTCGCCGGCGCCACGAGATCCTTGAGCAGTTCCTCGAACGACAGGCCGGCGAAGTCCTGGCGGCCGAACATGCGGGTCAGCGCCTCCGACCAGACGCTGCCGATACGGTAGTCGGCATCGAGCAGGAAAAAGCCCTCGTGCACGGTCTTGAGGATGTCGCGCGTCTGCTCCTGGGCCTCGCGCGCGGCGCGCTCATGGCTCGAGCGCGTGAGCCGGAAGTAGCCCGCCGCCCCGGCCAGCGCCAGCGCCGCGAGCACACCCGCCAGCAGCAGCATGCGCAGCCGCGCCGCGGCGTCCGAGCAGGTGCGCTGCAGGGTCGCGGCCAGGGCCGCGAGCTGCCCCTGCAGCGCTCCGGCGCTGTCGCTCGCGAACAGCTGCGCCCGCTTGACCTCGGCGTAGTACTGGCGTCCCTCGCGCGACAGCGAGCTGCCGGCGGTGTCCGAGTCCACGTAGGGCTGGGCGTTGAAGGAGAGGACCGGATCGAGCACCGGAGCGTACTGATGCCACAGCTGCAGCGCACGGTGCAGCTGCGGCGAGTCGGCTTCAGCCGAGACACCCAGCTCGTTGAGCATCTGGTCGAAGCGCTTCACCGTTGCCTGCAGGTCGGCCAGCGCCTGGCCTGAGTACGCGCGTACCTCGAGCCGATCGCGCAGCGAGTTCAGCTGGTGGGAGATCTCTTGCGGATAAATCTGCAGGGTGCTCGCCGTCTGCAGCGCGCCGATGTTGGCGCGCATGTGCGTAGCGAGCCGGAATCCCATGATGAGCACCGTGCCCATCACCAAGGTGAGCGCCGTGCCCAGGCCTGCGGTGATCAGTTGGCGGCGGCGGCGTTCTGTGCCTGCGAGGGTCATTCCTGAGATCTCCTGTCCTACTTGGGCAGCTCGAAGCGCATCCGGGTCCTCACCGGCACCTCGGCGGCGGCGCCGTTAACCAGCGGCGGCGCGTAACGCCAGTGCTTCACGGCATTGATAGCGGCCTGGTCGAACACTCCCGGGGGCGTCGCTTCGACTACGTGGATATCACGCGTCTCGCCGCTGGTATCGACCGTGAACTCGAGGACCACGCTGCCGGAGAGGTGCTGCGTCAGCGCCGGCGCGGGGTAATCCGGTGACGCGCCCCGCAGGCGCGTCAGGCGCGAGGCGAGCGCGGCGGTGTCGGGCCCCTTGGACTTCGCAGGGGTGAGCTGCTGCACGGCGAGCGCCTCCTTCGGATCCGCACCGAAGCGCTTCGCCTGCGCGAGATCGGCGTCGCCGGACTTGCCGGCGAACACCGCGGCCCGGGCGCGCTCCAGGAGCTTGCCCGCGAGCTCACGGCTCGCATCCGCCACGGCAGCATTGGCCGGATCGCTCGACTGCAGCTGCCCGAGGTACCAGGCGGCGCTGTCCTGTGCCGGATCGGTCAGGCGGCCGTCGCGCAGCGCCGCGCGCGTCAGCTGCAGCATCCGCTCGGCGTCGGCCTGGACGGCCTTCTGCCGCGCGCCGCTCACTTCGCGCTGGAACGCCGTGATGTCGGCTGCCTTCATCCCCAAGCCGCGCGCCTCGGTGAGCCAGCGCTCCTCATCGGCACTGTTTTTTGCCAGCGCCGCTTCGCGGGCCTTCTTCAGATACGCGGCGGTGAGGTCGTGAACGGCGCGCTGCGTGGCCGCATTGGCGGGTGCGCCGGACTGCAGTTGCTGCAGGTGGCTCTTGGCGCTGTCGTCTCCCTCGGTGAGCCTGCCGTCTCGAATACGGTCCTCGACCAGGGTCGCGAGATGCTGCACCTTAACGTCTTCCTGGCGCCGGGCGATGTCGCTGCGCCAGCGGGCGAGTTGATCGGCGGGGAAGCTGCCGGATTGCTGCGCCTGGTGCAGCAGGGCGGCGGCGCGATCGACGTTGCCGTCGGCGAGCGCCTTGGACACTTCGGCCGAAAACAGCCGCTGCTCGAAGCCTGCGACGCGCGGGTCGCCGGCGGAGGCCGCCTTGAAATTCGCGAGTGTGAGCACGGCCTCATCCACACGGCCGCCGCTCAGTGCCTCCTCGAAGCGTGCGGCAAGGACCCCCGCCACGCGCTGCAGCCCGTCCTGCGCCTCGCCGTTGACGGGGTCCGCAGCCGCGGCCGAGCGGTAATACAACAGCGCGTTGTCGGCGGCCGGCTCCGCAAAGCGGCGCTCATGCATGGCGAGGCGCGCCTTCTCGAGCAGCTCGTCCACCTTGCCCTCCAGCAGGAGGCTGGCGGCTGGCGCCGCCGGGGCGGGCGCGTGGTCGGTGGGGGCGGCTGTGGCGGCTGGCGCCGCCGCGGTGCCTGGCGCGGCTGCGGTGCCTGGCGCGGCTGCGGTGCCTGGCGCGGCTGCGGTGGCTGCGGGTTGGGTGGCCGGGGTCACCGGGCCGCCGCGGCCGGACATGAAAAACCACACCGTGCCTGCCACGACGAGCGCCGCGGCCAGCGCGGCCCCGATCAGCACCAGCCGGGGTCTGCTGCCGGCGAGCTCCTCCCCGGGCTGCTGCGGCTGGCGCCGGAAAGCGGCGATGGTGCGCTCCCACACCGCAGGGGGGGTGGCGCCGGATGTTGGTGGGGCCTGCAGCGCCGCCGCCATGGCGTCCGCAAACACCGCCTGGGTCTTGCGCGGCTCGATCGAGGTCGGCAGCACGGCGAATACGCGGCTGTCCTTGAGGGCAGCGCCCAGCTCCTTCTCCGCCGGTCCTTCCGCGAATACCAGCACGACGGCGCGCGGCACCTGCGCGTGCGCGGCGTCGACGGCGGCGCGCACGTCCGGGACCTCGCGCGCGTCGATCGCCAGGACCTGGGCGCGTTTGGCGCCCGCCATGCTGCGCAGGGCCCCGTCGAGGGACTCGACCGGCTGCACCACAGCCTGACGGCCCAGGGCCTGGCCCAGGTCGAGCAGAAAATCATCGCGGGTGGTGAGAGCGGTGACGTCCACTGCCGGCCTTGAATCGTGGGATGCGCTCGCCGGGGCGCGGGTCGTGGTTTCGGGACTGCGGGAGGCAGTCGTTGATGCGCTGGCCACGTGAGGTGTCTCCAAAGAAAGACGGCCGACTGATTGTATCTCCATCCATGGAGCGAGGCGGCCGCGACCGGCAAGCCCCCAGGGCGCGCGGGTCCTCGGCGTTGCAGCATAGGTAGCTTTTCGGGCAGCGCCAGTGCGTTAGTTCACAATAATGAGAGCTTGCGTCGGGAAGGCGCGACGTTGATTATCCACGTCCGAAGCATGCGCTCGCTGTGCGACGGGTGCCCGGCGCGGGCCGCGAGGCGGCGTCGTGCTCGAGTCGGGGCAGAGGGTTACCGGGGCGTGGGTGGGGTGACACGGGGCTGCAGCTCATGATGCGCAAGCCGTTGCTTGCGAGCCGCAGCGCAACATCTGGCGAACACTCACCGCTCTGCCCGGGCATGAAGGCTCGCACGCCGCCGGCGTGCACGGAAGCGGTGCGGGCGCGGCGCGCCTGGCGATCAGCAGATGCGCGCCGTCGCGTGCGGCGGCACACCCGAGGAGACGGTGGCGTGGGCGCGGCGGGCGGTGAAACAATCCATCGCTGTGACCGTCTTAACGTAACAGATACCTCAGGATCTGAAGGCCATCACTCATTGTGCGGAAACATGGGACTAGCTTAATGACCAACTCGGCATCGCCGGTGTTGCCGGCAGCGCCGGCATCGGATTCGAGACCGATGAGCTCAATGGGAGGGAGGGACGATGGCACCGCTCGCTGCTGACCAGAATTCCCACGGCACCACCGCCGACTTCATCGATACCCTGAGCTCCTTCAGCCGCCTGCACCGCGCCCAGCGCTGGGAAGGCACGTTCGGTGAGTTTCTGGCCAACATCCTGCCCGGCCATGCGGTGGCGCTCGCCCGCACCAGTCATGAATACGTCTGGGACATGCTGCGCTGGCATGGGCGCGCCGCGCAGCCCGACGCCTCCGAGAACGTGCGCGCGCGCGAGCTGTTCAAGCGCGAGCTCTTTGGTATCGATGAGCCGCTGTCGCGTGTCGTCGATTACTTCAAGGCCGCGGCCGCCGGATCCGATGTCGGCCGGCGGTTGCTGCTGATGCTCGGTCCGCCCTCCGGCGGCAAGTCGACGCTCGCGATCCTGCTCAAGCGCGGGCTCGAGGAATACAGCCGCACCGACGAGGGCGCGCTGTACGCCATCCGCGGCTCGCCGCTGCGCGAGAACCCCCTGAACCTCATCCCCACCAGCCTGCGCGCCGAGTTTCGTGACCGCTACGGCGTGAACATCGGTGGCGAGCTGTCGCCGTGGGCGCGCGATTTCGTCGAGCGCGAGTTCGAGGGCGACTTCGTGCGGGTCCCGGTCGAGCGCGTTTTTCTGAACGAAGCTTCGCGTATCGGCATCGGCACCTATGCGCCGCACGATCCCACCACCGCCGACATCGCTGACCTGGTCGGCTCGGTGGATCTCGCCAAGGTCGCGCAGATCGGCGACGAGGGCGACCCGCGCGCCTGGTCGTGGTCGGGCGCGGTGTACGCGGCGAGCCGCGGCGTGCTGGAGATGATCGAGATTCTCAAGGTGAAGCGCGAGTTCCTGTACCTGCTGCTCACCCTGACGCAGGAGAAGAACGTCAAGGTATCGCGCTTCCCGCTGATTCACCTCGACGAGACCATCCTGGCGCATACCAACCTCGCGGAGTTCCACAAGTTCCTGCAGGAAAAGGAGAACGAGGCGCTGCTCGATCGCATGGTGATCATCAAGATCCCCTACGCGCTGTCCTACCGCGACGAGTCGCGCATCTACCAGAAGCTGGTGTCGGGTGCGCCGGCGTTCCGCAACGTGCACCTCGACCCGCACGTGCTTAATCTAGCTGCGGTGTTCGGCATCCTGACGCGCCTCGCCAAGTCGGAGCGCGAGGGTCTCGATCCGCCCAAGAAGCTGCGGCTGTACGCCGGCGAGGCGGTCGAGGGGGTCCCGGAGACCGAATCGACGCGCCTGCACGCCGAGACACCCGAGGAAGGCATGACCGGCGTGAGCCCGCGCTTCGTGGTCAACGCGATCTCCAACGCCATCACCCGCGGCAACACCCACAGTCTCACCAGCATGGAGCTGTTGCTCGCCCTGAAGGACAGCATCGAGAGTGATGCGCGCATGGACGCGAAGCAGAAGAAGGCCTGGATCGATCACCTGGTGACGGCGCGCAAGGAGTTCTACAACCGCTGGGTGAAGGAAGACGTGCACCGCGCCATGTTCGCCTCGTTCGAGGAAGAGGCGCAGCAGCTGCTGGAGAAGTATCTCGACGAGGTCGAGGCCTCGCTCGATCACCGCCAGGTCACCGATCCGATCACCGGCGAGACCCGCGCCGCGGACGAGCGCTTCCTGCGCTCGGTCGAGGAGAAGATCAAGGTGTCGGACTCGGGCAAGATGTCGTTCCGTCAGGAAGTGGTGCGCAAGGCCATGGTGGCCTTCAAGGCGGGCGAGAAGTTCAAGCTCGTCAGTCACGCCCGCATGCGCGAGGCCATCGAGCAGTACCTGTTCGAGGAGCGCCGCGACGTGCTGCGACTGGTGACTTCCACGGCGCGCCCGGACGATGACGCGCGCCAGAAGATCTCAGTGGTGCAGCAGCGCCTGGTCAGCGAGTACGGCTACGACGAGCACAGCGCCAAGGAGGCGCTCAGCTACGTGACCACACTGCTCGCCCAGGAGTAGCGGCGCTGCGCGAAAAGGAGTACCAGTAGGACATGGACGAAGACGGCGGTAATCGCGGCGAGCCCTCCGGCGGCGCGAAGTGGTACGAGCTGTTTTCGCGCGGCGCGCGCGACTGGCTGCGTCACGACGAGAAAGTCCGTGAGGCGGTGCGCGCCAATCTCCCCGAGATCATCGCCGGCGGCGACATCATCAACGGCGGCGCCCGCACGGTGCGCGTGCCGGTGCGCATGCTCGAGCACTATCACTTCCGCCTGCGGCGCCCGGAGGAACAGCAGGGCGCGGGCCAGGGCAAGGCCAAGCCGGGAGACGTGTTTTCCGCTCCCGGGCGCGAGGCGGGGCAGGGTGAAAAGGGACCCGGAGGGCGCGACGAGGGCGAAGTGCAGCTGCTGCTCGAGTTCAAGATCGACGACATCGTCGACTGGCTGTGGGAGGCGATGAAGCTGCCCAACCTCAAGGCGCGCGTGGGGCCGTCCGAGGAAACCGACTGGATCCGCGAGGGCTGGGACCGCCATGGCGCACGCTCGCGCCTCGACCGGCGCCGCTCGTTCAAGGAGCTGGTGAAGCGGCGCGGGGCGCCGGGGGCCACGCAGACCTTCATCGACGAGGATCTGCGCTACCGCCAGCTCGCCCGGCGCCGTCAGCCGGCGCTGCACGCGGTGGTGTTCTTCATGCTGGACGTGTCGGGCAGCATGTCCGACCGCGATCGCAAGCTCGCCAAGACCTTCTT
>WNFW01003933.1_pt1 | contig 17418 bp, 15 predicted proteins | sample 5400131 | NCBI WGS metagenome assembly WNFW01 (sample SAMN13153362, study PRJNA577476) | soil metagenome | isolation source: 20 cm soil or saprolite under grassland replicate 1 | place: USA:California | collected 2016-06-15 | reverse complement strand
TAGGTCCAGCCGTACGGGCTCTTGATCGACGCGGACTCGCCGGGCCGCAGGCTGGCCTCGGTCTCGGTCTTGAACGCCATGCCGGCGAACGCGACGAACAGGATGACGATGCCGGTGTGCACGATGTAGCCGCCGTACCGCCGGCGGTTGCGGGCGATCAGCCGGCCGAGCGCCAGTGCGTAGCCCTCCCCGTATTGGCGGTGCCGGGCGCGCGCCCCGCGGGCGAACTCCTGGACCACGGTCCCCACGACGAACCCGCCGAGCCCGATCGCCATGAGGGCGTAGAAGTCCCGCATTCCCGCGACCAACAGGATCAAGCCGGTGAACGCGCCGACGGTGCCCGGGACCGCGAACTGGCGCTGCAGGTTCGGAACCGACGCCCGGCGCCAGGCGATCAGCGGCCCGATGCCCGTGAGTGCGAGCAGCGCGAGGCCGAGCGGGATGTTCACCAGGTTGAAGAACGGCGGACCGACGGTGACCTTGGTTCCCTGGACCAGCTCGGAGAGGATCGGGAACAGGGTGCCCCACAGCACCGAGAACGCGATCCCGAGGAACAGCAGGTTGTTGAACAGGAAGCTCGCCTCGCGGCTCACCATCGACTCGAGCCGCGCTTCGGCCTCGAGCAGCGGTAGTCGATTCGCGTACAGGGCGAAGCTTGCGGTCCCCGCCACGATCAGGAACGCGAGAAAGAAGTATCCGACGCTCGACTGGGTAAACGAGTGCACGCTCGAGATCACACCGGAGCGCGTGATGAACGTGCCGAAGATCGACAGCAGCCACGACCCGATGATCAGGGCCAGGTTCCACTTCTTCAGCATGCCGCGCTTTTCCTGGATCATCACGGAATGGAGGAAGGCGGTCATCGTGAGCCACGGCAGGAGCGACGCGTTCTCGACCGGGTCCCACGCCCAGTAGCCGCCCCATCCGAGCTCGACGTAGGCCCACCACATGCCGAGACAGATCCCGATCGAGAGAAACAGCCACGACAAAAGCGTCCACTTGCGAATCGCGACGAGCCAGTCGGTGTCGAGGCGCCTGGACAGGAGCGCGGCGATCGCAAACGCGAACGGGATGGTGATCGAGATGTAGCCGAGGTACAGCATCGGCGGGTGAAACACCATCCCGGGGTTCTGGAGCTGCGGGTTGAGGCCGCTTCCGTCCACCGGCGTGTACGGCAGGCGCTGGAACGGGTTCGCCTGCCCGAACAGCATGACGGAGATGAAGAAGGCGGCGACGAGAGACACGACGGCCGCGACATGGGGGAGGAGCGCGCGATGGTGCCGCGGGGTGAGCACCAGGGCGAGCGATCCGAACACGGACAGTACGGTGGCCCAGAAAAGGAGGCTCCCCTTTTGGCCCGCGTACAGGGCCGACCAGGTGTAGAAGACCGGCAGATTGCGGCTGGTGTAGGCGGCGACGTACTCGACGTTGAAGTCGTGCTGGAACAGCGCCCACTCGAGCGAGAAGACGGCGACGAGCAGTGCGCCGCACAGCGCGAAGACGGCGTGGCGGGCGCTGCGGGCGAGGTCGGGACGATCCTTGAGGCCACCAACGAATCCCGCGAGCGCCCCCCAGACCCCCACGAGCAGGGCGAGCCACAGCGCCAGGGTGCCGAGCAGCGTCATTTACGCTTTGGGAACCGCTTCGTAGCGCGACCCGCACTTGGCGAGCACGTTGGTCGCGTAGATCACCCCGTCCTTCTTGAGCCGACCCTCGACCACGACCTCCACGCTGTCGTTGAAGGTATCGGGCGGCAGGCCGTGGAAGACGACCGGATAGCGCGCGCTCCCGTCGGTCACCTGGAAGCGCAGCGTTTGGGTGGCCACGTCCTTGGATACGGTGCCGGGCACGACGTGAGCCCCGACTTTCATGCCGACGTCATAGAAGGAAGGATCGACCGCGATCTTCTGCGCCAGCTCCGTCGGCGTCAGGAAGTACTGGCCTGTCTGTTTCACGCCCGACGCCATGAGGTAGCCGACCGAGCCTACGATCAGCACGGCGCCGATGGCGAACTTGGTTCCCGCATTCATCTCTAATTATACCTCCGCGCGCCGCGCCTGCTCCAACGCCCACCGGACCGCCTCTTCCGGCCGCCCCGGGCCTCTCACCGGCCGGGGCTCGCGACTGCTCCGTCACCGAACGGCGGCTGCTCGAGACCCCGGTCGGTCACGAATGCGCTCACGTAGCGCGCCGGCGTGACGTCGAAAGCGGGATTGAGCGCGGCAGCCGCGGCCGGCGCGACGGGGCGCCCCGCGATCGTCTTCACCTCTTCCGGGCCGCGCTGCTCGATCGGAATGCCGTCACCGTCGGCGAGCGCGGCATCGATCGTGGTGGAGGGCGCGGCGCAGTAGAACGGCACGCCGTGATGCAGCGCGAGCACGGCGAGCGAATAGGTACCGATCTTGTTGGCAAAGTCGCCGTTCGCCGCGATGCGATCGGCGCCCACGATCACGAGGTCCACCTGGGCCTGTCGCATCAAGGACCCACTCACGGCGTCCGCGATCACGGTACAGGGGATTCCCGCGTGCACGAGCTCCCAGGCGGTGAGCCGGGCGCCCTGCAACACCGGCCGCGTTTCGTCGACGAAGACGTGCACGCGTCGCCCCGCGTCGTGCGCCAGGTAGATGGGCGCGAGCGCGGTCCCGATCCCGCCGGTCGCGAGCGCGCCCGCGTTGCAATGAGTAAGGACTTTCGCGCCGTCCGGAACGAGCGGCAGCCCGGCCTCGCCGATCCGTCGGCACATGGCGCGGTCTTCTTCCCAAATGGCCGTCGCCTCCGCTTGGAGCCGCTCCCAAATCGCCGCCCCTCCCCAGCCGCCCGGCGTCTCCGCGGCGACCCGTGCCATGCGGTCGAGCGCCCAGCGCAGGTTCACCGCGGTGGGCCGGGTGACCCCGAGCAGCCGCACCAGCTCGTCGAGCCCGGCGAGGAAGCGGTCCCGCGGCGCCGCCCGCAGCTCCCGCGTGCCCGCGACGAGCCCCATCGCCGCCGCGATCCCGATGAGCGGGGCGCCCCGCACCTGCAGCGTGCGGATCGCGTCGGCCACGGCGTCTCCAGTCTCCAGGTCCCGCTCGATCTTCGTCTCGGGCAGCGCGCGCTGGTCGACAATCCGCACCGCGCCGGAAGGGCTCCAGGCGATGGCTTGGACGGGCATGGGGAAGAACCTAATGCGGAGTGCGGAATGCGGAATGCGGAATTGCAATGGAGGTTCGCTCAGCAGGCCGATCTTCCACTTACATTCCGCATTCCGAATTCCGCATTCCGCATTCTCGGGTATCACCATCAACCGCCCCGACAAGCTGAACGCGCTGAACGACCAAGTGGTGGACGAGTTGGCCGATGCGGCCGAGCGTGTGGCCACCGAGGACGCGATCAAGGGCGCGATCCTCTCGGGTACCGGGCAGAAGGCGTTCGTGGCGGGGGCGGACATCGGCGACCTTGCGAAACAAGGTCCGTTCGACGGGAAGGCACGGGCATTGCGCGGCCAGGCCATGCTGCGGCGCTTCGAGACCTGCGGCAAGCCCGTCATCGCTGCCGTGAACGGTTTCGCGCTGGGCGGCGGCTGCGAGCTCGCCATGGCGTGTCACCTCCGGATCGCGAGCGACTCGGCCAAATTCGGCCAACCGGAGGTCAAGCTCGGTATCGCCCCCGGCTATGGCGGCACGCAACGGCTGCCGCGGCTCGTCGGCAAGGGCAACGCACTGCGCCTGATCCTCACGGGCGAAATGATCGACGCCCACGAAGCGCACCGCATCGGCCTGGTGAACCAGGTCGTGCCGGGGGCGGAGCTGCTCGGGACGGCGGAAAAGACGCTTCGGGGTATCCTCGCCATGGGCCCCCTCGCGGTCCGCCTCGCCCTGGAGGCCGTGGACCAGGGGCTCGAGATGACGCTCGAGGAGGGACTGCTGCTCGAAGCCAATCACTTCGGGCTGCTGGCGGCGACCGAGGACATGAAAGAAGGGCTGACAGCATTTCTCGAGAAGCGGCCCCCTCGGTTCCGCGGCCGATGAGAGTAAGTCTTGCCACGACAATAACTTCTGGGTATTTTTAGTGGGTTATCTGGGGCACTCGCGGCGCGGCCGCGCTGCGCCACGGGGCAACCCGTGGCGCTTTTGTAAGGGGGGTAACCCGATGGCCGAGCGCGGAGCGGGCAGAGGGAAACGGCCAACGGCGGTGGGTGAGGCCCTGCGGAGCTACCTTGCCAAGTCTGGGCTCGCCACGCGGCTGGCGCAGGCGCAGGTAATTCCCGATTGGCCCCGGCTGGTCGGTCCGCAGATCGCCCGCGTCACCGCACCCGAGAGTGTCACCCCCGACGGGACGCTGTTCGTGCGGGTCGCGACGAGTGCCTGGATGACCGAACTGCAGCTCATGGGGCCGCAGATCATGGCGGCGATCAACACCGGCCGCGGCGCCGGTCGGATCAAGACGATCCGCTGGCTTCTTTCACAGTAGAGCGTTATGGCGAAGGCAAAACCCAAGGCAGCGAAGGACAAGGGCAACGGCGACTACCAGGCCGACTCGATCCAGGTCCTGAAGGGCCTGGAAGCGGTGCGGCGCCGCCCCGCGATGTACATCGGATCGGTGTCCGGACGGGGCCTCCACCATCTCGTGTACGAAGTGGTGGACAACTCGGTCGACGAGGCACTGGCCGGCTACAGCACCCAGATCGACGTCACCATCCACGCCGACAACGCCATCACGGTCGTCGACAACGGCCGCGGCATCCCGGTCGATATCCACAAGACCGAGAAGAAACCCGGCGTCGAAGTCGCGCTCACGGTGCTTCACGCCGGTGGCAAGTTCGACAAGAGCACGTACAAGGTCTCGGGCGGCTTGCACGGCGTCGGCGTCTCGGTCGTGAACGCGCTGTCGGAGAAGCTCGAGGTGTGGGTGGACCGCGATGGCAAGCGGCACCACATGGCGTTCGAGCGGGGCGAGACCACGAAGAAGCTGGAGGTCATCGGCAAGGCCAAGGGCACAGGCACAACCGTCTGGTTCAAGCCGGACACGAAGATCTTCACCGAGACGCGCTTCGACTACGCCACGATCGCCACCCGGCTGCGCGAGCTCGCGTTCCTGAACAAGGCCCTCACGATCACGCTCAAGGACGAGCGCAAGGGACAGCAGAAAGAGGAGACGTTCTTCTACAAGGGCGGCCTCGCCGAGTTCGTGAAGCACCTGCTCGGCAACCGCAAGTCCCTGCACCCCAAGCCGATCGCGTTCGAGACCACGCGAGAAGGTGTCGTCGTCGAAGGCGCGATCCAGTACGACGACGGTTACAACGACAATACGCTTTCCTTCGTGAACAACATCAACACGCACGAAGGTGGCACGCACCTCACGGGGTTCCGCGCGGCGCTCACGCGTACCATCAACGAGTGGGCGAAGAAGGACGGCCTCCTCAAGAAGGAAGAGTTCACTCTGACGGGGGACGACATCCGCGAAGGCCTGACCGCGGTGCTGCACGTCAAAGTGAAGGACCCGCAATTCGAGGGTCAGACCAAGACCAAGCTCGGCAACTCCGAGGTCGAGGGGGTCGTAAAGACCGTGGTCAACGACGCCCTGGGCGATTTTTTCGACAAGAGCCCGAGCGTGGCACGTACCATCATCGCGAAGGCGCTGAGCGCCGCCCGGGCGCGCGAGGCGGCCCGAAAGGCGCGCGAGCTGGTCCGCAAGAAGAGCGGGCTCGAGGGCGGCTTGCTCCCCGGGAAGCTCGCCGACTGCTCGGTCTCGGACCCCAAGCTCACGGAGCTGTACCTCGTCGAGGGCGATTCTGCGGGCGGCTCGGCCAAGCAGGGCCGCGACCGCAGCTTCCAGGCGATCCTCCCGCTGCGGGGCAAGATCCTCAACGTGCAGAAGGCCCGGATCGACAAGATCCTCTCGAACGAGGAGATCCGCACGATCATTACGGCCATCGGCACGGGTGTGGGCGAAGATTTCACGCTGGACGACGCGCGCTACCACAAGATCATCATCATGACGGACGCCGACGTGGACGGCGCCCACATCCGCACGCTGCTCCTCACGTTCTTCTACAAGGAGATGAAGTTCCTGATCGACGCCGGGTACATCTACATCGCGCAGCCGCCGCTGTATCGCGTGGCCAAAGGCAAGGAAGAGTTCTACGCCTACGACGAAAAGGAGCGCGACGCCTACGTAAAGCGGCTCACGAACGGCGAGGCCGGAGCGAGCCACGGGAACGCCATGATCCAGCGGTACAAAGGACTGGGGGAGATGAATCCCGACCAGCTGCGCAACACCACGATGGATCCGGCGCGCCGCACCCTCCTCAAGGTGACCATGGAGGACGCGTTCGAAGCGTCGCAGCTGTTCGAAACGCTGATGGGCGACGAAGTGGAGCCACGGCGGAAGTTCATCGAGGAGAACGCGAAGTTCGTGCGGAACCTCGACATCTAGGGATCTAGCGCTTCAGCTCTTCGACCCCGTCCCTCGTCACCCGATGTGAGATCAGCGGCAGCGGTTTTTCGGCGAGCTTGTCGCCGAACACGATCGCCTGCTCGAGCGCTTCGAACCCGAGCCTGATCCCCGCCGGATCCTTCGCGAATACCGAGGCGATCGGCTCGCCCGCCGGGACCTTGTCCCCGGGTTTCACGGTGATGACGAACCCGACCGTGGGATCCACCGCATCTTCGACCGCGAGACGCCCACCCCCCATGGCCACCACGGCCCGGCCGATGATTTTCGGCTCCACACGCTGGACCACGCCCGTGCGGGGTGCGTTGTACACTTCCACCTCCAGCGCCTGCGGGAGCCCCGACGCATCCTCGACGACCTTGGGGTTGCCGCCCTGGGCCTCGATCACATTCTCGAATTTCTCGGCGGCGAGCCCCGATGCGAGCGCGTTCTCGAGGCGTTGGCGCGCCTTCTTCGATGTCTTCTCCACCCCCGCAGCGAGCAGCATCTCGACGCCCAGGGCGTAGGTCACCTCCATTAGATCCGCCGGCCCCTCGCCACGCAGCGCGAGGATCGCCTCTTCGGTCTCGAGGGCGTTGCCGCACGCGCGCCCGAGCGGGCGGTCCATGGCGGTCAGCAGCGCGACGGTGGGGCAGCCGCGGTCCTCGCCGAGTGCGATCATCGTGCGCGCGAGCTCGAGACTCTGCTCGAGCTTGGGGAGAAACGCCCCGCTGCCCCGCTTCACGTCGAGGACCAGCGCGTTCAGCCCCTCCGCGAGCTTCTTCGACATGATGCTGGCGGCGATCAACGGAATCGCCGCGACCGTGCCCGTCACGTCGCGCAGCGCGTACAGCCGGCGGTCGGCGGGGGCGATCTCGGGTGTCTGCCCGATCATGGCGCAACCGAGCTTCATCACCTGGGCCTTGGCCTCCGCGAGCGACAGTCCCGTGCGGAACCCGGGGATCGCCTCGAGCTTGTCGAGCGTGCCGCCGGTGTGGCCCAGCCCCCGTCCCGACATCATCGGCACGGCCACGCCGCAGGCGGCGACGAGCGGCGCGAGCACCAGGGACACCTTGTCGCCGACGCCGCCGGTCGAGTGCTTGTCGACCCGCGGCGTCCCCCACGAGTCGAAGGACAGCCGCTGGCCCGAGGCGAGCATCGCGTCGGTGAGGGCGGCCAGCTCCTGACGCTCGAGCCCGCGGAGCAGCACCGCCATGAGCAGCGCCGACATCTGGTAGTCGGGCACCCGGCCCGCCGTATAGGCGGCGACCAGGGCGGACCACTCCTCCGGCGTGAGGGCGCCGCCGTCGCGCTTGCGCTCGATGAGCGGCACGACGAACATTAGCGGCCCCCCTGTGTGCGGAGTCGTCGATGCGTGGTCCCGTGTCCCTGGTCTTGTCCCTCGTCGTTCCCCTGCTGCTCGCGGCCCAGGCACCGCTGGGGGTCGCGGAGCACATCGCGCTGGGCGACAGCGCGCACGCGGCGCTCGCGCCGCAGCAGGCCCTGGGACACTATCGCGCCGCGCTCGCGCACGATTCCACCAACTACGCCGCCCTGTGGAAGGCGGGCCGCGAAGCCGTCGACATCGCCAAGCAGATCGAGGGCAAGGACGACTCCTCCAAACAGGTCCGGGACAGCCTGTACGTCGTGGCGCGGGCGTACGGCGAGGCCGCGGTGCGCGTGAATCCCAACGGGGCGGACGGGCACTTCACGGTCGGCCAAGCGCTGGGCCGCCTGTCGCGCACCAAGGGAGGCAAAGAGCGGGTGCGGTTCGCCAAGCTGATATACGAGGAAGGGATGAAAGCCCTCGAGCTCGACTCGACGCACGACGGCGCCAATCACCTGATGGGGGCCTGGCATGCCGAGGTCAAGCGCCTGTCGGGATTCCAGAAGTTCTTCGCCAAGACGTTGTTCGGCGGCGGGTTCCTGGACAAGGGCAACTGGGACGACGCCCAGCGGTACCTCGAGAAGGCCGTCGCCCTGAAGCCGCAGAACATTTTCCACCGCCTCGAACTCGCCGAGGTGTACGTCGACCTTGGCAAATACTCCAAGGCGCGGGAGCAGTTCACGGCGATCGCACCGCTGCCCATCGCCGACGTGCTCGACCACGAGTACAAACAGGAAGCCAAGCAGATCCTCGACGACATCAAGGGCGAGAAAGACGAGACCTAGCGCCGGCCCATGAGGCGCTCGATCTCGGCCGTGGTTCTCGGCGCTTTGGCGGAGAGCCACTCCGCCCCGGTGGCTGTCACCAGCACGTCGTCCTCGATCCGCACGCCGAGGCCCTCCGGCGCGAGGTAGATCCCGGGCTCGATCGTCAAGATCATCCCCGGCTTGAGCGGCGTGCCGTAGTCGCCCACGTCGTGCACGTCCATCCCCAGCCAGTGCGACAACCCGTGAATGAAATACGCGTCGCACGTCTCCGCCCCGCACAGCGTGCCGGAATGGGCGCGCATGTAGTCGCGCGCGACCCGGTTGAGCTGCGCGATCGTCGTGCCGGGACGGGTGGAGTCGAACGCGGCCTGCTGGGTCGCCAGCACGAGGTCGTAAATGGCCTTCTGGCGCGATGTGAACTTTCCGTTCACCGGAAACGTGCGCGTCACGTCGGCGGTGTATTGTCCCCACTCGGCGCCCGCGTCCACGACGACCAGGTCGCCGTCGCGTGTCTGGCGCCGGTTGACGTCGTAGTGGAGCGTGGTGGTGTTGGGACCGCTGCCCACGATCGACGGATAGCCGACGCGATCGGCCCCGTTGCGGCGGAATTCCGCCTCGAGCGCCGCCTCGATCTCGTATTCCCACACGCCCGGGCGTGCTGCCTGCATCGCCGCGACGTGCCCTCGCACCGAGATGTCCACGGCCTTGCGCATGCGCGCGACCTCGTCGGCGTCTTTGAGGAGCCGCATCGAGTCCGCGGCGGGCCGCAGATTGCGCACGTCTCGCCCCGCGAAGGCGAGGTCGCGGAGCCGCGGCTCGTCGCGGGTCGTCAGGTCGAATGGTGCGTAGAGGGGACCGTGCACCCGGAACAGCGCGGCGGAGAGCACCGCATCGAGGGAGTCCGTGGGCAGGACGCGCGCGATGCCGGTGAGGCGGGACGCGGTGCTGTCCGGGGCGAGGCGCAGACCGGTCCAGCGCTCCTGGAGGGGATTGCGCGGCGGCAGGAACAGCACGGTCTCGGTCGCGCCGCCACCCGTGACGAGGAGGAGCCACGCGTCCTGGCTCTCGAGCTCAGTGAAGTAGAAGAACGTGTTGCTCTGGCGAAAGTCGTTGTCCTGGATGTAGTCGCGCTCGAGCTCGCGCTCGTGCGCTGCCGGCACGAGCACGACGCCGCGGCCGATGCGGGCCAGCAGCGCGCGCCGCCGCGCGGCGACGCTCGCCGTGTCGACGGACCGGCCCATGCCCGGCAACTCCGGCACCGGCGTCCAAGCGCCGAGCGGCGGCGCGGGGCTCGGGCGGCCCTGTGCGGCGAGCGCCGGCGCGACGACGCAAACCGCGAGGATGAGGGATCGCATGGGCTCCGAAGCTATCGCGCGCTCGCGCGCGCGGCAACTTGACGCCGTGTCCGCGGGGGACGCAAACTAAGCCATGACTTTCCCCTCCGCTCTCGAGGCGCGCGTCGCCGAGCTCGAGCGCGAGCGCAAGCACCTGCTCGCCGTCATCGAGATCCTCAAGGAAGTCTCCACCTCGCTCCACTTCATCGACATCCTCCAGGCGATCGCGCGCAAGCTCGGCGAGGCGTTCGGGCTCGACCGCTGCTCGATTTTTCTCGCCGAGCGCGGCGGCCGGTCGGTGCGGCTGGTCGCCTCCTACGAGGATCCCACCATCCGTAACTACGTCGTGGACCTCGAGCGGTACCCGGAGCTGAAGCGCGCGATGCAGGGAGGCGAGACGGTGTTCATCCCCGATGCGGCCACCGATCCCAGCCTGAAGCATGTGAAGAGCGAGCTCATCAGTCGCCGTGTGAAGTCCATCACGGTGGTGCCGATCACGTGGCGGGGCGTGGCGATCGGGGCGATCTTCCTGCGCACCTTCCGCGACGGCCCCACGTTCTCCGACGGGGACGTGCGATTCGTGCAGGTCGTCGCTGCGATCACCGCGCAGGCGCTGCGCAACGCGCACCGCTACGAGCGCCTGGCGCAGCGTCAGCAAGAGACCGGAGAGACGATGCGCCGCATGGAGCTCGAGCGGGTGGCGCTGCTGTCGTTCCTGCGCCGCCTGCTCGGGGCGTTCGGCGAGCGCGAGGGTGCCTGGGCGGAAGGGCTCCTGCCGCGCGCCTCGGCGGACGAGCTCGATCGGTTGGTCGGCGTCGCGATGGCCGTCATTCAAGAGGAAGCCAAGGGTCGGTGAAGGGTCCTGCCGCCCGAGCCGCCGAGCTGCGGCGGCTCATCGAGCGCGCCAACTACGCCTACTACGTGCTCGACAAGCCGGAAATCTCCGACGCCGAGTACGACCGTCTGCTCCGCGAGCTGCAGGAGCTCGAGGCCAAGCATCCCGAGCTCCGCACCCCCGACAGTCCCACGCAGCGCGTCGGCGCGGATCCGGCGACGGGGTTCAAGAAGCACCGCCACCTGGTGCCGATGCTGTCCCTCGCCAACGCGTTCAACGAGGCGGAGCTCGCGGAATGGGAGAACCGCACCGCCCGGCTGGTTCCCGAGGTCCGCACCGCCGGCTACACGCTCGAAGTGAAGATCGACGGCGCCGCCGTGAGCCTCACGTACGAGAAGGGGCTGTTCGTCGTGGGCGCGACACGCGGCAACGGCCTGGTCGGCGAAGACGTCACCGCCAATCTGCGCACCGTGGTCGACGTCCCCCTGCGGCTCACGGGCAAGGCCTGGCCCAAGCTGATGGAGGTCCGCGGCGAGGTCTATTTCTCCAAGTCGCGCTTCACCCAGCTCAACCGCGAGCGCGAGCAGGCCGACGAGCCCGCGTTCGCCAACCCCCGGAACGCTGCCGCGGGCTCGCTGCGCCAGCTGGACCCCAAGATCACCCGCAGCCGCGGGCTGCGCATCTTCTGCTTCCACATCGAAGCCCCGGGCCAGAAGCTGCCGGTCGCGACGCAGCACGAGCTGCTCGAGCAGCTCACCGCGTGGGGATTCCCGGTCGAAAAGCACCACGCGCTCGTCCCCGACCTGCCGCACGCCAACACGGAAATCACCACGCTCGAGAAGCTGCTCCCGACCCTCGACTACGGGGCCGACGGCGTCGTGGTGAAGGTCAACGCCCTCGCCTTGCACGCCGAGCTGGGCACCGTGGGGAACCGCGAGCCGCGTTGGGCCATCGCCCGCAAGTTCGCGCCCGAGGTCCAGATCACCAAGCTCAAGGAGATCCGGATCAATGTAGGACGCACCGGCGCGCTCAATCCGTACGCCGTGCTCGAGCCGGTGGAGATCGGCGGCGTCACCGTCACCACCGCCACGCTCCACAACTTCGATCTGATCGAAGCAAAGGACATCCGCGAGGGCGACTGGGTGGAAGTCACGCGCGCGGGCGAGGTCATCCCGCAGGTGCTGGGACCCGTGCGCGAGCGCCGCACCGGGAAGGAGCGCAAGTTCAAGCGCCCGGAGCGCTGCCCCGTCTGCCACTCGAAGGTCGAGTACCCATCGGACGAGGTGATGGCGTACTGCTCCAACGTCTCGTGCCCGGGCCGGATCCTCGAGAGCATCGTCCATTTCGCCGCCGCGATGGACGTTCGCGGTCTGGGGTACGAGCGGGTGCGCGCGCTGCTCGACGCGAAGCTCATCAAGGACGTCGCCGACCTGTACGAGCTGACGCCCACCGACCTGCTTGCACTCGAAGGGTTCGCGGAGAAATCCGCCCAGCAGCTCGTCGATGCGATCCAGGCGTCGAAGCAGCAGCCCCTGTCGACGCTGCTCTTTGCGCTCGGTATCCGCCACGTGGGCGCGCAGGTGGCCAAGCTGCTCGCCCGCCATTTCGGCACCATGAAGGCGCTCCGCAACGCCGCGGTCGAGGAGATCGGCAAGATCCGCGGCGTCGGGATGGCGATCGCGGAAGCCGTGGCGGGGTTCTTCGACGAGGCCAAGAACCGCAAGCTGCTCGAGCGGCTCGAGACGCTCGGGCTCAACTTCACCGAGCCGACGGCAGCCGAGACGACGGGCCCGCTCGCGGGACAGACCTATGTGGTGACGGGCACGCTCCCGTCGCTCTCCCGGGCGAAGGCGGCCGAGCTGATCGAGTCGGCCGGCGGGCACGTCGCCGACAGCGTCTCGAAGAAGACCACCGCGCTGGTCGTCGGGGCGGACGCGGGATCGAAGCTCGAGAAGGCCAAAGCGCTCGGCATCCCGGTCATCGACGAGGCCGAACTCTTGCGCCGCGCACGGGCCAAACCCTAAGTTGGCGTCCCAGATGAGCGCCCCTCCTTCCACCGCTGCTGCGACCGAGGCCTTGACGATCGGGCGCACCGCGTTGCGGCAGCTCCACGACAGTCTGCTCCGCGATGCGCCCGATCTGACCGTCCCGCTCCTCCAGGAGGTGGGATTCGCCGCCGGCGCGGGAGTGTTTCAGGCGTTTTGTACCTGGCTGCCCACGGAGACGGGCGTCGCCCGGCCCGACGACCTCGACGCCGGCCGCCTGAACGACGTCCTGTCCGCGTTCTTCCAGGCGACGGGATGGGGCGCGGTCAGCGTCGCCCCGCTCGGCCGCGCGGCGCTGGTGGTGGATTCGAGGGACTGGGCCGAGGCGGCCCCCGGGAGCGCCCAGGAGCCGATGTGCTTCTTCTCGTCGGGCATGCTCGCGGATTTCTTCGGTCGCCTGTCCGGCGAGTCCGTCGCCGTGATGGAGGTCGAATGCCGGTCCCGCAACGACGAGCGGTGTCGGTTCTTGTCGGCATCGCCAGACACGCTGAACGCGGTGTATGAGGAGATGACTCGGGGTCACAACTACGAAGAGGTGTTAGGTGTTGGGGACTAGGTGTTAGGGGCGGGCACCACGGCCACGTCGCAGATAGTCGCCGAGATGGTTTCGCCCGTGTCCCTCTGCGATGTTGGAGGGAACCGACACGGCCGAGCGTCTCACCTGCTGGACAAGTGCGTATCTCTCCTCGACTGGGAACCGCTTGGTGAGGCGGTACGCGGTCACGACGAGATCCATGGCCCGCTGCCATACGATCAGATCGCGATAGCTGTTCACGCGGGGCCGTGCGCGGAGCGTTGTCATAGAGGTGATCATAACGGTCCGCGGATCTCTTGCGTGATCATTTCGCCGCCCCGGCCATCCTTTTCACCCCCAGCACCCAGCACCTAGCACCTAGCACCTCGATGCCCGTCCCCGAAACCGAGATCCGTGAAATCGTCAACCGCGAGACGCGCGCCTGGGACACACAGGACGCGCAGCTCCTCGTGTCCTGCTTTCATCCGGCCATGGTGTGGCCCTGGCCCCCGACCGCTCAATCGCACGATCCGATGACCTGGGTCATGGTGTGGGGTCGCTTCGACGCGGAGCGCTGGCGCCGCGGGTGGCAGGAGCTGTTCGACACCCACACTCTGGTCCACAACCGGCGCGACGTCAGGAAGATCGTCGTCTCGGCCGAAGGCGACGGGGCGTTCGCCGTCGTGGACATCGACACGCTGTGGCGGCACAAGCAAACCGGCGCGGAGCAGCAGTGGAAGGGGCGGACCTGCAAGATCTACACGCGGGTCGGGACGCAGTGGAAGATGATCGCCCAGACGGGAGTGCTGGAATACTGAGGTGCCAGGTGCCGGGTTCCAGGTGTCAGGGTCCCCGGCGCCTGACACCCGAGACCTGGCACCCGCGGTTTATCGTCGAGCGACGCTTACCCCGTCAAATAGCACCGACGGCGCCCAGCGAGACCCCGTCCAGCGCGCGTCGGTCCCGAACGCTGCGACCCGCTTCCACAACTCGTACGCGTTACCCGCGACCGCGGCGTCCTTCACGCGACCGGTGACCTCGCCACGGTCGATGCGGTAGGCCAAGGCCACCGGATGACTGAACGCCCCGCCGATCACGTTCCCCTGCCCCACGCCGATCAACTCGTCCACGAGCAGGCCGTCTCTCACGTCGCGGAGCAGACCGCCACCGAGTCCGGACGTCGTCCCGCCTGACCCCTGATCCCCAACCCCTAGCACCAGGTTCGTATATCCCGGCACCGGTTTCCCGAAGATCCCGCGAGTCCCGTGTCCCGTGCTCTCGGCCCGCGCACGCGCCGCCGTCTCGACGTCGTAGATGAACCCTTGCACGACGCCACGCTCCACGAGACGCAGGGTTCGGGAGGACACGCACTCATCATCGACGGGGCGAGACGCCGTGCGACCCGCCCGGAGGGGATCGTCGGTGAGTGAGAACCGGGGGTCGAACACCGCTTGCCCGACCTTCGCCCCCAGGGGGGAAATGCCTTGCAGCACGGCCTTGCCGGAGAGGGCCTGCGTCACCGGAAGCATCAGCGCGGACAGGCCGGCTGGGGTGAAGACGACGGGGAGGGCACCTTCGGGCGGTGCGACGACGCGCAGCGCGTGATCGAGCCGCGCGTTGATCGAGGCGACCAGGGCTGCCAGCGCCTCGTCCGACGGAACATCCGCTCCCTCGAGCGCGTCCGAGACCACCAGCACGTCGTCGCCGGCGATGCGCCATACGTCGGCGCTGACGCCGCACGCGGTGCCGCGGTACTCCCCGCTCGCCCCCGCGGAGTTGGCGACCCGCGTCGCCGTGGTTTCGCGCTCGATCGCCACGTTGACGCGACATCCGTCACGCTCGAGCGCGGCCAGGAGCGAGCGCCCGATACCGATCAGATCGTCGAGCGACGCATTCGCCGCCCGGTCGAAGCACGTGGTGAGCGGTGGGAGAGGGCCCGGCGCCGGAAACAGGAGGTCCAGCTCCTCGCCCAGCTCGGCGGACGCCAAGGCACGATCCAGTAGGGGCGCAGCATGCTGCGCCCCTACATCGTTCCCCCACACCGCGGTGGTCCCTGCGACGCCCACCCGCCCGCGGTGGCGCACCCTCAGGTTCGCCCCCGCTTCTTCGGTCGCGCCGGCCGACTTGAGCCGGCCCCACTCGAACGCGACGGTCGTCCGCTCGACCCGACGCCACAGCGCATCGGCGCCACCGTCGGCGCGGACGCGGGCCGCTTCGATAAGCTGCGCGATCATGGCCGCACGTCGCCGCCGACGAGCGCTTCTTCGATGCGAACGTGCGGTGCTCCTTCGGTGACGGGGAGGGGGAACTGGCCGGCCTTGCCGCAACCGCCGCCCATCTGGTTCCAGCGGAAGTCGGCGGCGATGTGATCGATGCGGTCGAGCGTCTGGAAGAGATTCCCCGCGAGCACGACGTCCTTCACGAGCTCCGCGACCCGGCCGTCCCGGATCATGCGGCCGTAGGCAGCGGTGAACGAGAAATTCTCGAGCATGGTCTGCCCGCCGAACGCGCCACAGGCGTAGACGCCGAGCTTCACGTCGGCGATCAGGTCCTCGAAGCTGACGCTCCCCCGGGCGCCGGCGATGTAGGTGTTCGTCATGCGCACGATCGGCGCGTGACGGAACGAGGTCGCGCGGGCGTTGCCGGTCGGCCGCTCGCCCATCGCGGCGGCGGTCTCGCGCGAGTGCAGCCGGCCCACCAGGATCCCGTCCTTGATGAGGGTGGTGTCTTGCGTAGCCGTACCCTCGTCGTCGAACGGCAGCGTGCCGCGGAGGCCGGGTGCGGCGCCGTTGTCCCCCACGTTGAGGACTGGTTTCCCGAAGCGGCGACCGAGGGTCATCATCTCGCGCGCCTGCGGGTTCTCGTACACGAAGTCGGCCTCGGAGAGGTGTCCGAACGCCTCGTGGATGAACACGCCGGCCAGCTCGGGATCGAGGATCACGGGATAGGTGCCGCCCTTGACCATGGGCGCGTCGAGCAGCTCGACCGCCCGCTCCGCGACCGCGCGAAACCCGGCCGCCTTGCCCTGTACCGCGTGCCAGCCGCGCCGCATCCCGATCGACTCGAGTCCCTTCTCGATCGTGCCGTCGCGGCGCGCCACGGCGGTCCCGGAGAGCGTGACGTCCGGCCGCAGCTCGTGCAGGATCGTGCCTTGCGAGTTCACATACCAGTACTCGCTCACCTCGTCCCGGTACACGGCGAGCGTATCGACGATCCGGTCGCTCACACCGAGCATGGCGCCGTTGTACGCTTCCAGGAGCCGCTTCTTCTCCGCGATGGGCACGCCGCGCACATCTCCGTCGAGATCGAGGAGCGCGTCCGCTTGATGCGGCGGCACGTCGTCCAGGCGGATGGGCGGGTCCACCGGTATGGCGCGGGAGAGCTCGCCGGCGCGTACCACCATCGCGTCGAGCCGGTCGAGCGAGGTGAAGGAGGCGACGCCCCAGCCGCAGCCCGCGTGCAGCGCGCGCACGAAGCCGCCCTGGTCTTCGCTCGCCGTGGCGGATTCGAGCCGGCGGCCACGGAAGGTCACCGCCGTGCTCCAGGTGCGTTCGACGCGGATTTCGGTGTAGTCGGCGCGGGAGCGGGAGAGCGCCGCGGTCAGCCGGTCGATCAACCGCCGAGTTCCTTGAGCTTCGCGGCGTAGTCGGGCCGCATCACGATCTCCCCGTCGATGATGACCTCGCGGTCCCAGGGAAGGATGATGAAGTTATCGGTCTCGAGCGCGTAGAAGTCCGGCTGAAAGGGGCCGGTGCGGAACGAGACGGCGGTCTTCACGGCGGCGGGTTTGAGCTCGCGCACGGCGTTGAGGGCGAGCTTCATCGTGGCTCCGGTATCGCAGGTCTCGTCCACGATCAGCACCCGGCGGCCGGTGACGAGGCGCGTGGGTCCGGCGATCACCACCGGTCGTCCGCCGGTCTCCGTGCGGGTGATGGCCATGGACGCGAAGTCGCGCTGCAGAATGCTCGCGACGACCGCGCCGGGGATCACGCCCGCCCGGGCGATACCGATCACGACGTCCGGGTCGTATTCCCGGAAGATCTTGAGTGCCAGGGCCCGGCACATCTCGCCGAAGAACGGCCAATCCACCTCGAGGACGCCGTGCGGCGCTTTGCGAGCGGTGCG
>WNFW01006345.1_pt1 | contig 17423 bp, 13 predicted proteins | sample 5400131 | NCBI WGS metagenome assembly WNFW01 (sample SAMN13153362, study PRJNA577476) | soil metagenome | isolation source: 20 cm soil or saprolite under grassland replicate 1 | place: USA:California | collected 2016-06-15 | reverse complement strand
GCGGCTCCTCACAGCAACGGGCCTGAGCTGGTTTGCGGGCAACCTGCGGTTCATCGGCAACCCCGTCGCCTTCGCTCTGGGCGCCTGGCTTGCCGAACTCCCCATCGCCGTGCTGGGCCACCTCGTGTTCGCCTTCCCCACCGGCCGCCTGGAGTCACGCGCTGAGCGGATGTTCGTCAGCGCAACCTACGGTGCCATCGTCGGCCTGTCGGGGCTCCGGACCCTGGCGTTGCGCCCGGTCTTCCCGATCGGCTGCACCGGAGGTGCCGGGCAGGCCCTTCGGCGATGCACCACCAATGCAGCCCAGGTGTTCCACAGCCCGGCGACCTCCACGATCCTCAGTGGCCTGCACGACGCCATCCTCGCCGGCGTCACCGTGGTCGGCCTGGGGCTGCTCGCCGGCCGTTGGTTGAGGGCGACGCCGCCGGCTCGCCGGACGCTGGCTCCCGTGCTGACGGTCGGCGCCGCGCTCGCCTGCCTGTTCATCGCCGTAGACGTCGCCGGTGTCTCCAAGGCCTCCCCGAGCGTGCAGCAGGCTGTGTACGGGGCCGCACAGGTCGGGATCCTCGCTCTGCCGTTCGCCTTCCTGGCCGGGCTCCTGCGGAGCCGGCTGGCTCAGATCGCGGTGAGCCGCCTTGTCCTCGAACTCGGCCAAACGCCCCCTCCGGGCAAGCTGCAAGAGGCTCTCGCCCTGTCACTCGGCGATCCGAGCGTCCAGCTCGCCTACTGGTGGCCCGACCGGCAGGCGTTCGTCGACCTGGAGGGCAACAAGGTCGAGCTCTCCGACCTTCCGCCGGGCCTCACGCTGACGATCCTGGAGCGGGGAGAGGAACGGCTTGGCGCGCTCGTGTACGACCGCCATCTGGACCAGGAGCCCGAACTGATCGAGGCGGTCGGGGCCGCCGCTGCGCTCGCGGTCGACAACGAGCGACTCCAGGCCCAGCTCCGTGCGCAACTGGAGGAGGTCCGGGCCTCGCGGACCCGGATCGTCGAGGCCGCGGACGCCGAGCGGCGTCGAATCGAGCGAGACCTTCACGACGGCGCGCAGCAGCGCCTGGTGACCATGGCACTGCAGCTCGGGGCCGTGAGATCCGGACCGTCGCCCTCGGCCAACCCTGCCCTTGCAACGGCGCTCGAGGAGATGTCCAACCAGCTCTCGATCGCGTTGGGGGAGCTGCGAGACCTGGCCCGGGGCATCCATCCCGCCGTGCTGACCGAGGGTGGCCTCAGGCCTGCCCTGCTCTCACTCGCGGAGCGGTCACCGGTTCCCGCCCAGGTTGCCGAAGCGCCGAGCGAGCGCCTCCCTCATACCGTCGAAGCCACGGCGTATTTCATCGTCTCCGAGGCACTCGCTAATACAGCGAAGCATGCTCGGGCGTCGTCGGTCACGATCACCGTCGCCCGTTCGGATTCCCACCTGGAGGTGGCCGTGATCGACGACGGGATCGGAGGAGCAGATGCGGGGCGGGGCTCGGGACTGTGCGGGCTTGCGGACAGAGCTGCCGCCCTGGGAGGAGACCTGCGGGTGGAGAGCCCCCCGGGCCACGGGACGCGGGTGATCGCGAGGATTCCGTGCGGCTGATCCTCGCCGACGACTCGGTGCTCTTCCGCGAGGGCCTGGCCAGGGTGCTCGCCGAGGTCGGATTCGAGATCGTCGGTCAAGCAGGCGACGCCGAGGAGTTGCTTGCGCAACTCCGCGGCCGTCGCGCAGAGTTGGTGATCGTTGACATCCGCATGCCCCCCACCCATACGGTTGAGGGCCTGGTGGCCGCACGGCAGATCCGGAAGGAGCATCCTCACGTCAACATCCTCGTCCTCTCCCAGTACGTCGAGACCGCCCATGCCCTCACCCTCCTGGAGCTCGGAACCGACGGTATCGGGTACCTCCTCAAGGACCGGGTCTCCGATCTCAACTCGTTCACCGACGTGGTCCGTCGCGTGGGCGACGGGGGATCGGCCATCGACCCGGCCGTGGTGGCGCAGCTTGTCGGCCGGCAACGGGTGCATGACCCACTCGAGAGGCTGACGGACCGGGAGCGGGACGTCCTGTCACTGATGGCGGAGGGAAGATCCAACCAGGCCATCTCAGACAAGCTCTACCTGACTAGCAAAACTGTGGAATCCCACATCCGAAGCATCTTCACGAAGCTGGACCTCACTCCGGTACCCGAGGATCACCGCCGCGTGCTCGCCGTGCTCGCCTACCTTCGCGCCTGAAAGTTTGTAGGTACCGCGGTGCCTGGGGGATACGGGCTTCTGCAGGCGAAAGTGAAATAGTCGAAGATGGTAACCTTTGGTCATCCCGTCAGAGATGGCGACACTTCACGGAGCCTGCCCCGGACCCTGGCTCTTTTCCATCGTGGCCTCAGGAGGCAGGCATGTCGGACACCCAAGGCACCCGCTCGCTGTCGTGCGTGAGGCACGGAGGCCGTTGATGGACAACTCGGCGGCCCTCGCATGAGCGGGTCCGGAGAGGTGGCGATCCTGGACCGACCCCTGGTACCGGAATCTCCGCAGCGCAACCGGCGGGGCTGGGTCGACAGGGTCTGGCAGGTCTACGCCGCAGCCGGCGGGCTGGCCGCGCTCGCATATCTGCTCGTCGGAGCCGACGGCGGCAAGGGCCCGGCCTTCTCGATGATCGGCATCTCCTCGCTGGTGGCCATCCTGATGGGCATCCGTCTGCACCGGCCACGGCGGCGGCTCGCCTGGTACCTGTTCGCAGCAGGGATCGCGATGTTCGTCCTCGGCGACGCCTTCTACTACACGCTGCCAAAGCTGCTGCATCGCCCTCCGCCTCCCTTTCCGTCCACCGGGGATGTGTTCTACCTGCTCGTCTATCCCTTGCTCATCGCCGGCGTGGTGGTCCTCATCCGTCAACGCAACCCCCGCAGGGACGCGGTCGGCCTGATCGACGCCCTCATCGTCTCGACCGCGCTCGGTCTCGTGGCGTGGGTGTTCCTGATCCTGCCCTATGCTCGTGACCCCTCCCTGACGCTTGGGCGCAAGGTCATCTCGATGGCCTACCCGCTCATGGACGTGCTGCTCCTGGGCGTGGCCGCCAGGCTGGCGCTGGACCGGGGGAACCGCCGGCCCGCCTTCCACCTCCTTATCGTGAGCATGCTGTGCCTCCTCGCAGCCGACACCGCCTACGGCCTCATCGTCCTCCACGGGACGTACACCACCGGCAGCCCGCTCGACACGCTGTGGATCGCGTTCTACGTGGCCTGGGGCGCGGCGGCCCTGCACCCCTCGATGCAGACCCTGTCCGAGCCCGCCGTCGAAACCGAGAGCAGACTGACAGGTTGGCGGGTTGTCCTCCTCGTCGGGGCGACGCTCGTCGCGCCCGAACTCCAGGCGATCGACGGTGCCCTCAGGTATGCCCCCGGCATCCTCGTGGCGGGGGCGGTGGTCATCGTCTGTCTGGTGATCGTCCGAACCGCCGGCCTGATCCGCCGCTACGAGGGCTCTCTGATCCGCGAACGGGCGCTGCGGGAGGCGGGGGTTGCGATGGCGGCAGCGGGAAGCCGCGTGAAGATCCTGGCCGCCGCTCGGGAGGCGGTGCAGACACTGGTGGGAAAAGGGGCCGCAGTGCACCTGTACCTGGTGGACGCCTCCGGAGAGATCCTCCCACTGCCGCATCTGAAGCCGGCTGGTGCAAGTTCATCACCCGTCTTCATCGCTGATCTGCCACCGGCAACGAGAGCGGCCCTGGCCGTGAGGGGGTGGAGCACCGGCGACGCCGTCAAAGCCTTCGCCAGGATGTTCGAGGGGGATCACGGCGGCGCATCGACGTCGATGTATCCGTTCATCGTCACCAACGATCTCCGAGCCGTCGTCGTCGTGAGCGGCGAGCGTTCCCTCCCCGACGGCATCGCCTCGAGCGTGAGCGTGCTGGTGTCGCAGGTGGTGCTCGCTCTCGAACGTGAGCAGCTCGCCGAGCAGATCCACCGGGAGCGGTACGAGGCGCGCTTCCGCAGCCTGGTCCAGATGGCGACCGACGTGGTGACCGTCGTCGGGGTCGACACCATCATCCTCTACCAGAGTCCCTCGATCGAGCGGGTGCTCGGGTACCCCGCCGAGGACCTGATCGGGACCTCGCTGGTCGCGCTCGCCCATCCCGACGACAGTGCCATGGCGCTCAACCTCGCTGCCCCGACGGACCGCAACGGTGGGGCCGACGCGGTCGAGTGGCGCGTGCACCACGCCGATGGGTCGTGGAGGTGCTTCGAGACCATCAAGACGAACCTGCTTGCCGATCCCAATGTCGGGGGGCTCGTCCTCAACAGCAGAGACATCAGCGAGCGCAAGAGGGCGGAGGCGGACCAGGAGCTGCTCCGGGGCAGGCTGCAACAGGCACAGCGCCTCGAGGCCATCGGCCAGCTCGCCGCCGGCGTGGCGCACGACTTCAACAACCTGCTGGCGGTCATCCTCATCTATGCGGATCTGGTCACGAAGCATGCCGAGGCGAAGGCAGGACAGACCCCCGTCGCCGAGGACCTCCTTGCGGTCGCCGAAGACACCGAGAAGATCCGCGTGGCCGCCGAGCGGGCGGCCGCCCTGACCCATCAGCTCCTGATCTTCGGCCGGCGCGGCGACATGGAGCCCAAGGTGCTCGACCTGAACGAAATCGTGACGGACCTCCAGGAGCTCCTCGGGCGAACGATCGGCGAACACATCACGCTGCGCATCCGCCTCGATCCAGACCTGTCGGCGGTTCACATCGACCCGAGCGCGATCTACCAGGTGGTGATGAACCTCGTCATCAACGCCAGGGACGCCATGGCGCAGGGAGGCACGTTGACGATCGAGACGGTCAACGTCGAGTTCGACAGCCCCATGCTCTGGGGATCGGACCTTGGCGTCGGGAACTACGTGCGCCTGAGGGTGACCGACACCGGATGCGGGATGCCCCCGGCAGTTGCGGCCCGGGCGTTCGACCCGTTCTTCACCACGAAGCCCACCGGTGAAGGTTCCGGCCTCGGCCTGGCAACGGTCTACGGCATCGTCAAGCAGGCGGAAGGCGATGTGCGTCTCTACTCCGAGCCCGACCATGGGACCGTGGTCACCGTCTATCTTCCGGCGACCGCAGACTCAATCTCGGACCCCCCCGACGACGCCGTCCCGGCCCCTGCCCTTCGGGGCGTCCATACCGTCCTGGTGGTCGAAGACGAGGAGGGCGTCCGCGAGGGCATCTCCCGGCTGCTCGCCGACCACGACTACAACGTCGTCAGTGCCTCCGACGGAGCGGAGGCCCTGCGGATGGCGGACGGATACGACGGTGCGATCCACCTGCTGCTCACCGATCTGGTCATGCCGGGGATGTCGGGCGGCGAGCTTGCCGAAACGCTGCTCCAGGAACGGCCGGGTATCAGTGTGCTGTTCATGTCGGGGTATCCCCAGGGCTTGTCGGAGGAAGGCTTCACGCCGACGACGGAGGGCGTGCTCTCCAAGCCGTTCACGGAGCGGGGCTTGCTGGACGCGGTCCGGGAGTCCATCGCATCAACGAAAGCAGGTGAGCGAAACTGATCGGCGCCGCTTCCGATGCCAACGGCATCCGGGTCCTGATTGCCGAGGACCAGGCGATGTTCGCTGAGGGCCTGTCCAGAATCATCGCAGGGGAGCCCGACCTGCTGGCCGTCGACATTGTCGGCTCTGCCACCGAGGCCGTCCGCGCGGCCCGGACCCATGAGCCGCATGTCGTGCTCATGGACTACCGGCTGCGGGAGGGCGACGGCGTGACCGCAACGAGGCAGATCAAGAGCGAACGGCACGAGATCCAGGTCGTGATGCTGACAGGATTTGCGGACCCATCGGTGCTGATCGCCGCCATGGATGCCGGGTGCTCAGGGTTCCTCACCAAGGACCAGGCCCTGCACGAGGTCGTCACGACCGTCCGGCGCGCCCATGCCGGTGAGCTGGTGGCCGATCCGTTCGTCCTTGCCGGCCTTCTCCCCCGGGTCAAGCGCGGGGCCGCGGGGCCGGACCCGGCGCTGACCGCACGCGAACGCGAGATCTTGATGTTGACTGCCCAGGGCCAGACGAGCCAGGACGTTGCGGCCGCGATGTCCCTGAGCGTGCACACCGTGAGGAACCACCTTCAGGCGGTGATGAGAAAACTCGACGCGCATTCGAGGCTGGAGGCGGTGGCCAAGGCCGTCCGGCGGGGCCTCATCCACCTGTCCTGAGCGAGCCTGCTGATGTTTGTGCCAAAAAGTAGGGATTCCGCACTTTTTGGCACAATCTTGCCCTGAGGCTCCAGGTCAGCAAGTGGGAACGCGTGGCCTTCGGTAAGCAGGCCAAGTCCCGCCGATCGAGGCTGCGCAACCGGCTTCATCCCACCCAGAGCGTCCCGCAGACCACCGCGGTGATGGCCGGCTCATCCCCCTTGTGCTGGCAACCATGATGCGGTGTGACTACGCCGCGGCCCCGGGGCACCCCCCGGCGGATCGAGCGCTGCGGGGAAGCCCTGATCGCTTCGATCGGGGCAAACGGGCCTGAGCAGCTTTCGATCTGGCCAGATCCAACCCCACCAGGTGACGTTGAACCACCTGAATTAGCCAGGAAGCAATGCTGTCCCGCGTCATCACCCGGGGGGGTTGTCTCGTGAATATTTCCGACCCTTGATATCACCGAGCGCGGTTGGTCTCGCGCGCGCAACTGGTGCCAATTTAACCACGCAATATCGGCCGAAGAAGATGGTCTCCATGCAGTATGTGGGGTTGCGGCGGATCGCCGATACCAAGAGGATGACCGGTCCGGTCCTCGGGCCTCCTCCGCCATTGGGAGTTCGCCATTGAGCGTCACGACGCTGCCACCCGTTGCGCCGCCTGCTGCGCAAAGGGTCAAGCTGGCGGGACCGCTCCGGCACCGTCGTTTCCTCCTGTTGATGACCGGTATGTCGGTCTCCCTCCTCGGCGACGGCGTCTTCCTGGTGGCGTTGACCTGGCAGGTCTACCTCATGTCGAACGCCCCCGGCGCCCTCAGTTTCGTCGGGATCGCCATCTCCGGGCCCCAGGTGCTCTTCCTCCTGCTCGGGGGCGCGGTGAGCGACCGGATGGACCGCAGGCGGATCATGCTCGCCTCGGATCTCGTGCGGGGGATGGTGCTCGTGACCACGGGCGTGCTCACCGTGGGTGGGCGGCTCCACCTCGCGGACCTCTACGTCCTCGGCGCGGCCTATGGAGCGGCAACCGCCTTCTTCGGCCCGGCCTACGAGGCCGCTATCCCCGATCTCGTCCCCGCAGACCTCCTCGTCCAGGCGAACTCCCTCGATCAGCTCGCTCGTCCCCTGGCCCTGGCGCTGGCGGGGCCGGCGCTGGGGGGCTGGCTCATCGGCGCCTGGGGGCCGGGGTCGGCGTTCCTGCTCGATGGCGGAACCTTCGCGTTCTCGGTGGCGATGCTGCTTGCCATGGGACGGTCGCCCCGGCGGCAGGGGAAGGAGATGGGCACCTTCCGCCTCGGCGAGATCGCCGAGGGGTTCCGCTTCGTCCGGCGCCACGTCTGGCTCTGGGCCACGTTCACGGCGGCAACCATCAGCTACCTGCTCTTCATGGGCCCCGTCGAGGTCCTGGTCCCGTACCTCGTCAAGAACTCACCCGGCGGCACCGCCGGGGAGCTGGGTCTTATCTTCGCCGCCGGCGGCGTCGGGGCGCTGGGGGCGGCCCTGGTCGTTGGACATCGGGGGATGCCCAGGCGCCACATCACGGTCATGTACCTCTGCTGGGCGATCGCGACCTTCTCGGTGGCCGGATACGGGCTGGCAACGGCGGGCTGGCAACTGATGGCCGTCAGCCTGGGCTTTCACGCCCTGGAGACCGCCGGAACGATCGTGTGGCTCACGGCCAAGCAGCGATTCGTGCCCGCATCGCTCCTCGGACGGGTGTCGAGCCTGGACTGGTTCATCTCCATCTCGCTGCTTCCCCTTTCCTTCGGGCTCGCCGGCTGGGCGGCCCACATCGTCGGCGCCCGGACCACCCTGGTCGCGGCGGGGCTCCTCGGCGGCTGCGTGACCCTGGCCTTCCTCCTCCTTCCCGGCATGCGCTCGACGCAACTCCCGACAGGCCGGCTCCAGCCCCAGTAAGTCCTCGCCCAGTCCGGGCCCGCCCGAAAGGATGGTTCATGCAGACCGGCCGCATGATCCGCGTCGGTGACCAGTGGCTTGCCGACTTCGCCTCGTGCAACTATCTCGGATTCGACCTGGACCCCGAGATCATGGCCGCCATCCCCGAGTACGTCGCCAAATGGGGCACGCACCCGAGCTGGTCACGGCTTCTGGGCAGTCCCGTGCTCTATGCGCAGATCGAGGAGGAGCTCGCGCACCTGCTCGGCGCTCCCGACGTCCTTGCGCTCCCGACCATCACCCACATCCACATGTCCGTCATCCCGGTCCTGGCCGGGTCGGGCACCATCCTCGTCGACCGGCGGGCGCACAAGACGATCTACGACGGGTGCAGCGTCGCGAAGTCCCACGGCGCCACGCTGACCCGCTATCCCCACGATGACCTGGAGGCACTCGAGAAGCTGCTGGGGGCCTCCCCCGCGCACCCCCGCATGATCTGCACCGACGGCATCAACTCGATGACCGGCAACGGTGCTCCCCTCGCCGAGCTTGCCCGCCTGGCTCGCAAGTACGACGCCACGCTCTATGTCGACGATGCCCACGGGTTCGGCGTCATCGGTGAGCGGTCGGCGGATGAGACCTGCCCCTACGGCAGCAAGGGCAACGGCATCGTGCGGTTCTCCGGTGAGAGCTACGACAACATCGTGCTGGTCGCCGGATGCTCCAAGGCGTACTCGTCGCTCCTGGCCTTCATCGCCTGCCCGACCGCGATCAAGGACTTCCTGAAGGTGGCCGCGCCGCCGTACCTGTACTCGGGACCCTCGCCGGTTGCCTCGCTCGCCACGGTCCTGGCCGGTCTGGAGGTGAACAAGCGACGAGGGGACACGATCCGGGCCGATCTCTCCCGCAAGACGCGCCGGGTCCTCGAGGCGCTCGACGAGCGTGGCATCGCCACGCCGAACGATTCGGGATTCCCGATCATCGAGATTGCCCTGGCCGATTCCGACGACATCGACGACGTTGGGCGGTTCCTGTTCTCGCGCGGGATCTACGTCACCCTGGCCGCGTATCCTCTCGTCCCCCGCTCCGACATCGGCTTCAGGGTCCAGGTGACCGCAGCGAACACCGACGCCGAGATCGACCAGCTTGTTGGCGTGCTCGACGAACTGAAAGTCCGCTATGGCCTGCAGATGGTCGAGGAGCGGGGGACGACGATGGCCCTCGCCTGTTGACCTCCTGCCGGGGGCCCAGTTCTTTGCGAGTAGCGTCCCGGAAACCGCAACGTGGTTCGCAGAGAACGTCGGGCATCGAACACCTCACGCTCCCTGCGTGGGGGCGGGAGGTGCTGGAACACCTCGGTCCCCGCCCGAAAGAACAGCGACGTGCAACCCAAGTGCCAACCACAGGGACGGAAACCGTAATAGTCGACCCTTCCAAACCCAAGACCGTGGAGAAGCTCGATGATCGGATAGGTTCCCTCTTGGCCCCAGAAGCCCTCAGCGTCGTCGAGAATAATGAGTCCATCGCTCGCGACGACCTGAGCTGCCGATTCTGCGCACAGGTACCTGTCCCCACCGTCGACGACCACAACGTCGAAGGTCTCGTCGAGCAGCACTGGAGCCCGGGCATGCGCCAGATGATCATCCCGAAAGATCGCGCGGACGTTGGGGAACGCCCCTCCCTTCGACTGGACAACACGGAACCATTCAGGGTCACCCTCAATGGTGGTGACGTGCCCGGCACGAGCCGCCCACCACAGGGTCGAGTACCCCGATCCGAATTCCAGGACGCGGGAGTCCTCCTCCGTCGAACACGTGCCTACCTTTCTTTGACCTCACCAGTCTGGCAAACTCCGACCCCCGGACGTCGCTTCATCGGGCATCGATCAACGACGCGTAGAGGGCAACCACATGGTCGCCGTACTCACCCCAGCCCCGCAGTCCGGATGCGCGCCGCAGGGCCGCTTCCCGCATGTGCTCACGAAGATCCCTGTCGGTCCGAAGCGAGTCGATAGCCGTCTGGAGTGCGGCCACGTCTCGGATGGGCACGAGCAGCCCTTCCCGTCCGTCCGCGATCAGATCCTCCGCCCCCGTGTTCGCCGTCGCCACGACCGGGAGACCGCAGGCCAGTGCTTGCGCCAGGACGAGGGCCAGTCCCTCCTCGATGGACGGGAGGACCAGCACGGAGGCCTGGGAGTAGTACCAGCGGAGGCGATCCCGAGGGACCTGACCCACATACGTGAAGGTGCCCTCGTACCGCCGGAGCAGCGGGTGGGCCTCGGGCTCGATACCTCCCGCCAACCACAGCTCGGCCATTCCCGCACGGGACCACTCAGCAGCAGCCTCGAGCAGGTAGCCGATGCCCTTTCGCAGACCGATGCGCCCGACGAACAGAATCCGGAACGGGCCGTCCTGGCGAGGTACCGGATGAAACACGCGCACATCCACCCCGAACGGGATGCGGTGGACTCGTCCTGCCGGGATACCTCTGTCAAGGAAGGAGCGCTCGACAAAGCTCGAGGGCACGACGATCCGGTCGCAGAGGTCATATTCCGCCAGCTCTCGTTCGATGACCCGAGCGTCGACACCACCGAACGGGGCGTCCCAGAGGTCGTACTCTTCCCGCAGCAGCCGGTCCTGCTCCACGATGTGCGTCGAGCCACGGTCACACACGGTCGCGGCTCCAAACCGGGCCCTGGCGACCTGATGCGTGGCCAGACCGAACCCCGACATGCAATGGCAGACGTCGCAAGGCTCGAGTCTTCCGGCGACCCACCTGTCCAGGCCGAGCATCGTGGAAATCTGGAGACGCCGAGAGATGCCACGCAGGCGCAACCTGGCGGCCACCTCGCGGGTGACCAGGCACCACGGCCTGGCGGAGCTGCGAGCCTTCAAGTCTTCGTCCACCTTGAACATGGGGTACGCGGTGTACATCCGTGCCAGCACCCCGCGACGGGTCAGCTCCCGCCCGAGGTCGAACGCAGTGAACCGTCCGGGACTGGTCAGGCAGGCCTTCACCTCCTGCCGCCAACGGGGCCACCGACCAACTCGCCGTACAGGTCCATGAGACGCGGCCCCACCGCCGCGCTCGAAAATGCCGTCTCGACGAGCCGGCGACCGTTGCGCCCCATCTCCTTTCCTCTCTCGGGCTCACCGAGCACACGCTTCAGCGCCCCCGCGAGGGGCTCCACCGCGCACGGGACCACGAACCCTGCCCTGGAGTCCGCCACCTCCCGATGGATGCCGACGGCGTCCGAGATGACCACCGGAGTCCCGGCCGCCATCGCCTCGACCACGGCGATGCCGAAGTTCTCGGAGTACGACGGGAGGACGAACACGCTGGCAGCCGCCATTGCCGACCACTTCTGTGGCCCGTCCAGGAAACCGGTCCAGACGACGGAGGCCTCGACGCCAAGCTCCGCCACCCTCCGCCGGAGACCGGCCACGAACTCGGGAGATCCCTCTCCCGCGAGGACCAGCCGTGCGTTCGGGAACGCCGCCCTGATCTGAGGGAAGCCCGCCAGCACGAGATCGATGCCCTTCTTCTCGTGCAGCCTCGACAGCACCAGGATCACCTCGCCGTCTCGGGTTGCCGGGAATTCGTCGTGAAACCACGCCGGGTTGCACACGCCCGGCGGAGGGAGATCGACGGGGTTCGGGATGACGACGCCACGCCCGTCGATCCGGAGCTCCGCAGCCTCGTGCATCTCGAGCTCGGTGTTGTAGTGGATGGCCCCGGCGCACCTCAGGATCCTGCGCTCGAGGAGGGCAAAGGAAAGCTTCTTGAGGACCTTCTTCTCGTACTCCCGGCCCCACCGATTCAGGATGCCAAGGGGACGAACGATGTAGGGCACCTCCCACCGGACGGCGGCGAGGGCCGCAGGAAGGGTGGGATAGGAGAACACGGCATGAATGTGGAGAAGATCGTAGCTCGTGGCGTTGCGCAGCAACCATTGCGACAGCGGAACCGAGACCGTGTAGCGGCGGGTTTGGCGCGGGAAGTATTGGTACCGAACCCCCCCATCCTTCACCCATGTGCGCAGCGGAACCTCGGCACGACCCGCCCCGTCGTCGTCGGTCGTGACCACATCCACGGTCGCTCCGGCCTCCACGAGGGCACGGGCGATACTCCGGGCGGCGAAGCTCGGCCCTCCCCGCAGCGGGCTGAGGGACGGAACCACATGCAATACCTTCACGGTTCTGGGAGACCTCGTGCCGGCGGCTGGGTGGCCTCGGCATTGAGCGACAGTCCGACACCGGCGACGGTCCGGGCGAGCCTGCCGCTGTGGATGATCTTGATGGCAGCAAAGATGGCCACCGTCTCCCCCATTGTGAGTGCGACATTGACGAATGCGCCTCCGACCTGCAGCAGGCTCATCCCCAGGAGAAAGCTGAGCACGAAGAGGGAGTCCTGACCCGTCCGAAGGTGACGAGCCGCCGAACGATCGAGAAATGCCAGGGCGGCTCCGATCACGAGGAAGCCGGCGACGACTCCTCCCGGCCCGAAGTTGCCGTACAGCTCCATGACGGGTCCGGGACCGACGCTTGTGCCTCCCAGGAAGGTGATTCCAGTCAATTGGGTGACGATCTGACTTCCTCCGGCACGGACCGGTTTTGAGGTCCACAGTGCCCGCGGGATGAAACCGAGGAGCGCATCGACCATGGTGGTTCCGTGGGCAAACTGGCCGGAGAAGGTGAGGTGGTTGACGGCGGACCCCACGAGATAGTTCTGATCGAGACGTCCATTGATGCGGTCGAGCTCGGCTTGATTCTTTGGATTGAACCAGTCGAAGGAACTCGCCGTCGTCTTCAACTGCGTCACCCGGATGGCCAGGGTCTGACCACCCCACACGGTTTGGCGTATCTGGGGCCGGTCTCGAAAGTAGGTGAGAAAGACTGACAATCCAACATAGGCGACCACGAGCGTCGGGAACACCACGTTGCGCTGCGATCCCAGGAAGCCGAGGATGAAGGAGAAGAGAATGAGCACTGCTGTCGCTCCGTAGAAGAGGAAACCCTGCTTGGCGATGGTCACGACCGGCATCGCCAAACCGACGGAGAACCAGAGCCACATCCTGCCGGGCCTTCCCGACTTCCAGGCGTTCCAGCACAGGATGCACAGTCCAACCAGGAACAGGTACTGACCAAGTGCGACCAGGCCCTGCAGCGAAGGCAGACCCGCGTGACCGGTCGAGCTGATCACGTAGGCAACCGCCCCCGCGATCAGGTAGATCTTGCCGGCGCGGGGGGTGATGCCCGCGTTGACCGTACTGCCGTCACCGCCCTCGATGTGCTTGCGCCGCATCCCCATCGCCACCAGACCGTTGCCGGCCGCGAAGGCCAGCAAGGCATACGTGCTCTGCTGGAACCCCAGTCGCTCGATACGGGGATCGTGCGCCGGGACATACCAGGGAAGCGAGGAGACCAGCGCCGGAAGCCAGTGGATCATGCCAAAGGCAAAGACGTACGCGACGGCCAGCCCGCTGGTGGGCCTCCGGCCTCTGAGGCTGGCGAAGACGACCACGGCACCGGTGATCGTCCATACCGCCAGCCAACCGATCACGGGCGTGCGTCTCGAACGAAGGCGTCGAGCATCGATCGCAACCGGTCTCGATAGCTGTGGCTGCCTCCGATGACCAGGGCCTGCGCCGTCGCTGCCAGCCGGGAACGCTCGGCTTCATCCCCGACCAACCACCCCGCCCTGTCGACCAGTTCCTCCCTGTTGCGGAAGTAGCGAACCGCCTCCCCGTCGGGTCCGAAGAGGCGGCGGTGGTCCTCGGTGTCCTCCACCAGCATGCATGCCCCCATCGCGGCGCTCTCGAAGGTCCGCATCGAATGTCCGTCACGGTTGGCACGACGTACCAGGCACAGGACGACCTTCCCCCGGCGAAGGACGTCCGCGAGCCGATCCGGAGCCGCCATCCCGCGGGCACACCCTCTGGTTTCGGGAAAGCGGTCCCAGTACCCGCCGTAGCACTCCATGCCGAACCCCGCGCGCAGGAGCGCGCTCACCCAGCCCACCCGGTCGCGGTCGGCCCCGCCCACGAAGACGACGTCGCAGGTCGGGTCCTGGCCGCCAGGGCCGGCGTTCAGCAACCGAACGTGGTGCGCTGCGGCGTAGGCAAACGGTAGATAGCTCACCCGGGGACAACCGAGCGCCCGCAGGTCCTCGATGTTGGCAGTCCTGGGGGAGAACACGTGATCGTAGTGGGCAAGCGCCCGCACGAACCAGGCAGCGTGATGGGCGGGATTCCAGGGGTCATCGGTCAAGAAGTTCATGCAAACGGTGCCCAACGAGGCGATCTCTGCAAGGGCAGAGGCGCTGGGCGGAGCGATCCCGGTGACGAGCAGGCACGCAGCATGCACATCCCGGCAGGCTCGAACGACGTCGCGGCTGAACGCCTGCAGGCGGCCTGGACGATGTCCCCGCAGGTGCCAGCTCACCTTCTGCAGCGGGGATGCGTGGGCCCTCCGCAGGTCCAGGAACACGGTCTCGATGCCGAGCTCGTCGGCTGCGTCGTGGAAGTGGCGGCCGACGTGCTCGGGGCCGGGATTGCCCACCAGCACGAATGTGCCCCGAAGGAGCGTCTCCTCCAAGGGAGTCACCCGCCGAGATCCGCCGGGGCCGCGTGGGCGCCGCCCTCGGAGCCGGCAACCTCAAAGAACGCCTCGGCGATGCCCGCTGCAGCCCTGCCGACGCTGAAGGCCGCGACCTTCGCGCGGCACTGCTGCCGGATCTCCAGCCGGCGGGCGAGCAGGAGCCCACGCCGCAAGGCTTCGGAAAGGCTCTCCACGCTTCCGGTCTCGGCGACCTCCCCGGTCACACCGGCTTCCACGAGGTCCGGTGCGCACCCCACCCCGTCACTCACGACACACGGCAACCCGTGGGACAGGGCTTCGTTGACGACCAGACCCCACGTCTCGGAGTGCCTGCTCGGGAGCACGAGCAGGTCCGCCCCGTGGAAATAGGCACTCAGGGCGCGCTGGTTCTGAAACCCGGCGAAGAAGACTCGCACGCCTGGATGGCGATCCGCCCGCTTCCGCAGTTCATCCCTCAACGGCCCGTCACCCAGGAAGACGAGGAGGACGCTGCCCTGCGACCGCTGCACAAGCTCGCTCGCGGCGTCCAGGGCCAGCCGGCACCCCTTTCTCTCCACGAGCTTCCCGGAGAACAGAACCACCGCCACATCGTCGTCGGCATCCCATTCGGACCGGATGCGTGCCCGCAGCGCCGTGCGGTCCGGTTCGGTGGACCGAAATGAGGTGCTATCCACGCAGTACGGGGAGAACACCATGCGCTCCCCGGGGCAGCCGAGCCGGAGGAAGTGCTCCCGCGACCGGGTCCCGATGTAGAGGAGCCTGGAGCATCGTGCGTACAGCGCGCGCAAGAGCTGGTTGCGCAGCGCTTCCTCTGCCCGGCAGCGTTGCCTCGCGTGGTCCGTGGTCTCGCCCCGGAACAGCAGCGGGTGTCCGGATCTCGCCGCGGCCCAGATGGCTCGACGGTGGAAGCGCAGGCCGTAGCCGAGGATCATGATCGCGGAGGGCCGGGCCTCCTCGAGGGCAGCCCGAAGGCCGTCGCCGGTGACCCCCTTCGGGTCGGTCCCACCGCCCGCTGCCACCCGGGAAACGAAGACGCTCCGGTAGCCGGAGAGCAGGTCCGTATCCCACGCGAAGTGCGTCTGGAACTCCGGATCGGTGTAGCCCGCGACGCTGAAGTCCGAGCCGTAGATCGCCGTGACGGGAACACCGAGTCTTCCCAGCTCCCGGTAGACCGGGGCATGGTACTGGACGGGATGGGTCTCCAGGACCACGAGTCGCCGACTGTTCACCGGCCTGCCGACCCGAGGGCATCGACGGCGATGGCCACCATCCTGACCATCGGCGGCGGCGAGAGGGGCGGCAACGCCCGTGCCACCGATGCATCGGCGATCGCGCTGGCTAGCTCGCCGGCCTCGTAGGCAGGGAAGATGCGCTCCTGTGCCGAAAGGGCCCGGGCGAGCTGCATCTGGTGATCGCTGACGTGCTCCCCGTACCTCTTTCGGCGAGGCATCACGACAGGACGCTTGCGCGTCAGGAGAACATTGCGCAGCGTCCCGCACCCGGCGTGGCAGATGACCAATCGGCACTCCCGGATGAGGGACTGGAACTCGGCCTCCGACAGGAAGGGCCGATGCTCGCACCGCTCGGACCGAAACGCTGCGTCGCTTCCCGTCTGGATGAAGACGGGCTCGGTCCCGAAGACACCTTCCCCGACAAGCTGGTCCACTGCCGTGGTGAGGCGGGGAAAGGGCTGGGTGGCGTTGCCCACGGTGACGAAGATCACAGGAGTGACCCTCCAAACGTTCCCCTCGGGAAATGGCGTCCGAGGCCCTCCCACTGGTAGAAGAGCCGGTCCGCCAGCCTGTGCATGATGCGACCCGTGAGCGAGGGCTCCTCGACGAACGCCGAGATCTCGACGAAGACGACCGGCACTCGACGGAGCTTTGCGATCAGGGCGAACGGCACTGCCAGCCCTGCCCCCGTGGTCAGGATCACATCGGGCCTCTGGTTCGTGAGGATCCGCCAGGCCTCCCAGAGATTGACCAGGAAGCGCCAGTCGCGCTCCGAATGCGACACGAACATCGTCTTGCCGGCCATCTCCTCGGGCAGCATCACCCTCTCGTTCAGGACGAAGAAATGCTCGTGGCCTGCGTAGGCAGCCCGGAGGGCGAGCACCTCGGTGAGATGCCCGCCGCACGACGACAGGACGCAGACCTTCATGGCATCGGGGTGGCCAGGATCGATCCCCACACACCCGCAGGGTCGGGCCAGCCCACGTCGATGCGTTGGATCGGAGGGCCTGAGATCCGGGACACGCGATAGCCGGAGCCGGTCAGCTCCGCTGCGACCGCCACATCCTGTTCCGGCGCATGCAGTTCCACGACGAAATAGGGCCGAAGCTCACGCATCAACGCGCCCGCTCCGGACAGCACCATCGACTCGGCCCCCTCGACATCGATCTTCACCAGCTTCAACGCCCGCAACCGGAATTCCCGGACAACCGAGTCCAACGCCCTGACCTCTACGTGAACGTCGCTCGCGCCGGGAGTACCGCCATCCCGCTGCAGCGTTCCGGTCGTCGGAGCGGCACCCGGTCGGAAGAGAGCACTGCCGTCGCGCGTACCCGCCGCCGCCCGAAGGATCGTGACGTTGTCGCAGCCGTTCCGCCGCGCGTGCCACTCGAGCTCTTCCGCCGCCGGAGGGAAGGGTTCCATGGCGATCACCCGGCCGCTGCGCTCCACCAGCCCGGACAGGCACAGCGTGTGGAGGCCCCAATTGGCGCCCACGTCGATCACCACGTCCGAGGACCGGACGAGCGCCTGGAA
>WNFW01001192.1_pt1 | contig 17429 bp, 12 predicted proteins | sample 5400131 | NCBI WGS metagenome assembly WNFW01 (sample SAMN13153362, study PRJNA577476) | soil metagenome | isolation source: 20 cm soil or saprolite under grassland replicate 1 | place: USA:California | collected 2016-06-15 | reverse complement strand
CGGGATAAGCATGGGAAATCTGCATATAAAAAAGATGATCAGGGAAGAGCCATTTTAGGCAAAGAAAAGTGTGGAGTACCCTTATCGAATGTGTGGGAAATACCCTACCTTAACCCTAAAGCAAGTGAGCGGACCGGATACCCAACCCAGAAACCCGTATTGTTACTTGAAAAGATCATCAAAATAGCAACCGACAAGGGTGACGTTGTGCTCGATCCAATGTGTGGGAGTGGCACTTCGCTGGTGGCGGCAGCGTTGTTAGAACGGCACTGGATAGGTATTGACACAGAGCCAAAGGCCATTGAATTAGCAAAAGCACGGTTAGATAAACCTCACAAGACCGTATCAAGACTTCTAGAGGTAGGCAAAGAGGCCTATCGCAAGCAAGACATTAAAACCAGAAGCTTGCTTGAGATGATGAATGCGCTGGTTGTTGAGAGAAACAATGGCCTGGATGGATTTCTAAAGGTGCATTACCTGGATGCTCCAGTCGCTATCAGGATACAAAAAGAGAACGAGAGCTTAGAAGAGACCAGGAGGCAGTTACTAAAAGCTAGCGTTACCAAAGGATGCATTTTAAAAATTTTGGTTAGAACGCATACAGTAGAATACCAGGAGCAGACTATTCATGAAAATCCAGAAGTCATTGATAGCAACCTGCTGATAATTGATAGCAATGAGCTGCTGATTCAGGAGTGGCTGAGAGAGAAACAAAAGCAAACAGCTCTCCTTTAACCTATCCTTTCTAAAAGGAAAAGAGGCAAGATAAGAGTTGTTCCATCTGTGAGGCGCACTCGTGCTGCACGTGCACGAACACCAGAGGCGAATGTTTGCATATAGTTATAAAGATAGATGATTTGGCCAATAGCTCCCTCGTAACTACCACTACAGATACGGACTCGCGCACCCACAATTAATGTTGGATCAGGCAGTACTGGTCGCCAGTTCTGTTGAATTTCTTGCAACGGAAGGGAAATGATAAGTTCGGGATAGATCGATTGGTGGATAAAGGTCATTCCTGAGAGCAGCGCCATCGATCCCTGGTATCGAGTGAGTAGATTGATAGTGCGAGGAGGCATGGCAACTGTGCCAAGACCCTCTGTAAGTAGCACGGTAAGTGGAGGCAAAGGCTCATACGCTAGTTCGATATCCATACTATTAATTAGTGCAATCAAATTGGTGCCCAGGAAGCCTTCCAGATCACGGCTTGAAATACTGCTGGCAACGATGCCGGCAACGCCCATATTCATTGCCAGATGCAGCATAGCAAAGTTAAGCGGACCAGGAACTACAAGAATAGTGGGTGTACTAATTGGAAGCGAAGGAGTAACCCCTACAGGTGGGCTGACTTGCCCCGGACTGGAGGGATGAAAGCCGTAGCTTGAATTCCAGAAAGTTAAAATTCCTGCTACCTGATTTCCTGCACCAATCGTTCCCTGGATGATCGCAGCCCTGGTTTCAATAATTACACCGCCGCGGGGCGTAATTTCAACAACTCTTCCCCTGATACCCGCCAGGATCATTCCATTCATCTGTTGCATGCGAGAATACATATCTTTCTGCGTAGCATGAAATCCGGCTAATTGGTTATCGGGCTTTTCCAGGCGAATAACAGGTTGATTTGCCTGTACTTCCTGACCTGGATAAACAAGAGCACTGCCTCTGGTTTTATAACCACCTGGCCAGCGCTCTATCCGAATAAGCAGTTGTGGGATAATGGACCACCCAAGCGGATAGGTCATACGCATATCTCCCGCGTGGCAATCTTTCTACTTTCCCCTCATCTGAATGCTGCACTTTAGCGACATAGAAATAGTGGAGTGTCGGCGTCAGCGAGATGAATCGATATTAGTAGTGCCTTCTTTATCAGGTTCCAAAGACCTGCATCCATTGCATCAGGCGGGCATGACGCTCGGTTTCGTCTGTAGGGAAAACAAGAGGCCTACCACGCGCATCGATTACAAGCCCCACCAGCCCACCATCAATCTCCTCGGCTGCGCGAGCGCGTTCACCGGGACCCAGTCCTACATCAACAGTAGGCGCAGGATAGAGCGTGAGCATGGCTTGTTCATTAATGCGTAGTGGAATGATCTCGATAGACCCGCTCATCACCTCGGCATTCACCTGCCGCCCATTACTATACTCAATACCAACTCGTAAGGCTACCTGCCCCTGAGGCAAATCACCGTAAGGTATGACACACGTACCCAGGCGGTGCATCACAGCATCGTTTTCATTCACTTGCACGGCAGCAATAGGAGCGATTGTAGCAACTGCACCAAGTTGTGAGATCAGCATGGTCCGATCTAATACCATAGAAGTAACACCGCGTGGTTGAAGCGCATCAAGCAGCATGAGCGCTACTTGCCCAAATTTTGGTGTATGAGCCAAAGCTCCGCCTGTCGCCAGGATCAAATCAGCATCAAACTGGTTGAGCCGATATTGTTTTGTAGCTTCAACAGTAAGAATAATAGCTTCGCGAGCAAAGGCCTGTCCGATTTGCAAATCACGAAGGCTTGTTGGTATTACCTGTGGATGTAGCATGCGATTGAGGACGTACTGACGTAACTCATCCTCAGTAATTCTAAAGGGCAACCAGCGAACAATGCGTTGTATGCCAGCTTTTTCGAGCACAGCACCTAGTCCAGGACCTACCCCTATCCCAGAACTCACCAGAGGGAGAAACTCGCCATGTTCGCCTGCCATCATGACAGTAGTCGTAGTCCCACCAGCATCTACAGCGGTTACGTTCATAGAATAATGCTGAGCGAGAAAACGTACGAGGCTGCTTAGAGAGCTGGCAGTTGCAACAGGCGCAGAACTCGACCACGCCAGTGCATGATCGTAGCCAGGAACATGCCGTATTACCTCTCGTTCATATAGCGCTGTGACAGCCATACTTGTTGAGCCAAGTTGTTCTTGAGAGACAAGTGTTTCAACGCGAGTGATCTCAGCATACCCATTCAACAAGCGTCGAGCAGCCTCAACATATTGTGGAGCGCCAGCATAAAGGACGGGGAGCGGAGTAACGCCAGCAGCATTCGAACTAGACGTCGCTGAAGCATTGCCATTGTTAGATTTTTTGATTTCCTGTACCGCATTGATAATCAACTGACAAGCTTCTTGCAATGGAATAGGACCAGCAGGGCCATCGCCGAGACCAACAATCAAGGCAGCGTGAGGGTGAAGTTCTCGAATACGTACAAGTTGACGCTCCCATTCCAGGTTTATACGTTCAGGAGTCCACTGACCCTGAGCACCCGCGCCTACTACACGCGAAGTAGATTGAGTAGCGGCCAGATAAGAAGGAGTAGGTAAAGCGCAGGTCTCCGCATACAAACCAGAAACCGCCTGCATAGAAAGATCTTCAAGTTTGGAATCCACAGCTCCCACTACTAGAAGGCGTATCGGCCCCCCGGCACTGATAGTCGAGATAAACAGATCAGCCCCGTCGCCAGAAGGCTGCTCAGGTGAAATCAAACGTCCATCATCAACGAAATGGCGACCAGTAATAAATTCAATTTCATTGATGGCCTGAACAATGCCTTTCGTGATATCTTTATGGGGCGCTGAGGCTGTCGTTGGCGCTTCACCACGCGCCATCAGACGATATTGCCCTTCTACAAGACCTAGCAGCGAAACTTTTGTGAATACAGTACCGCAATCAGCAACCAGTATTGAACTGGCGGATGCAGGGGATTGGCTGCTAGCTCGGCTATGTCCTTCCCCCAGGTAAGTTTCTGTGTACATCTCCTCTATCCTTTATTCTCTCTGCCACAATCATGAGAGATTCGATCGGTTAGAAGTTCCGAAATTCTCAAATCCCATACATTCAGATTTGCTTGGGCAGCAATTTACTCGTCTGTACGAAAGGATTAGTTTCTTATTTGAACCAACTACGTATGGTTTCAAGAAATCGTTTAACAAGTTTTGAATTAGGTACATTCGTGTTAGCTTGCTGGCCAGCCATTGGCATACCCGGCCCATTTGGTAGCTGCTGCGGCTGTTGTGGCATTGCTGGCGAACCTACATACCCTCCAACAGGATTATATGCCTGCACTTGTGGGCCACCAGTAGTGCCTGGCGGTTGGACAGGCGCATTCCATTGCATGCCAGCAGGAGGTTGAGGCTGTACGTTTTGAAATCCCTGCGAAGGAAAAGTTGCTCCCTGTGTAGATGTTTGCCATTGTGAACCAGCCGCAGTTGGGGGGAAATATGGAGCAGATGAGGACACACCGAGAACAGATGAAAAGACATTCGCCGCTACTTCGCTCTGCTCTTGAGGAACAATTTCGCCCCGAGGACGACTCGGCACACGCGCATTGTCAATGCGAGGAGCAGCTCCACTCGGATGAGAGAGCATATTTCCCATTGACTGCATATTCGTTTGTTGTTGATCGTCAAAGGAACGTAACCAGACAGGTATGGCATTCTCATCAATTAAAGACGATCCAGTTAGACTACTATTTGCAGTTGAGGCTTGCCCTGATTGACTGGAGTCATATGATTGTATTTGATCCCCTTCACGAAGCCACGTCGGCAATGAATTCGTATCGAGCAACGACGATGCATTTAAACCTGAAGATTCGTCTTGAAAACTTTGAGGTGGAAGAGGTGAGTTATTATAAGCTGGATTCGGTGTGAATGAATTTGTATGAATATGAATGGCTGGGGATTGTGCCTCACCCCAAATATTGTTCTGAGGCACAAACGGTTGCGACGATTGCTGCACGGACTTTATCCAATCAGGTAAATCATCGGGCTGAATAAGATTCGCAGCAGAAAAGTTTTTCTCGCTCTCCGGTGTAACAGGCATTGGTCCAGTTGTTGACTGTAACCAGGAGGGCAGAGATTGTTCGTCAATTAGTAATCGAGCTGGGAATCCCTCTGGAGGTATGTTCCCTTCATCAGTTTGAGGAGCCGTCATCGATGCCGGACGCCAGGCAGGATACTTGCCTGAATTCCCCTTTTCTATCATCTCGGCATTCTCTTGACGCATCCAACTGGGCAAAGCACCTTCATCGATGAGGTCGGACATCGAAAAATTGGATTGATCACTAACAGGTGGATTTGATCGCTCGTCCACACGCAACGATTCAAGCCAGGTTGGTAACTCTGTCTGGCCGTGGAAGTCTTTATGCGGTTCCATCTCTCTTTGATTAATGCTGTACAGCGGCATGCCACAGCGCTGACAAGTCGCCAGGCCAGCCTGCATAGGTTCACCACAACTCTTACATGTGATCACTTCTGTTCCTCACTTCCGCCAGATGGCGATTTGCATGTCCATAAAATAACAGGTAACGCAGTGTACCATGCTTCTCCATAACTTGACAATGACTACGAGGTAACAATGAGACGTATTGATATAATACAATAGACATATTAAACGGCATCCTAAAGTACTATAGGTAAGAGGTATCACTATAAAATGGAGTGCACTTTGAGCCAATGCGTCTAATATTTCTTGTCTACCTTTCCTTGCTCTCATTTAAAGAGAACTGATAAATTACACGATCTGTAACAACCCCCCCCTAATTTCTCAGTCAATCGTAACAAAGACATACCCTCAGAACCGATTGATAGATGTCTATATAATTGAAATAGAGCAAGATCATACAATGATTTCATGAAAGAGAATGCATATGGCAACTATTACAAAACGTTTTATTCCGCAGCCCTGGCAAAGGAGACGTGCCGCCTATGCCGGCCTACTTGCAACAGTAGCATACACCATTGCAATGGAAGGGGATATGGCTCTGACAGGGAATCGCTTTAACGATATCCGTTTCATTCAGGGCATGCTTGGAGGTAACGAGGCGCAGAAAAAACGCTTTTCACTCCTTGCCTGGATTTTTCACCTGCTCAATGGAGTACTTCTGGGGGAGATCTATGCAGCAATCTTCAAACGTTTTCTTCCAGGCCCAAACTGGTTGAAAGGAGCTATTTTTGGGGAATTATTTATTCTTTCCGCCTGGTGGTTAACTCCTATCGCAGATAAACACCATCCGATGATCAAAAGTGGCGAACTGCCAAAACTCGCAACCTGGACTTCATTTCTCCAGAACATCGTTCGCCACTTTGTTTTCGGGATTACCCTGGGATTGCTCTACCGTGATTCGAAATGTTAGACCATTCTATCAATCAAATTACTGATATAAGGTAGGCGATAATCCGGTCTCATAAACGCCATAACTGTCAAGAAGATGGCGAGAATAACCATCACCCAAAAGATTACAAATGAAAGTAATCCCAAGCCGAAAGCGATCATACCTCCGATCAAAAAGATCCCACCTAGAACAAGTTTTAGAACGCCCAATATAGCTAACACAACCGATAGGGTGCCAAAAACAAACGCTGATTGCAGCCCATGTCTTCGTACGTTGCGATTCTTCTCAAAATAGAAGACGCCCAGACCAAACAACCAGGCCAACACCCAACCTATTACTGGAACAAACAATCCAAGGAGTAAACTCAAAGGATAGATCAAAGCGCTTTCTACGTTTTCAGGAAGTCCTAATTTTGTCTGGCTGTCGGCATATGACCTGCCTCTCGTCAATCGGTCTCTATTCATCATGTATTGCCTCATTCTTTGTTGTGTGTTCAGGCTTCATTCTCTGCTAATTCCAATATGCGCGGATCCATAGTTTCGTGATTCCACAAAAGCCCTACACCTGTTTACCAACTTGCTTCTGAAATGTATACGTATTTCCTTGCCCCGTGTTGCAATTTCCCTGAGGATCACCAGGAATGAGAGGAATGATCAGGACTTGCTCGTAGTTGATCATCTACCGTATAATTGGGTCAGAACTCAATACATATCACGTATCTTCAGGAGGCATGACTACAATGGGTGGTCCAGCATTAATGATTATAGACAATCAAGGCATCTTTGAGGCGAACCTGATCGGTTTCATACTATCGCTTCCAATAGTACTATTTCTAGCCTATTGGATGAGTGCTGTAAAAAGACCTATGGTGGTTGTTATCGGCGCATTTATCGGGGGCTTTCTCGGTTTTCTCATCATTCTTGCCTGGGTAGGCACACTGATCTATGACACAGTATTGCCAGGAGCTACTGCTGGAGGGACTTTTTTTGGTTCTTTACTCTTTTGCTCTGCGCTTGGATTAAGCTTCGGAATCATAGCAGACCTGATCGTAGCACGCCTTACCGCAAAGGATTATCGAAGGCAAGTTGTTGTTCACGAGTGAAAAACAAACAGGCATGTTTTATCTACTGCATGGTAATGATGAATTTACCTGCCGTGAATATCTAAAAACGCTTAGTCAGCAGGGAAATTTCGCATATAATCAGGATACCTACTCGGGCGGTGAGGTCGATTTGATGACCATCACCGCTACTTGTAATACTTTCCCATTTCTCTCAGATCAGCGACTAGTTATTCTTGAAGGGCTACCCAAACGCAGACGTGGGGAGGATACTGGGGAAACAAAACAAACGTTTGAAAAAAGCAGCAAAACCAAAAAAGGTAAAAGGGGAAGTAAAAATCCCACCGGGACACGGGCAGGTTTTGAAAAGAGTCTCTCTGAGTATATACCTCAACTTCCAGAAACTACGGTACTGATTGTACTGGTTGATGAAGAACTGACTTCCAGCAGTCCATTGCTCAAAGCCGCAGAAGAGCATGGAAAGATTATTCAGTGTACTCTCCCCAAGGGAGCTGCTGTTGAAAACTGGATCAATAAAAGAGCAACCAGCCTGGGTGTGAAAATCACTTCAGCCGCGACTACTCTATTAGCAAATTTCATTGGTAATCAGCTTCGTTTGTTGGCAAATGAACTCGATAAGCTGGCCACCTATGTTGGACCAGCTGCAACGATCACAGTTGAAGATGTGCGGCTGCTATCAACGCAGGTACAAGAGGCACGTATTTTTGATCTGACCGACGCCCTTGCTCATCGTAATCGCAAACAGGCTCTTGATATACTGCATGACCTGCTTGCTGATGGAGAGCCTCCACTCAAGCTAATCAGCACGATCACATCACAAGTACGATCACTGCTGCTGGTCAAAGAACTTGCCGATGATGGGCTACGTCTTTCACAAATTGTCTCAGCCACTGGAATGGCACCCTTTGTGGCTGAAAAAGCGCTGCGTCAAATTGGAAGATTTAGTCCGGCACAACTTGAAAAGGCTTATCGCGAATTATTGTCAACCGATGCCGCTCTGAAACGAAGTCGCCTGACACCTGACGTGGCATTAGATTTACTGGTTGTCAATTTTGGCAATAGTTAGGGTTACCGGGTGAAAGGTGACTCTATTCTCCAACGTGTTGCGGTTCAAATTCGACGATCCCACTTTTCCCTCCGCTTTTGCGCGCGACATACGCCTGTTCAAGTGTAATAGTTGTATCGACCCCTTTACACATATCGTAAATTGTAAGTGCGGCAATCGTTGCTGCTGTGAGTGCCTCTACATCCACTCCAGTCTTATAGGTTGTGCGTGTCCGAGCTTCAATATGAATAACTCCTTGAACGCTATCGACTATGAACTGTAGATCGATATGGGTCATTGGCAAAGGATGACAGAGGGGGATGAGTTGTGATGTCTGTTTTGCAGCCATAATTCCAGCAATTTTTGCTACTTCCAGGACACTGCCTTTCGATAACTGGTTGGTCTCAATCAGATGGATTGTATGGGGAGCAAGGCGAACTCGTGCTTTAGCAATAGATTCGCGCAGTGTTTCTGGTCGATCGGTTACATCGACCATGTGAATATTACCGCTCTCATCGAGGTGTGTCAGATGTTTGTTTGAGTCAGTCGTCATTGATAATCCTTCCTTTGCTACCTATCTGCTTAGAAATGCTTCTGAGATATGTTATCACGAATCATTTCATTGTGAGAGAGCCAGAATTTTTCGGTCACTTAATCCTCGTTGAGGCGTAATGTTTGGGACATAGATGGTCGCAAAGTGACGCTTGCCATGATCCACAGAGCAACGACACAGATAGCCACCAATGCAGCAAAGGCCAACCCGAGTGAGAGTGGAGTGACAACCTGCGCCGGAATGATACGCTGAAAGACGTAAAATTCATCGCTACTTAAACTGCTGAGAACTCCTCCTGCAGATAGACTGGTGAAGGCGAGCGTAGGAACTGCAGTCGCAGAAAGAATGGCCCCAAAGACGATTCCAAGGAATAATGCAGCTGCATAAACGACTACCTGTTCCCACAATAATACCCTGGTGATCTGAGAAGGTGCGGTGCCTAAAGCACGCATGACCGCAAAACTGGTCAATCGATTTCGAACACTCATCCAGGAGGCAAGTAAACTCCCCACTAACGCGAGCAGTAATGCTGTCGCTGATCCAATTGTTAAGACGATAATAAGACTGAGATAAAGCGGATCGCTGCTCATGGTAGCTATAAGTAATCGCCGATCATAGAGATTTTGAAGTCGCAACCCAGGTGTTTTGAGCGCTTCACGAACGCTGGCAAGTGAGTGTTCATCATTTTGCGTGCTCAACCAGACATGGTTGATGGGAAGAGAGGTATCAGGCGCTAAACCTTTTTGCATGAGAATATCACGTTTATAGACCGCAGCGTAGGTTGTATAATCAAGCAAAACACCACCAGGAGCAACAAACGTGCCACTATTACCAGATGCGTCACTTGAATTGACTGTGGGAATATGCTGCACTATTACAATAACCTGGCAATGCAAGTTGCTGTTTGGTACATTGTTCACAGTGACCGCGAACAAGTTGCCAGATTGCAAATCGAGTCTATGAGCGGTAGCAGCATCGATGATCACGGGAACCTGGTCGTTGCTTAGAGCATTGCTGGAGGCATCAACAAGCTGCCTCATGAGCGTGGCAAGCGACTGGGATGAGTCTTGGGGTGTCCAGATGCCCGTTTGGGCAAACGTATGTGCATCAACTGCCCTGATTTCTATGGGAATAGAGAGAGTGGTTCCAGAGGAAACACCCGACTCAGTAAAACCAACCGTCGCAGATTTGACCCCACTAATGTTTCTATACAGTGTCGTCTCTTGCTGTATAGTCAGGCGCTGTGAAATAACAGGAAGATCACCACTGAAATCTGCCCCCGACTCATATGTTGCCATGTCGGAAATATGTTGAAACTGTGACGCAGAAAACACCAACGTGAAAATAGCGAAAGCGATAGCCAGCGCAAGAAGCAATGTCATACGCAATGTCTGGCGCGGATTGCGAGCCATTTGAGCAAGCGCCAACATAGAGATTGCGCCCCGGCTTCGCATGGCAAGTCTTGCCCCCAGCTGCAGTAAAGTCGTGAAGAAACGTAAGAAGAGAAATAAAAAGGCAATGAGCAGGAAGAGTGGTGCAATAAGCGTTAATGGTGTCACAACGAGCACCCTGGTGCGTGCATCAAACAGATTGTTAAGACTGACAAGGTAGAGAGAGACGCTATAACCTACCAGCGCAATAATTGCTGCCACTGCATCGAGGTTGAGGCGTTGCCAGAGTGGGCGTTGTGTGGTACGCGCAGCTTCTCGGCGAATGACAAGGGCGTTTTTGCGCGCTGCAAGCCAGAGCATGAAAGCCATTGTAGCAACAACTACAATGACTGTTGCCAGAGCATAAAAGGCAACTGAAACCAGTGCTTGAACTGGTTGGCCCGTAATAAGGCTTATGACAGCTTGTTCTGTCGAACCCAACAGGTGTTGAGAAATGAGCGAGACGAAAATAAGCGCCAGAATTGGCCCAATGATGAGAGCAATAGCACCCAGGGCGATGCTTTGCATGAGCAAAGAACCAAAAATCTGAGAGATACTTGCTCCACGAGAGCGCAAGATCGCAATGGTCTCAGCTTGCTGGTCAACAAGGAGAGTAGCAATCAAGCTGGCGAAGAACAGGATGAGAGCAAAGGCCAGCAAAGTAATGATCGCAATTGGTATAGTGACGATAGCTGCACGATTGCGAAACTGATCCAACGTATTTGAAATTTCATATGAACCAGCTACAGGATTGAAGAGATTGACCTGAACTATGTAAGGATAGCTTGGACCGTCTGTAGAGGTTGCAAGACTGCCATATTTATTCGCAACATTTGTCCGCAGTTGAGAGAGTCTATTGCTGAGAACATCCACCTGGTCAACTGGAATATTGGCCGTATCCAGATGATAATACCAGTTAATCGTAAACGTCTGGGGTGAAAATACAGTATTCTGGTGAGCAGCACTGGCGATCTGATCAAGCGCACTGAGATATGCTTCACTGGGAACCAGTAGGGTAAACGAATTCACTTTCTGCCCTTGAATTGGTAGAAAATCTTCTCCATGCCAGAAGGTAGTATCCACTGGGGAAGTGTTGAAGAACCCGACAATACGCACCGAAATCGTTCCTGAAGGAGATGCGCCTCCGAACATGTCTACAGGATTGGTGAAAAAGTCGCCATGCAATGTGACTATGGAACCAACTGTGAGATGTAGAATTCGAGCAGTCGCAGGTGTCAGTAGGCCATCAATCATCCGATGATTAATCGTAGGTTGCGGTAGCTTACCTTGTACTAAAGTCAGGTGCGAGGACGCCTGATCCATAGATGCGCCAATCAGGTGTATATCATCTTTAGTGCTAGAGGACACAGCCGATCCGAGAGTAAAGCCTGCTGATTGGATGAAAGCGGGTGTAGGATGATCCAGGAATGCCCCGATGTACTGCTGAATTAGGGGATCTAGTTGTTTTTGAACATCGTTGTAGATCTTTGAGGAGAAACCCTGAGTCGTAGTGTTGAGCGTCACTGTGGAGGTATCAGTGCTGGCATTAAGAGTCTCGTGAAGACTGGCAGTCGTTGCAACCGTCGAGAAGAGTGGTACAGAGCAAATAATGGTCACAACAGCAATAAATCCAATCCCTTGTACAAGCAACAGGAACCACACTTTGCGAAGTTGCCAGAAAGCAAGGGTGACATGCGTGGCTTTAAAAGTTCGCTTTGGCGCTCGCGATATTGATTGACGAGGTACGAAGCGATCCATGATTGCATCTTCTCGCATAAGAAGCGCACTACTACGATCCTCTTCCAGTCTGAGAACCTGGCTCATCGATGGTCTTAAAACGCTACGGATCATCAATGTTAATGCGACAAAAGAAATGGCAATCAAAACCAGTAAAACAATGCCAACTGCAGGAGGTACCACGATCTGCGGTGGAATGATATGTTGAAGCGCATACAATTGTGCACTGTTGACTAAGCTACTGGCTCCTCCAGGGGGATTCGTGAAAACCAACGTGGGAACGGTTGTGACTATGAGCAAAGCTCCAAAGGCAAGACCGAGAAACAATGCAGTAGTATAGATGATACCCTGTTCCCACACGAACACACCGGCACTTTGTGTTGATGTTGCTCCCAAGGAGCGTAAGACTACAAAATCTGTCAGGCGGCGGCGCGCGCTCAACCAGGAGATGAGCAAACTCCCGGCAAGCGCAAGCAGCAACGTAGCAGTTGCGCCAATTGCCAGCAGGCCAATAATGCTGAGGGAGAGTGGATCACTACCAAGAGTCTCACTGAGCGCTCTTCGATCTGACAGGTTATCGAGCTGCAAGGGTGATGTAGTGAGAGCAGCACGCACGCTTGCCAGGCTCGTCGAATTGCTCTTCGTACGGAGCCATATGTGATTGACTGGGACAAGTGCATGATCTGGACTTGCAGCAGCAATGACCGAAGCAAGACTCAAATAATCAACCATGATCGCCTCACTGGTAGCATTATCAATCCCAGGAAACTGTTGCACCTTGTCAACAGCAATATAATGCATTGGAGAACCTGACGTAGTATTCTTGTATAAGTTAAAAATTGCACCGGGATGGAGATTGAGTGTATCCCATGTCGTGGCATCAACAATTGCAGGGATACTAGCAGTGTGAATAGCTTCCGAACGCCGTGCTGCGAGCTGGCCTAATAGGGAGGAGAGAGATTGCGAGGAATTGTTCGAAGTCCAGATCATTGTGCGAGAGTAAGTATCAGGATCAACGGCTTGCACCTGAATAGGCATAGCTGTAGCATTGACCGACGAGATATCATCTTCTACATAGGTCGCTGAAGCGGCAAGAACTCCAGGGATATGTTGATAGCGTGCTATTGCCTGTTGTATTGGCAAAGCTTTGACGCTAATAGGAATCGTCCCACTGAAATCTGCCCCTGTTTGATAGGTTGCAATATCCTGGGCTCGTTGAGCCTGGGATGCTGCAAATACGAGTGTGAAAAGCGCAAAGGCCGTGGCGAGACCAAGCAGCAGGACCATACGCATTGCCTGGCGAGGTTTACGGGCCATCTGTGCTACGGCCAACACCGGCATGGCACTGCGACCACGCATAACAAGCCTGGATCCAAAGTGCAATACGACAGGCAAGAAGCGTAGAAACAAAAGCACTGTAGCCAGTAATAGGAATACGGGAGCAAGCAATGCCAGGGGAGACACCACAAGCCTTTGTGTTTGCTGATCAAGCAGCCCTTCGATGCTGGTTAAATAGATGGAGATGCCAAAACCTGCAAGCGCAATCAGCGCCACAAACAGGTCAAGATTGAGTCGCTGCCACAGTGGATGGCGCGCAGATGGGGAGGCTTGATTAGCCGTGGACCAAACATCCATACGCGACGCATGATAGAGGGAAAACGCCATTGCAGCAATCACTACGATGGCGGCGCCAGTAGCATACCATTTGATACTTAGTAGAGCTTGCAGAGGAGCATTCGAGATGACATTTACCGCATCCTGAGCTGTTGGAGACAACAATCGATCTGTAATAAAATATACAGAAGCAATAGCAAGTAGTGGCCCAATAATCAAGGCTATGAGACTAAGAAGAATACTCTGAGTCATGAATGCGCCAAATACCTGACTTCCACTTGCTCCCCGACTACGTATGAGCGCAATTGTATCTTCCTGGCGATCAACCAGGAGCAAAGTCATTATGCCAACAAAGAGCAAGATCAAAGCAATAATTTCCAACGCAAGGATAAGGATGGGAATCTGCACAACAGCCAGCTTGGAGCGAAATGTTTCTAAGATACTTTGAACGCCAGGTAAGTGTATTACAGCGCCAGAGATATCTACTTTCTGTATATATGGGGGTTGGTAGGCGACGTAGGGATCGTTGTATGTATCAGCAATTTTAGCTTGTGTTGTAGTCAATTGGCTGATAAGGTCATTAAGTTGAGTAATAGCGATACGGGAAGTAGCCAGTTGGTAGTACCAGAAAAGATATGATTGATCAAAGAAGAAAACCTGGTTGACACCGTGGCTATTGGCAAGCTGATCAAGCACAGCGAGAAAGTTTTGCTGTGAAGCGAGTACCGTATATTGTGTACAACAACCTTTATCTGGTGTATATGGAAGGAAGTTATAGCCGTGCCAGTACGGATCTCCTGCGTTGACGTTGAATATTCCTACAACATGCATGGTGAACTGAAGATAGATGGGAATGGGGATATGTGATGGAGAGACGCTGTGACCGGCAGGTCCAGTATAAATTGTCCAGTTGAGAACTAGCTCAGACCCAACATGTAACTTCAAAAGTTGAGCAGTCTCCGGAGTGATAGCAATCTCAGCATCAGTACTGCTTGTTTGGGGTAATCGACCCTGTTTGAGTATCACATGGGATGCAGCCTTGTCCATCAACGTACTATAAATACCTAGCCTGTCGCTTCTCGCAGGAGGTTCTGGTGAGAAAATACTGGTGAGCGGAGTTTGAAAATCGAGTCTAGGAATGCCGTTCATATATGCTGCTACATGTTGTTGCAGAGGTGCACTGACCAATCGATATGTCTGCTCTATACTTTGCGTAGATAATCCTGCAACCTGTACTCTAAGTGAAACTTCGGAGCTATCAGGAGTTGCGCGAAGAACATTACGCAGAGCTGCAGTCTGCATGGTGGACGAAAGTAGTGGAATAGAACAGACGATGGTAACGGCTGCGATCATACCCATGCAAATCATCAAGAGAAGAAACCATTGTTGACGCCAGCGCCAGAGTGAGAGGGTCACTACCGAGGCAACAAGACGACGATTGATAAGCTGCTGTAAAGTATTCGGAACGGAACTCATGCTACTGCTCTTCTCATAATGACGGTAAATTTTAAATTTGTGTGATAAGGTAGGATCTATGTCCGTAGTCTTAAATAGACTACGCATGTATTGTCGAATGTTATCACACTTCTCAAATGGAAAGACATGCTAAAATGTAGCAACGGCAATTTGGCTTGAGAAACACTGCTCGATTGAATATATCAGTTGATTTTATTTATGCTAACGGGAGTGAGCATGCTGGAACCGCTCGTAATTTGTGATAACCTGGTCAAAATATATAAAGTTGCTGACCTGGAAGTGGTTGCGCTACAGGGTCTGGATCTGGAGGTTATGCCAGGTGAAATGTTGGCCATTGTTGGCGTATCTGGTTCAGGCAAAACCACATTGCTCAATATACTCAGTAGCCTGGATGTTCCCAGTGCGGGCAAATGTGTTGTAGATGGAAATGATCTCACCCGTTTGAGCCAGGCACAACGTATTCGCTATGAGCGATTCACGGTTGGGCATGTCTGGCAACAGAGCGGACGCAACCTGCTGCCAGAGCTTAGTATACAGGATAATATCGAACTGCCACAGGTGCTTGGTGGTGTTAATTCCGCTCGCAGGGCTAGTCGAGCCCAGGAATTATTGGATCTGGTTGGATTGGGTGGTATGGGAAAGAAGCGGCCTGACCAGCTTTCGGGTGGAGAGCAACAACGGGCAGCTATTGCTGTTGCTCTTGCTAACGAACCAAAACTGTTGCTGGGAGATGAACCAACCGGTGAGTTGGATTCCATCTCTGCTAATGAAATACTGACACTACTGCGCACACTGAATCGCGAACTCGGCCTGACAATCATTATTGTAACGCATGATGTGGCTATAGCTTCTCTGGTGGACCGCACGATTGCCATTCGAGATGGACGCACCAGTACCGAAACGGTGCGCCGAGATGCTCCACTTGAGGCAGTAAGTGAGCATACGCTCGCGACCAGTGCGGTGATTGGCTTACCTAGCGAGACACATCGCGAGTCTGTCGTTATTGACCGAGCAGGTCGGCTCCAACTCCCCAAGGAAGCGCTTGAGCGTATCTCTTATCATGGTCGTGCCGAAATCCGTATCGTCAATGATCACGTGGAACTATGGCCGCTCGGAACTGGAATGAATGGATTCCCGCTTGACGGAGACCAGCAAGCCGAGAACCAGGCAACTCGTGACGAGGTGAACTGATGGAGCAAACTGCAACAGCTATAACAACAATTGCTGAAGCCAGGGCTGTGACCCGCGAGTTCCGCAGTGGTGGTGGAGTCATACATGCATTGCGCGGCATTCATCTGCGCATACTGCCTGGAGAATTCGTAGCTCTGCGGGGACGCTCAGGATCAGGCAAGACAACACTACTCAATATTCTGATCGGGCTGGATAACCCGACTCAGGGACAGGTATTTATTTTGGAAAAGGATCTAGCGAGATTCAGTGAGACAGAACGCGCGCGGCTGCGCCGCCACAGCATCGGCATGATGTTTCAGAATGCCCATCTCTTTCCCTCGCTCACAGCTCAAGAGAACGTCGAGATCCCTTTACGACTTGCGCTGGCAGAGGCGGATCAGCGTGAGAAGTTGGCTTATGATGCATTGAAACGCGTTGGGCTTGCTCAACGCGCCCACCATCGTGGTCTGGAGTTGTCAGGTGGAGAGCAACAGCGTGTGGCCCTGGCGCGAGCGTTAGTACATTCTCCACGCTTCATCGTAGCAGACGAGCCAACAGGGAATCTGGACTCGGTTACCGGGCGCGATATCGCTAAGCTCCTTCGTGAAACTGCTCAACAATCACAGATTGGCCTGCTGGTGGCAACGCATGACTCCACAATCGTAGAAGCTGCCGATCGCGTACTCAATATACAGGATGGACGCATCGTTGATTGATGATAGACCCCCACGAGGGCGAAATACGTCAAGAGAGGCAGCGAACGCTAGATGATATGCATGCGCAAACGCGCGCCTTATAGGGATAATAGATCTCCAGAGCTTATTCGTCGCAAACGGCGCATCCGACGAGCACGCAATCTACTGTTTCTCATCATCTTTCTGGGAATGTTCGCGCTGAGTTTCAATCGTGTGATTGCCTATGAAAAGGCACTGTTCTGGCTACTGCTGGGAGTTGCTGCAATTGTATTGGCCATGTTCCCGCTCAGTTCTCTTGCCCTCGATTTGTTCGATCTATACGGAACAGTTCGACCTTTCCGAGGGCAGGATGTAGTATTCTTTGACCTGTGCGTGATCGTTGGCATCATTGTCGCTATCGCGATCCAATATTTCTGGCGTCCCTTTGGCTTCATGCACGAGCTGCTTGTAGACTACGTCAGCGGATTTTTTTTCTTTACAGCAGTTGTGCTTGCGCTGTTAGTCTACATTGTACGAGGTAT
>WNFW01001191.1_pt1 | contig 17436 bp, 14 predicted proteins | sample 5400131 | NCBI WGS metagenome assembly WNFW01 (sample SAMN13153362, study PRJNA577476) | soil metagenome | isolation source: 20 cm soil or saprolite under grassland replicate 1 | place: USA:California | collected 2016-06-15 | reverse complement strand
GCGATGCGGGGCTCGCGATCCATCAGCACGTGCAGATCGTGGGCATCGAGCACGAGAAGGCTCGTTCGCGTGACGGCAGTGACGGTCGCGGACCGCCGCGTGCGATGCAGCGCCGCCACCTCACCGAAGAAATGCCCGGCGCCCAGCCGAACGCGCTCGTGCTTGAGCTCGATCTCCACTTCTCCGGCCGCGATGAAATACATGGAATGACCGGGCTCGCCGCGCTTGGCGATAACGTCGCCAGGCTCGACTTGCTGCGCGCGCAGCAGCCGCATGATGTCGGCGATCTCCGTCGCCTGAAGTTCCGCGAACAATGGCACGCGCGCGACCATGCCCCAAGTGACGACGAAGTCGCGCCGGTGGATTTCGTCGGCGAAGGCGGTGGCGACAATGCCGATGGGCAAGGCGACCATGACCAGGCCGACGAAGATCGTGACCGATGCGACCAACCGTCCGAGCACGGTGACCGGAACGACGTCGCCATAGCCAATCGTGCCCAGCGTGACGATCGCCCACCACATTGCGTCGGGAATGGTGCCGAATTTATCGGGCTGCGCATGGCCCTCGACCACGTGCATGATGCTGGCGGCCACCAGCGTCGCACCCAGCAAAATGACGAAGCAGCCGAACAACGCGCGTCGCTCGTTGTTGAGAGCATCCAACAGTGAGCGCATGGCCGGCGAGTAACGGGCCAATTTGAGAAAGCGTACCATTCGAAATACCAGAAAGACCCGCAGATCGGCCGGCAAAACAAGCGCCAACCAAAACGGCAGCACCGCAAGAAGGTCGATCACGCCGAGCGGGCTCGACACGAACTTCCATCGCGACTTGCGCTCGCTCGCGTGCCGATTTGGCGCGTGTTCGGCCGCGACCCAAACCCGCAATCCGTACTCGATGGTAAAGGCGACCAAGGACAAAACTTCGATCCCGAAAAACAGCGGCCCGTATTGCGCCTGCAGCGCCGGCACCGAATCGAGCGTCATCGCGACGAGATTGACGACGATCAGGATCACGATGAGCCGGCCGACCACGACCGCTGTCCGGTCGCCGATCGTGCCGTGCTCCAGGATTTCATAGAGCCGGCGCCTTAGATTTGCGCCAGTGCGCCAGGTACGCCGCGGCATGGCTGAGTTCTGTCCGTGCTACCCGACATTCTCGCTCGATTATGCGGCCGGTTCAACGGACAGCACCTTGAAAGTACGGCGCGCCGTCGGAAATTCCTGCCTTCATCAATGGCAGACAAGAACGGGAATTTTCGTGTGCGTGAGCACTTTCGTCGTCACACTGCCAAGCACGATTGCCGCAATCCCGCTCCTTCCATGCGAGGCCATGACGATGAGATCGCATCCTCTCTGCTCGGCGGTCTCAATAATGCCTTCGTAGGCATGGTCTTGCTCGACTTGCACTGTTTCGCAGACTACACCAGCCGCGCGAGCCTGTTCCGCGACGCTGTCCAAGATCTTCTGCGCGTGGGCTTTGGCACGCTCGGCGTGCAGAGCAAAAGCTTCCGACATTTCATAAACTCTCGAAGCGGGAACCGTGTAGACGTCGAACGATCCCTCTACGGTCAACGCCGTGACTTTTGCTCCGACTGCTTTGGCGAGCGCCAATCCATGGCGCACCGCCGTGCCGGCAAGCTCCGAACCGTCGGTTGGGATCAAAATATGCCGATACATGCTGCCCTCTCAATCGCGCAGCGTGCCACCACACCTGCAGCATTCTTTTGGGTCGTCTCTAATTTACAGGAAGAAGACGGGGGCCGGCGAGCGCCCTCGTCTGTCCCCGTTTCTCGTGCGGGTGCCGCACCGGCCGCGCTAATCACAGGCGCAGCGTGCTCAGCAACGGATTGATATGGATGCTGCGGGCCTTCTCGGATCCTCACGACCGGCTGAAGGCTGGCAATCGGCAGGAGCGCAGCGTCGCCGAGAAGCGCAGACGCCGCTCGCGCAAATTGGCAATCGCCATCAGCGCCGCCGGCGTGACGATCAGGGTGAGGACGGTGGCAAAACCCAGGCCGAAGACCATTGCGGTCGACAGATTGATCCACCATTGCGTCGCCGGCGCGCCGACCGTGATTTCCCGCGCAAGAAATTCGACATTCATGCCGAATGCGATCGGCAGCACGCCAAGAATCGCCGTCACCGCCGTGAGAACGACCGGACGGGCGCGCTCGCGGCACGTCTCGATGATCGCGTCATAAGCCGCGACGCCTTCGCGCCGCAATCGGTCATAGGTGTCGATCAGCACGATGTTGTTGTTCACGATCACACCCGCGTTGGCGATGACGCCGATACCGGCCATCACCACGCCGAAGGCCTGGCCCATAATCAACAAACCCAGCATCACGCCGAAAGTCGAGAGCACGACCGCGGTGAGCACCAGGCCGACCGAGGTCAGCTTGTTGAACTGTGCAAGTAAGATCGCGAAAATGAGGAAGATCGCGGTGCCGAACGCCTTGAGCAGGAACGCCGACGCTTTGGCGCGCTCTTCATCCTCGCCCTTGAGCCTGAAGCTAACGCCGGCCCCGAGATCGGCTTTGGTGAGGTCTGCCGCGATCTCCTGCTGGATTTTTGCCGTCTGCACTCCCTCGGCCACGTTGGCCGAAACCGTTATCACGCGGTTGCCGTTGACCCGGTTGATGTAGCCCACGCGCGGCGCCGGGACGCGCTGTACGAAATTGCCGATCGGCACGTGTCCCACCTGCGTCTGTACGCGCAGATCATCGATTTGGTCGAGGCTGCGGCGATCGGGCGGAAAGCGCACGAGAATGTCCACCGATTTGTCGCTGTCGACCGGCCGGTATTCGGTCGCCTTCAGTCCGTTGGTGACAAGCTGGACGGCGCTGCCGACCGTGTTTACGCCGGCGCCGTATTTCGCGGCCTCAGATTTGTCGATTTCGATTTTCCAATCGATGCCGGGCAGCGGCAGGCCATCGTCGAGGTCGCGGATGTCACTGCGCGCACCTAGCGTGGCGGCAACCTTGGCCGCAGCCGCCGGCAGCTGCGCGGGATCGAGCGCCGCGAGCTGCACCTGGATCGGCTTGCCGGTCGGCGGGCCTGCGCGCGGAGCCGTCACTTCCACGAGAATGCCTGGAATATCGACAGTCTTCGCACGGATGGCATCCATGATCTCGTGCGCCGGCGGCCGGCTGCGCCAGTCCGCGAACTCGAATTGGATGACACCGATGGTGTCTTCGGTGAGTTCGCTCATGCCGCGCGGCTGCTCGCCGATGCGGCTGTACACGGTCTTGAGACCATCGAAGGCGAGAACACGCTTCTCGACGACGCCGAGCAAGCGGTTCTTTTCCTCGAGCGAGAGATTGCCGCGGGCATGCACGATGACCTGGCCGTAATCGGGCTCGACCTTCGGGAAAAATTCCACGCCGCGGCCGAACTTTCCGTAGGCCACCAGCACGGCGACCAAAAGCAACGCCGCGAGCGCGAGAGTGGTGCCGGGACGGCGCAGCGCAAACCGCACCGTGCGCATGTAGGGTCCGCGATCGCCTGCGTGCTGCTCATGCGGCGCGCGTGCGGCCTTGCCGAGCAGGGCGCCGAGCGTAGGCGTGAAGAACAGTGCAACCGCGAGCGACGCGGAGAGGGTCGCGATCAGCGTGATCGGCAGATATTTCATGAATTGGCCGACCACACCCGGCCAGAACAGGAGCGGCGAAAAGGCAGCGATGCGGGTTGCCGTCGCGGCGATCACCGGTCCGGACATGCGCTTGGCTGCGAGCGAATAGGCCTCCCGCGGCGGCACGCCTTCCGCCATGCGCCGCTCGGCGAATTCTGACACGATGATGGCGTCGTCGACCAGCATCCCGACGGCGAGGATGAGCGAAAACAAGACGACGATGTTGACGGTCAGTCCCGCGAGCTGCAGCCCGAGCACGCCGGCCAGAAACGAAGCGGGTATCGCGATCCCGATGAAGAGCGAGGCGCGCAAGCCGAGCGCGAACAGAATCACGATCGCGACCAGCAGCACGCCGGTCAAGACCGAGTTCTGCAAATCCCCGAGCATCTGCCGGATGATTTTCGATTTGTCTTGCGTAAAGGAGACGTGCACGGCTTCCGGCCACGTCGTTTGCAGCGCCGCCACCGTCGTTTTCACGGCGTCGACCGTCTCTATCAGGTTGGCGCCCGTGCGCTTGGAGACCTCGATGGTCATGGCAGGGTGACCATTCACCCGCGTGACCGAGGTCGCATCCTTGAAGGTAGGCTTGACCTGCGCGATGTCGAGCAGCCGCACCGAGGCTTTGGGCGAGGCGATGATCGGGATCTTCAGGATGTCCTGCGGCTTCTCGAACAGCGAAGGCACCTTGACGGCGAAGCGCCCGGTTTCGCCTTCCAGCGCGCCGGCAGCGATGAGTGTGTTGAAGGATTGCGTGATCGAGCCGAGTTGGTCGAGCGAGAGTCCGTAGCTCGCCAACAGCATCGGATTGAGAATGATCTCCACCGCCTCATCGCGCGCCCCGCGAAGCTCGGCCGAGAGCACCCCGGGCGCTTGCTCAATGGCGTTCTTGGCGGCGCGGGCGATGCGCAGCAGCGTGCGCTCGGGCACGTCGCCCGAAAGCCCTACGACCAGCACCGGATAAAGCGACAGGTTGACCTCGAGCACCTGCGGCTCGTCGACGTCGCGGGGCAGGTCGTGCTTGGCCTGATCCACCTTCGCGCGCACATCCGCCAGCGCCGACTTGGAGTCGAAACCCGCTTCGAACTCGAGCAACACGAACCCGCCGCCCTCGAAGGCGGTCGAGCGCATCTCCTTCACGTTGCCGACCGATTTGAGCTGGGTCTCGAGCGGCCGCAGCAACAACCGCTCGGAATCTTCCGGGCTGATGCCGCGTTGGGAGAGCTGCACGTAGATGATCGGAATCCTGACGTCCGGCTCCGCTTCCTTCGGGATCGTGAGATAGGCCAATAGGCCCGCGCTCAGCAGGAAAATCAGCGTCGCGACCGTGAGCCGCGCGTGACCGATGGCGTAGTCGATAAACTTGGACATCACTATTTGGCGACCGCGGTCAGCTCGGGCACTCCGACGGCGTCCACAGTTTGGCCTTCGCGGACGAAATCCTGTCCTTGCACGATCACGCGAGTGCGATCGGGAAGGCCCGTGACCCACATGTAACTCTGCTCGTCCTCGATGACCCCGACAGGCGTGAACTCGACCACGTCATTTGCGTCGACAACGCGCAGGCCGAGATCGCCGGCGGAGGAGAAGGTAACCGCCGAGCGCGGTACGCGCGTCGCCAACACGGGCGCCAGCGGAACAACGACCTCCGCCGTGATGCCGTCCGGAATCTTGCCGTCGGCGTTTGGCAATTCGACTTCGACCCGATATGTGCGCGTGGTCGGGCTTGCGGTCTTGGCGACGAACCGGATTTTTCCACTCGCGCGTTCGCCGGTCACCAGCCGTACCTCGGCCACGGCGTCCACCTTGATGCCAGCGAGCTGGCGCTCGGCCACTTCCACCACGGCCAGCATCGGATCGAGCGCGACCAGCGAGGCGATTTCGCGCCCGGCCATGGAGAACGCGGCCTGGCCTACCTCGACGGCAACGTCATGCACGACGGCCGACCATGGCGCGCGTACCACACCGCGGTCCTGTTCCGCTTGGGCGACGGCGAGCGCAGCCTCGGCGGACTTAAGCTGCGCCTCGAGCTCGACCAGCTGCAGGCGCGGCAGCGTGCCGCTGAGAATGAGCGTGCGTTTAGCCTCGAGTTCTGTACGCTTCTGCGTCACCACGGCCTGCGCTTGCGCCACCTGCGCCTCGCGCGCCTCGTCCGACAGAACGGCGATGATCTCGCCCTTTTGCACGGACATGCCGCGTTTCACCTTGAGATCGGTCAGCACGCCGCCGGTGCGCGCCGTCACCGTGACTCGTTTGTCGGCCTCGGTGCGTCCCGCAATCGTGAGCTTGCGGCTGTGCGGAATGACGTTCGTCATCGCCACCGCGACGCGGAAAGGTTTCTTGGCCTCGCCCTCGGGCGCGGGCAAGCCCGCGCGGCTCTCGGCAGTTTGGTGCGGAAGGAAGTGTCCTGATGCGATCCAAAGCCCGGCGGCCGCAACGAGGCCGATGGCGGCGAGGCGGCTCGCGTTCATCGAGAGTTCTCCTTGGCTGCCCACGCCACGCTGGTGCGAGGTCCTATGGACGCGCCGCTAAAGCCTGCGCCGAGGCAGCTGTATTGCCTCGCATCTGGGCGACAACTGCACTGGAGTTGGGCTTTGGCCCGGCGCATGACTGGGAGTCCCCCGACCCCGGATTTGCACCGCAGCAATCGCTTAGATCATTGGCGAAACTGAGGCTGCGTTCTGGGGATCCTCGCGCCAGGCGTCATGCACCGTAAACGGCCTGTTTCTACGGTCATAACGGGCGCATCTGAATTCACATCGGCTTGTGCCGCCGCCTTGTCACCCCGAGGACCGTCCCTATAATCGCCCGCTTCCTTTTCGGCCGTGGCGAGGGGTGGATGCCGGGGAAGCCAGTTGCGATCATCATGGGCAGCCAATCCGACTGGCCGACCATGAAACATGCGGCCGAGACGCTCGATGCGCTAGGCATCGGCTATGAAGCGAAAATCATCTCCGCGCATCGCACACCCGAGCGACACCATGCCTTCACCAAATCGGCCAAGGCGCAGGGGTTTAAAATCATCATCGCCGGCGCGGGCGGCGCGGCGCACCTGCCCGGCGTGACGGCAGCGCTGACGAGCCTTCCGGTGTTTGGGGTGCCGATCGAATCGAAGGCGCTCTCAGGGATCGATTCACTCTATTCGATCGTGCAGATGCCGCCCGGCGTCCCCGTCGGGACGCTCGCCATCGGGCGCGCGGGCGCAATCAACGCGGCGCTGCTCGCCGCGAGTGTGCTTGCGCTTGGCGACGGCGAAGTGGCAAAGCGTCTCGAAGCCTGGCGCCAGCGCCAGAGCGAAGCGGTCCCGGAGACGCCCGACGATGGCAAGACGTGAGCACGGCGATGGACTTTTCGCGCTGATTCTGCTACACGCCCACGCCATGGAGAGCCCGCGCGATCGCGCTTCGGTGGCGATCGGCGGGCTCCCGTACATTAGGCAGATCGGAAGCATAAGGAACGCTGCGTGCAGGTTCTCGTCCGTGACAACAACGTCGACCAGGCCCTGAAGGCGCTGAAAAAGAAGATGCAGCGCGAGGGCATCTTCCGCGAGATGAAGCTTCGCGGTCATTACGAAAAACCCTCCGAAAAGAAGGCGCGCGAGAAGGCGGAAGCGATCCGCCGGGCGCGCAAGCTCGCGCGCAAGCGCATGCAGCGCGAAGGCTTGCTGCCCATGAAGCAAAGGCCCGCCCCCGCGGCAGGCGGTGCATCACGCCCGCCGCGGCGACCGAGCTTCTGATTGACGTTCGGCCGGCGGCCGCCGGCACCAAAGCAATAGAGACAGCGCGGGCCCTCGAGCCCGCGCTGTCGTTTTAGGCGCGCGGGCGGTACCCTGCGATGCACCAGCGGTGCTCACGATCGACAGAAGGCGGAGGATGGCGATGAAACGCAGCACGGATCGGATACTCACCACCCACGTCGGCAGCCTCATCCGTCCCGCGGCGCTGCGCGAGTTTCTGGCGGCGAAAGAGGGGGGCCAACCCTTCGACAAGACCGCCTATGCGAAATGCCTCAAAGCATCCGTTGGCGAGGTCGTGCGCAAGCAAGCCGAGATCGGCATCGACGTCATCAGCGACGGCGAGTTCGGAAAAGCGATCAGCTGGGCGCAATACGCGCTGTTCCGCCTCGGCGGCTTCGAGCGGCGGCCGTTTGCCGGCGGCAACCCGTTCGCCCGTGGGGTCGACCGGACGCGTTTTGCGGAGTTCTACGCGGAGCTCGACGCGCGCGACAAGGTCGAAACCGTCATGGACTCGGTCGTGGTGGCGCCGATCACTTATATGGGTCAAGCCGAGCTGCAGCAGGACATCGACAACTTCAAGGATGCGCTCAACGGCGCCGAGGTGGTGGAAGCGTTCTTACCCGTGGCCGCACCGACGAGCGTCATTCCCGATCGCAAGAACGAATATTACCCGAGCGACGATGATCTGCAGCAGGCGATCGCCGATGCCATGCACACCGAGTACAAGGCGATCATCGATGCCGGTTTGCTGGTGCAACTCGACGATGCGCGGGCCGCCGTGAGCTACGATCGGATGGTGCCGCCCAAGACGCTGCAGCAGTACCGCACCTGGCTCGCCCGCCAAATCGAGATCATCAACCACGCGATCAAGGGGCTTCCGCGCGAAAAGATCCGATATCATGTCTGCTGGGGCAGCTGGCCGGGGCCGCACAGCTCCGACGTTCCCTTCAAAGACATCGCCGATCTCGTTTTGCAGGTGCGCGCGGGCGGCTATTCCATCGAGCTTGCCAATCCACGCCACGAGCACGAATGGCGATTATGGGAGCATCTAAAACTGCCGAACGACACCGTGCTCATACCGGGCGTGATCAGCCATGCCACCAACATCGTAGAGCACCCGGAGCTGGTCGCGGAACGCGTCGTCCGCCTGGCGCGACTCGTGGGGCGCGAGAACGTCATCGCAAGCACGGACTGCGGCTTCGCGCAGGTGACGTATTTTGCGCGCGTGCATCCGCAGATCATGTGGGCAAAACTCGAGGCGCTGGTTGAGGGCGCACGGCTGGCGAGCAAGGAGCTGTGGGGCAGGACGAGAAGCCGGCCTGATAACGCCGCGCCGCGCTCTGCGGCATGAGGCGTGCCGCCAGATTTCCCTCGCTCGAGACGCACTTTGAGACATTGAGCCGCGTCGGAATCGGGACTAAGCTTGCCCGACACCGCGCGCCCGCGCATTGTGATCGTCGGGCTGCAGGTAGGCCCCATCACGTGTGCGAGCGCGCCCATCGTGGCCCATCGATGGAGGCTAACCATGGCTCTCGCCCCCACACTGCAAAAGCATCTCGATCAAAACGTCACTTACGAAGTGATCACGCACGACCCGACGATGTCGTCCACGCGCACCGCCCAAGCCTGTCATGTCTCCGGCGACCGTCTCGCCAAGGCAATCGTGCTGCGCCGTGACGGCCGCTACATGCTGGCGGTTCTGCCCGCCTCGCACCATATCCGCCTGCCGGATTTGCGTCAGCAAGTCGGGGACGATGTGAGTTTGGCTGACGAAACCGAAATCAAGCGGCTGTTCCCGGACTGCGCGATTGGGGCGGTTCCTGCCGTCGGCGAATGCTACGAGCTCGACGTGATCGTCGACGACAGCATTCAGGAGCAGCCCGAGGTCTATATCGAGGGCGGCGATCACGCGAGCCTGGTTCACATCAGCCAGGCTCAGTTCGCTCGCCTGATGTCCGGCGCGCGACATGGGCGCTTCAGCATCCGCGATTGAACACGATGCGCACCATCGACGCTCGATCGTTGGATGCAACCGATAGGCAGGAAGCGCCAAAGGATGGGGAGGGCCGCGTCGGGTTGCTATCTATCATCAATCTACTGACGGCACGGACAGGGCGCGACGCGACTAACCCGATAGTCTTGCACCCACTCGTCCCACCAAATGTCCAGCGACACCTTGGTTTGGCCTGATGCCCACGCGAACCGCTCGATGAAGCGCAAATCAGGCGCGTTTTCCTTCAAGCGAGTGAACTCGACTTCGAATTCGCCAGACGCGCTTGAACACGGCGATGCATCGAGGCTCAGAACACCAGTCCATGTTCTTTGCCGGTTTCGCACGTCCGAGATGCTCGCCTGCGTCAGCGCCAAAGCCGGCTTGCACATCTGCTGAGCAGCATCTGGCCTCGCGGTGAAAACAACGACGAGCCAGCCCGCGAGATGGAGTGACCGCATGTGAGCATTCCGTTCGGGGCTTTTGATGGGCCGCCGGTCGCGCGGGCGCAACGCATGAAATTTTGGGCCAGCCTTAGAAATTCTGATGATGCATGGTCAGTCGGAGGGGCACGACGAGCCCAAAGGCCGCCGCCGAATTCCTGAACAACTGCAGAGGGATAGCTAACGTGCTTGTGCCGCTCCGGTGCCGTCAACGATGCCGGGCGAAAACCGTTGCACCCGACGAACTTAGCGAACCATTATCGCGCGTTGGTTTTGTGAGTTGGCGATGAAGGTTATTGTGGTCGGTGGCGGCATTGGTGGGCTCACGACCGCCCTCATGCTGCATGCCCGCGGGATCGACTGCGACGTCTACGAGCAGTCGGATGCCATCCGCGAGCTCGGGGTCGGCATCAACACGCTGCCGCACGCCATCAAGGAATTGGCAGAGCTCGGGTTGCTCGATCGCCTCGATGCGGCCGGCATCCGAACCTACGAGTTGTTCTACACCAACCGCTTCGGGCAGGAGATCTGGCGCGAGCTGCGCGGCACCGACGCCGGCTACGAGGTGCCGCAATTCTCAATCCATCGCGGCCGGCTACAGGCGGTCATCTACCAAGCAGTCCGCGCCCGCCTCGGCGAGGCGCGCATCCACACCGGCCATCGTCTCGGATATTTCCGGGAGGACGAAGCCGGCGTGAGCGCCTACTTCTTCGACCGCCACGGCTCGCATCGCTTGACAGCGCGGGGCGACGTGCTGATCGGTGCCGATGGCATTCATTCGATGGTGCGCGAGACGCTCTACCCGAATGAAGGCCCCGCGCGCTGGAACGGAGCGATGCTCTGGCGCGGCGCCGTCGAGTGGCCGACATTCCTCACCGGCCGCTCCATGGTCATCGCCGGGGGCATGGCCGCGAAGCTTGTCGTTTACCCGATCGCCGAGGGGACGCGGCCCGATCGGCGCCTCACCAACTGGGCCGTGGTGGCGCGCATCAGCGACGGCTCGAGTCCGCCGCCGAACAAGGAGGACTGGTCGCGCAAAGGGCGCTTCGAGGAGTTGATGCCGCACGTGCAGCGCTTCCGCATTCCCTACGTCAACGCGCAGGCGCTGATCGAAGCGACGCCCGAGTTCTGGGAATACCCCATGTGCGACCGTGACCCGCTGCCGCGCTGGTCGCATGGGCGCGTCACATTGCTCGGCGATGCCGCCCATCCGATGTATCCGGTCGGCTCGAACGGCGCGTCGCAGGCGATCCTGGATGCGCGCTGTCTCGCTGACCAATTGCGCAGCGCCGAGCACGTCCTGCACGCGCTGTGGATGTATGAACAGGAGCGGCTGCCGATGACGGCACAGATCGTACGCATGAACCGCAAGGGCGGCCCCGAGGGCGTGATCGATGCGGTCGAAGAGCGCGCGCCGGACGGCTTTACCCGGATCGATGACGTGCTGTCATTCGAGGAACGGCAGGCCATCGTGCGCGGCTATGCCGCGACTGCAGGGTTTGCGCGGGAACAGGTCAACAAGGCCGCGTAGGTTACAGGGGCAAGCGGCCAGTCAGGTAGAGTGGGCAAAGGCGCGTTGCTCGTCTCGCGGCGTGGGCAAAATCGCGCACGCGCCGTGCCCACGCGGCAATAGTTCGGCAGGCGATTGTGCCCAGCCTACGCTGACCGACCACCCGTTATTGAGGCGGCGGCAGGAACACCACTTCGTGCTTGGCGGCCAGCGCGACGACCTCGTCGGGCTTCTGTTCCTTCATGCTGTGGATGGCCCAGAACAGGTCGTAGAGCGCGCGCGTAGGCGTCACCCAGAAGAAGCACTTCACCGCTTGGTCCGACTTGTTGAAGATACCGTGAGAGATGCCCATCGGCAGCCGGATCAGGTCGCCAGAGGCCGCCACGTAATCCTTTCCGTCGATCAAGAGGTCGAAGCGACCTTCGAACATGTAGATGAATTCTTCCTGGGTCGGATGAATGTGCGGCGGCACGAACGTGCCCGGAGGAAATGTCGCGTGCCAGGCGAACGAATGCTCGGACACCTGCTTCGGCACGTAGGTCTGTCCCAGGATCTGCCACACGATCCCGTCGATGCCGGTATTGGCCTTGGTGATGCCTGCGATCATCGGTTGCATGGACTTGCCCTCGTCTTGCCGCGTGCCTCGTTTCGTTGATCGAATGAGCCGCAGTAGAACATATCGCGCGGCAAAGTATGAATTCGGCCACAGCGTAAATGTCATGGGATCGCCGTGCAACGTGGCGCGCCGCCGCTCGGAGAAGCGACCTGCAGCCTTCACAGGAGACGGACTTCGCACCTAGACTGCGAGGGCTGATGGCAGCCGCCCCAATCGCGCTGCTGGTCCGCTCGAACCGAATTTTTCACAGGAGATGGCCATGAAGAGACTGGTCGTGCTCGCCGCCGCGGCAATTGCTCTGGGGCCTACGGGAGCGCAGGCGCAGGAGAAGCTCAAGATTGGCATCATTGCCACCTTGTCCGGGCCGCCGGCGGTGCTTGGCCAACAGCTCCGAAATGGATTTAATCTCGCGGTCAAGACACTCGATGGCAAGCTCGGTGGCCGCGAGGTGGAGGTGATCGTCGCTGACGATGAGCTCAAACCCGACTTAGCCATCACTAAGGTCAAGGCGCTGGTCGAGCGCGACAAGGTCGAATTCGTAGTCGGCCCGATCTTTTCCAACGTGCTGGCGGCGATCATAAAGCCGGCGACCGAGGGCGGCGCGATCCTGATCAGCCCCAACGCCGGCACTTCGAACTTCGCCGGCAAAGAATGCAACCCGAATTTCTTCGTTACCTCCTACCAGAACGATCAGGTGTTCGCGGTCTCGGGCAAGCATGCCCAGGACAGCGGGATCAAGAAAGTTTTCTTGATGGCGCCCAACTATCAAGCGGGCAAGGACGCGCTGGCCGGATTCAAAGCTTTCTTCAAGGGCGAGATTGCTGATGAAGTCTACGTTCCGCTGAACCAGCTCGACTTCTCGGCAGAGCTCGCCAAGATCGCGGCGGCCAAGCCGGACGCCGTCTACGTCTTTTTGCCCGGCGGCATGGGCGTGAATTTCGTCAAGCAGTTCCGACAAGCGGGGCTGGCCGCGACGGCCACTTTTCTTTCCGCCTTCACCGTCGACGAATCGACATTGCCGGCACAGCAGGATGCCGCGCTCGGCTTTTTCGGCGGCGCCAATTGGGCGCCCGATCTCGATAATCCGCAGAACAAGGCGTTTGTCGCCGCCTATGAGAGAGACTTTGGGGCGGTACCCGCGACCTACGCATTCCAAGCCTACGATGCCGCGCTCTTGATCGACAGCGCGGTGCGTCAGGTCAACGGCAAGCTCGATGATCGCGCGGCGCTGCGCGCCGCCCTGATGAAGGCCGACTTCAAATCGCTACGCGGCAACTTCAAATTCAATACCAACCATTATCCCATTCAGGACTTCTATCTGGTCAAGGTCGGCAAGCGCGCTGACGGCAAGTTCGAGACGCAAATCGTCAAGAAAATATTCGAGAACTACGCCGATCCGCACGCCAAAGATTGTCCGATGAAGTGAAAGTCCCGACCTTCCGGACAATGTGCACGCCGCGTTCGGTCTGCACCCTCTGCCCGCATTTGCGGGGAAGGGGTGCAGCCGAGCGCGGCCTCATTCGGTTTCGCTAATGTCCACTTCCCTGCTCGTGGTTCAGATTCTCAATGGGCTGCAGCTCGGCGTGCTGTTGTTCCTGATTGCGGCGGGGCTGACGCTGGTGTTCGGGGTCATGGACTTCATCAACTTGGCGCACGGCGTCCAATACATGCTGGGGGCCTATTTCGCCGTCGCTTTCTATGCGTTGACCGGCAGCTTTCTCGCCGCGCTGGTGCTGGCGCTCGCCGCCACACTGGCATTTGGGCTTTTGCTCGAACTCATCGTCTTTCGACATCTCTACGACCGGGATCACCTCGATCACGTCATTGCGACCTTCGGTATCATTCTTTTTCTCAATCACGGGGTGAAGCTCGTATGGGGCGCGGCGCCGCTGAGCCTGCCGATGCCGGAACTGTTTTCGGGATCCGTGCAGCTCGCCGATGGCCTCCTGTACCCGGTGTGGCGGCTCGTCGTGATCGCCACCGGGCTCGCGATTGCCACGCTGCTTTACGTGCTCGTGGCGCATACCCGCACTGGCATGCTGGTGCGCGCAGGGGCGACCAATGCCGCGATGGTTTCCGCTCTCGGCGTCAACATCCGGCGCCTGTTCACGATCGTGTTCGGCTTCGGCGCCATGCTGGCGGGCTTTGCCGGCATCATGATTGCGCCGATCCTGTCGGTGGAGCCCGGCATGGGCGACACCGTCCTTATTCTCGCCTTGGTCGTCATCGTGATCGGTGGCATCGGTTCGATCCGCGGCGCATTTTTGGCCGCCCTACTCATCGGGATCGTCGACACGCTCGGGCGGTCATTCTCGGTTGATATCCTGCGCCTTGCCATGGGCCCATCGGCGGCACGCACCGTGGGTCCCGCCGTCGCCTCGATGCTGATCTACCTGTTGATGGCGGTCGTGCTCTATATCCGCCCGGCAGGGCTGTTCCCGGCGAAGGGTCGCTGACGTGCCGGCTTCGCTTGCAGCCTCCCGCATTCGGCGGCGCGAGGGCTTACCAGCGGCAACGCTGCCGGCGGGCATCTTCTTGGTGCTCGCGCTGCTGCCGACGGTGACGTGGATTACCGGCGGCAGCTATCTCATCAGCGTCGGATCGCGGGTGATGATTTTTGCCATCGCCGCGGTCGCGCTCGATCTTCTCGTCGGGTACGCCGCGCTGATCTCGTTCGGGCATGCGGCTTTCATCGGTCTCGGAGCTTATGCCGTCGGGATTCTCTCCGCCTATGGGTTTACCGATGCGCTCGTCTCGCTTCCCGTCGCTCTCGCAGTGTCCGCCGCATACGCTTTCCTGACCGGCCTGGTTTGCCTACGCACCAAGGGTGTCTATTTCATCATGATCACCCTTGCCTTCGGGCAAATGGCGTTCTTTACGGCGAGTTCGCTCGCGCCCTTCGGCGGCGACGACGGACTCACCATCGCGGCGCGCAATACGTTCGCCGGTTTTCCGGTCCTGAGGAACGAGCGCGTATTTTATTACATCGTTTTCTTCTGTCTGCTCGGCACTTATCTGTTTTGCCGTGCGCTTGTCGCTTCACGCTTCGGCCGCGTCGTGCGCGGGGCGAAGGAAAATCCTATCCGAGTGTCGACGCTCGGCTTCGATGTCTATCGTTTTCAGCTCGCCACCTACGTCATTGCGGGGGCGCTCGCAGGCCTTTCCGGGTTCCTGCTCGCCAATGCCGCGGAATTTGTCAGTCCTGCCTACATGTCCTGGCAGCGCTCGGGCGAATTGATCGTGATGGTGTTACTTGGCGGCTTGGGCTCGCTCGACGGCGCGGTGATCGGGGCTGCGGTCTATCTCCTGACCGAGGAGTGGCTCTCCGCTTTCACCGAGAACTGGAAGGTGATCTTCGGCCCGGTGCTCGTGCTCATCGTCCTGTTCGCGCGCGGTGGCCTCCTTGGCCTCACGAGCGCCCTGGCGCGGAGAATCATGCGTGCCTGAGCCGGTGCTGCGCCTTGAAAAGCTGCGCAAGTCATTCGGTGCCCTCCTGGTCACCGACGACCTGACGCTCGATGTCATGCCGCGTGAGCTGCACGCGGTCATTGGGCCGAATGGCGCCGGAAAGACCACGCTGATCAACCAGATTTCCGGACTAATTGCGCCGGATTCGGGCAGCATTCTGTTTAACGGCCACGACATTACCGGCATGCCCGTGGACGCGCGCGCGCGGCTCGGATTGGCGCGCTCGTTCCAGGTGAGTTCGGTCCTTCCCGGCTTCTCCGCGCTCGAAAATGTCGCGCTCGCGGTGCAGTCGCGCTCCGGCTCGAGCTTGCGCCTGTTTGGCCGCGCGGCCGAGGAGGCCGGCTTGAACGAGCCGGCAATGGCCGCGCTCGGTGACGTCGGTCTGGCCGAACGCGCGCAGGTACCGGCAGGCGAACTCGCCCACGGCGAGAAACGCGCGCTCGAGCTCGCCATTGCGCTTGCGATGCGGCCAAAAATTCTGCTGCTTGACGAACCCATGGCCGGCACCGGACGCGAAGAGACCGCGCGGCTCATCGCCGTTTTGCGGCGGCTCAAGGGGCGCTTTTCCGTCGTGCTGGTCGAACACGATATGACCGCGGTGTTCGCGCTCGCGGATCGCATCTCGGTCCTGCTCTACGGCCGCATTCTCGCGAGCGGAACAGCCGCCGCCGTGCGTGCCGATGCCCGTGTTGTTGCGGCCTATCTCGGCGAGGAGATGGAGTGAGGGGATGCTCAGCGTCGAGCATCTGCAAGCCGCTTATGGTCCGGCGCAGGTTCTATTCGACATTACTTTCCGCATCGGAGCAGGCGAAGTCGTCGCTCTGCTTGGCCGCAACGGAATGGGCAAGACCACGACCATTCGCACCATTATGGGCCTGTTACCCGCCTGTGGTGGAAGTGCCGTTTTTGAAAGCGTATCCCTCCTCGGGCTGCCGCCATACCGGATCGCGCAGGCGGGTCTCGGCCTCGTACCCGAAGGTCGGCAGATCTTTCCCACGTTAACGGTCGAGGAGAATCTGATTGCAACCGCAGCTTCGCGCTTCGCGCTTCGATGGACCCTCGATCGTGTCTACGATCTCTTCCCCCAGCTCGTGCAGCGCCGCAGTCACATGGGCAATCAATTATCCGGCGGCGAGCAGCAGATGCTAGCAATCGGCCGCGCGCTCATGACGAACCCCAAACTGCTTATCCTCGACGAGGCGACCGAAGGGTTAGCGCCCCTACTGCGTCACCAAATCTGGACATCGCTGAGGCGATTGAAAGAGGAGGGCCAGGCCGTTCTCATCGTCGACAAGCATCTCGATGCGATTGTAAAACTCGCCGACCGGCACGCGATCATCGAGAAGGGACAGGTCGTCTGGACCGGCACATCGGAAACGTTGACCGCCGACCCGAGTATCGCGCAGCGATATCTGCAAGTGTAGCGCCGGGCGCGCGGTCTGGCCGGTGGAAGCCATCACGCCGAATGAGGACGCCACCCGCTTGACAATCCATACTCGGCTTTTTCCAGCAGGCGCTTCTCATACCGCAGCATCAGCGCTGGCGCGGCGAGCACGAAGAGCGCCGCTGCGAGGCCCAAGCAGATCGCAGCCGGTGAAGCCACGTTCGCGAATGCCTCGCCAAAACAATAGGCCGCAAGACCGTAGCATACGATCCAGGCGGCGGCCGCCGTCGCACTCGCGAAATAGAAATTCCCCTGCGCCATGGCATTGGTACCGGCAAGCACGGCCGCAATGTTGCGCAGAAACGGCAGAAATCGAGCAATAAAAACGAACCTGCCGCCGTATCGCACAAAGAGCCATTGACCGATCCTGATGCGTCCTTCCGTCATTCCAAGACGCGTGCCATATCGCACCAAGAGCTGATGGCCGAATCGTCTACCGATCCAAAACCCGACGATCTCGCCCACGACAGCTGCGACGGTTGCCGCGGTGATCAACGACCAAATATCGAGTCCGTGCGTCCTGGCGGCAAAAAATGCGGCCGCGATCAAAGCAGCCTCGGCAGGCAATGGAATCCCCACGCTTTCGAGCGCGATGAAAGCCG
>WNFW01001190.1_pt1 | contig 17437 bp, 12 predicted proteins | sample 5400131 | NCBI WGS metagenome assembly WNFW01 (sample SAMN13153362, study PRJNA577476) | soil metagenome | isolation source: 20 cm soil or saprolite under grassland replicate 1 | place: USA:California | collected 2016-06-15 | reverse complement strand
GAACGTTGGCCGCCGCACGCGTCAATCCAGCCTTGAGGCGGCGGCTTGCTTCTTCGCGGCCAAGGCGATGCGGAATCGAAACGACGAGGGGTGCGGACATCTTCAAATCCCGGAAGTCACTTAACCTGATGTAATTCCACATCGTTCGAAAAAAAGGGGAAGGCGGATCAATAGGGTCGCGAAAAACGGAACCTTGTGGGTTCCCGTTTGTTTTTCCGGCTGACGGCGGCGCAACAGGTGCCGACTGCCCGGCCGGAGGAGACACGTTAAATGTCAATTGGAACTATCATCCTGATCATTCTCATTATCGCTTTACTCGGCGGGTTCAGCGGCATCGGCGGCGGGCCGTTCTACGGCACCGGCTATTACGGTGGCGGCGGTCTCGGCGTCATCGTCGTTATCCTGCTGATCTTGCTATTGCTCGGAAGGCTCTAGCTTCGGAATCGAACGCAGCCGGACTGGGCATCGCCAATACTCGTTTGCTACCCAACAACGACTGTCATCACCCGCGAAAGCGGGTGATCCAGAACGCCAGCGATAAATCGCAAACCCTCAGGGATACCGGATACTCCGCTGGAGCCTGTCATCGGGCTCGCCGAAGGCGAGACCCGGTGGCGGAGTATGACGACTTTCTTCTTTCCGCGCTTATTTCCGCGCGTCCAGTTTCTTGATCGCAGCCTTTATCGATGCTGCCGCATCATCATAATCTTCCCACGCCTTGGTCCTGGCGAGCAGCGCCGGCACGGTGCGAACGGTATAGCGTTTCGGGTCGAGATCGCCGCGCACCTGCGCCCAGGTCAGCGGCATCGAAACGGTTGCGCCTTCGCGCGCCCGCGGCGACAACACCGCGACAGCCGTCGCCATCCGGTCGTTGCGGAGATAATCGAGGAAGATCTTTCCCTTGCGCAGCTTCTTCGACATGTTGAGCAGATAGCGCTCGGGGTCGGCATCGGCCATCCACTGGCAGATGCCTTGGGCGAACGCCTTGGCTTCCTTCCACGTCACCTTGTCCTTGGCGCCATGCGCCAGCGGCGTCACCACGTGAAGCCCCTTGCCGCCTGTGGTCTTGCAGAAACTCTCCAGGCCGACGTCGGCGAGGCGCTGCCGCATATCCTTGGCGGCCTCCATGACATCGGCGAACTCCACCTCGGGCGCTGGATCGAGATCGAATACCAGCCGCCCCGGCACGTCATACGCATCCGGCGCGCAATTCCATGGATGCAGCTCCAGGCCGCCGATCTGCGCCACCGCCGCAAGCCCCTCGACGCGATCGATCTGCAAGTAAGGCTTGCGATCGCCGGACACCTTTACGAGCTCCAGCAGGTTCGAGGTCCCCGACATCGCGTGGCGCTGGAAGAACTTTTCGCCACCGATGCCATCAGGGGCGCGGACCACCGAGCATGGCCGTCCCTTCAAATGGCCGATCATCCAGCCGCCGACCGCTTCGAAATAACGGGCGAGATCGAGCTTGGTGACGCCCTCGCCGTCGCCGCCATCCGGCCACAGCGCCTTGTCGGGTTTTGAGATGATCACGCCCATCACCTCGGCGGATTTGCTGTCGGCTGGTTTCGGTCGCGTCTTATCGGGTTTGCCGAACTTTGCAGCGCTGGCCGCGGTCTTGCCGGCAGGTTTGGCGATCGTGGTCATGGCCGGCTTCTCCGCCTCCACCTCGTCGGCCGGCTTGTCCTGACGCAGTCCCTTGAACGCGGCCTGTCGGATGTTGCCGCCGTCGGTCCAGCCGGCGAATTCGATCTCGGCGACCAGCTCCGGCTTCAGCCAATGCACATCGCGGGTCTTGCGTGGCGCATCCTTGCCGCCGAACGGGCTCTCTTTGGATGCCGCCGCCTTCAGCGCAGGCATGATGCGCCGGACCTTGTCCTGTCCGAATCCGGTGCCGACGATGCCGACAAAGGCCAGGTGGTCGCCGCGATAGACGCCCGCCATCAGCGAGCGGAATTTTCCGTTGGTGGTTTTCCATCCCCCAAGCACGACTTCATGTCCCGCGCGGCATTTGGCCTTGGTCCAGCTCTCGGTTCGGCCGGAATGATAGGGAGCGCTGAGCTTCTTCGAGACGATGCCTTCCAGCTCCAATTTGCATGCCGACTGCAGGATGGCCACGCCGCCGCTTTCGAAATGCTCGACATAGCGGATCACCCGGGTTTTGCCCTTGGCCCGCGCCTCCAGCAATTCTTTCAATTGCGCCTTGCGCTGGCCGAGCGGCACTCTTCGAAGGTCCATCCGATCGGCGAACAACAGATCGAAAGCAAAGAAGATCAAGTTGTCGGTCTTGCCATCAGAAAGTGCGGCCTGCAGCGTGGAAAAATCCGGCGCGCCATTAGGGTCGAGCGCAACGATCTCGCCGTCGATCAGCGTGTCGGGAAGCGAGCTTCCTTCTTTCGCGATGGCCTCAAATTTGTCCGTCCAGTCCAGGCCTTTGCGGGTCTTAAGCCTGGCGTCACCGTCCTCGACCCGCAATTGCACCCGGTAGCCGTCGAATTTGATCTCATGGCACCATCCCTCTCCCCCGGGCGGCCGATCGACGGAGGTGCAGAGTTGTGGCGCAATGAAATCCGGCATCGCCGAGACTTTCTTGCCCGTTGCCGGCGCGGCCCGCGCGGTGGCTTGCTTGTTCTCCACGCGCGCCCCTGCCGCGTCGCCGCGGTTCGAATTCCAGACGGCGTCAGCCTTGCCGCGGCCGGACTTCGCCGTCATGAACGGCTTTGGCGCTTTTCCCTTGCCCTCGGCAATCTGCTCCATGGTCCGTCCCGAGGCGACGGATTGATCTTCTTCCAGGATGTTGTTGGCCTTGCCCTCTTTGGCGAAATCGTCGCGATGCTTGATCAAGAGCCAGTTGGTGCGCTTGCCGCCGCTGCGATCGTGACGCATGCGCACCAGCACCCAGCTGCCGTGCAGCTTGTCGCCGTGCAGCGTGAATTTCAGGTCGCCCTTCTTGAAGCCTCGTTCCGGGTCACCGGATTCCCAATAGCCGCGGTCCCAAAGCTGCACCGTGCCGCCGCCATATTGCCCCTCCGGAATAGTACCTTCGAAATCGCCGTAATCGAGCGGATGGTCTTCTACCTCCACCGCCAGCCGCTTGTCGTGTGGATCGAGCGAAGGTCCCTTCGTGACCGCCCAGGATTTGAAGACGCCGTCGAACTCCAGCCGCAGATCGTAGTGCAGCCGGGTCGCATCATGCTTCTGGATCACGAAGCGCCGCTGTTTCGACGGCGCTACCGTCGTCTCGCCAGAGGGCTCCGCGGTCTTTTCAAAATCCCGCTTTTTGCGGTAGGTGGAGAGGTTTCTCAAAGACACGATCAAATCCCACGCCAGTGAAGCAGCAGCATCGCAAGCGGCACCCGGCACCCCATGCCATGACAGCAAGGGCCCGGAACCAAAACCCTCAATATCGGTTGAAGTTCCCGAAATCCCCTTACACGTGACGAGGCGGAGATTGTAATGGCCGTTCGCGCCTATTGGAAAGGCTCCTTGAAGCTTTCCCTCGTGTCCTGCCCGGTGCTGCTTTATCCGGCATCCACCACGGTCGACAAGACCCGCTTCCACATGATCAACAAGGAGACCGGCAACCGGCTGAAGCAGCAGATGGTCGATGCCGAGACCGGCGATGTCGTCGAAAGCGACCAGAAAGGCCGCGGCTACGAGCTGAAAAAGGGCGAATATGTCGAGATCGAAAAGGAAGAGCTGGAGGCGGTTCAGATCGAAAGCAACCACACCATCGACATCGACAGCTTCGTTCCCAGCGACGAGATCGACAAGCGCTATCTCAATCACCCTTACTACATCGCACCCGATGGCAAGGCCGGCGTCGACGCGTTCACGGTGATCCGCGACGCCATGAAGGACAAGGATCGCGTCGCATTGGCGCGCATCGTCCTGACCAACCGCGAGCATATCATCGCGATCGAACCGTTGGGCAAGGGCCTGCTCGGCACCACCTTGCGATACCCATACGAGTTGCGCGACGAAGACGAGTATTTCGACGACATCAAGAGTCCGAAGATATCAAAAGACATGGTCGAACTCGCGAGCCACATCCTCGACACCAAGGCCGCGCATTTCGAGCCCTCCAGGTTCAAGGACGAATACGAGGACGCGCTAAAGACGCTGGTCAGGCGCAAGGCCGCCGGCAAGCCGGTCAAGGCAGCCGAGCGCGAGGAAAGGCCTGACAATGTCATCAGTCTGATGGATGCGCTGAAGCAAAGCCTGAAGGGCAAGGCCGCGGCGAAGCGCGCAACCCATTCCCGAGCCCGGCGCGCGGTGCACCGACCGGCAAAGAAAGCCCATCGCTCGGCGGCGCGAAGGCGCAAGGCGGGGTGACGGCGATTGTGGCTTCATGGTTCGAGACGCGCGCCGCGCTCCTCACCATGAGGGATAGGTCCATCACCTCATCCTGCGGAGCCGCCAACGGGTCCGCGCAAAGCGCGGCCCAATGATAAACTCCGCGGCGTCTCGAGGGAAGCAGGCCCGCCCTGCCGAACGCGCGCTACTTCTTCGCCTTCCGCTTCTTGGCAGCTTTCCTTTTCTTGCCGACCTTCTTCGGCGCCTTCATTCCGGCGGCCCTCGCCTCGGAAAGCCCGATCGCGATCGCCTGCTTGCGGCTCTTGACCTTGCGGCCGGACCGGCCGCTCTTCAACGTGCCGGCCTTGCGCTTCTTCATCGCGCGTCCGACCTTGGCGGATGCTTTTCTCGAATATTTCCGCGCCATGACACTTCTCCCGGTTGCGGGAAACAATCTTCGCGGATGAAGTTGGTTCCATCGTGAGGAACCGGACTGCCTCTTCCCGCGCGCTTCGAAACCGTTCGTCATTTGGCTCGCGCTCGCACCTTCGGCGATAAGCGCGGGTGCATTTACGCAGGCGCGACGACCACAACTAGTCCGCCGCCCGCAAGCGGTAGCCTATCCCGGTTTCGGTCAGCACGAATTGCGGACGCTCCGGATCGGCTTCGATCTTCTGCCGGAGCTGGCGCACATAGACCCGTAAGTATTGCGCATCGGTCAATTCGTCCCACAGCTCTTTGAGGAGAAATCGGTGGGTCAGCACCTTGCCGGCATGCTGCACCAGCACGCGCAGCAATTCGTACTCTTTTGGCGACAGCTTTACGTCCTTGTCGCCGACCTTGACGATGCGGCGCACCAGATCGACCGACAGATCGCCCGATCGAAATACCGGGCGCTCGCCATGGACCTGCAACTGATGCCGCAGCGCCGCGCGCATGCGGGCGAGCAACTCGTCCATTCCGAACGGCTTTGTCAGGTAATCGTCGGCGCCGAGGTCGAGCGCCTGCACTTTGCCCGCCTCATCGCCGCGGCTCGACAGCACCACGATGGGCACGCTGTCGTCGCGCCCGCGGATCATGCGCAGCAATTCATGACCCTGGATATCCGGCAGGCCGAGATCAAGAATGATCAGCGAGGGATGCTGCGCCAGCAATTCCAGCGCAATCTTTCCACTCGAGGCCTCCAGGATCTCATAGCCCTGCGTGCTCAGCCCCATCCGCAGCAATTTACGGATCGGCGGCTCATCGTCGATGACGAGGACCTTGATCGGCGTGGCGCTCATGCGGCGGTATCCACTTCGCTCGAAAGCGCCATGGTATCTGCCGGGATCGGCAGTTTGATCGTTAGCACCGCGCCGCTTCGATCGGTGCGGTTGGCGGCGGAAATCGTGCCATGCATGGCCTCGACGAAGCCGCGCGAAATCGCAAGGCCCAAGCCTGTGCCGGGCCGGACATGGTCGCCCTTTTGCACGCGGTAGAACTTGTCGAACACGCTCTCCAGCTCCGCCGGCGGAATGCCATTGCCCTCGTCGAGGATTTGCAGCGCAACCCAATCCTTATCCCGCAAACTCCGGATCGATATCGTGGTGTCGTCAGGCGCATATTTCGCCGCGTTGTCCAAGAGGTTGAAAAGCACCTGCTCGAACAGCACCGCATCGAGTTCCAGCATCGGCAAATCGCCGGCCAGTTCGAGCGCGATCCGGTGACGCGCGAGGATCTTGCTGGCGCGCCGCAAGACGCTGCCGACGATCTCGCCGATATCATGCCGCGCCGTGTTCGGCACGATGGCGCCGGATTCCAGCTTGGTCATGTCAAGCAGATTGGCGATGAATCGATTGAGCCGCTCGGATTCGTCGATCACGGTGGCGAGCAGATCGCGCTTCTCGGCGTCGGACAGGCCGCTTCCGAGATCCCGCATCATGGAGGCGGCGCCGAGAACCGACGCGAGCGGCGTCTTGAGATCGTGCGAGATCGAAGTCAAGAGCGCCGCGCGCAAGCGGTCCGACTCCACGCTGCGCTTGACCCGATCCATATCTTCGACCAGCAGCACCCGTTCGATCGCCAGCGCCCCCTGATCGACCAGCGCATCGAGCAGGCGGCGCTGATCCGGGGTCAACAGCGGGCCGGTCTTGTCGTCGTCGATACCGATGACGCCGATCGGGCCGCGTCCGGTCCGCATCGGCAGGAACAGCCGCTTGGCCCCCGGCAAGGTATCCGAGCCGCGCCCGGCCGGACGGTCGTTATCCCACGCCCAGTTCGCCGCCGCCAGATCGGCCTTGTCGAGTTGGTCCTCGGGCGGATAGCCCGCCTTCACGGTCAGGACGCTGTCTTCCGGTAACAGCAAGACCACCCGTACCCTCAGCATCAACGCGATCTGGTAGGCGGTCGCCCACAACACATCGTCCAATGTCGCGGTGCCTGCAAGCTTGCGGCTGAAGGCGTAAAGCGATTCCGTGGTCCGCACCCTGCCGATCGCGGTGTCGGCTTGCGTGCGCACCCGTGCCGCGACATTGGAAACCAGGATTGCAATCAGCATGAAGAAGAAGAACGCCGCGATATTGGTCGGATCGGCGATCGTGAAGGTGTAGACCGGCGGCATGAAGAAGAAGTTGTAGCACAGCGAGGCCGCGACGCTGGCCAGCAGTGACGGCCACAGGCCGAAGCGAACGGCAACCCCGACGACGGCGGTGAGAAACACCAGGTCGACGTTTTCGATGCCAACCCCAAACCACGGCTGGATCAATTCGGCAGCGCCGAGGCCGAGTGCCACGACCGCCAATGCCATCAGATAGGGCCGCGGGTCGAACGGCTCCAGTCGTTCAGCCGTACGCACCGTCTTTTTTGGGACAGGCTCCGCCGCGAGTTCCTCGCCGGCGATGACGTTGACGCTGATATTGCCGGCGCGCCGGACCAGGTCGTGCACCACCGAGCCGCGTGTGAGTTCGAACCACCAGGAGCGCGTCGACTTGCCGATGATGATCTGGGTCACGTTATTGGCGTGCGCGAAGTTGATGACGTCGTCGGCTATGCGGCGCCCAACACCGGGAATGGTCAGCGCCTCGCCGCCCAGCGCCTCGGCCAGCCGCAACGTATCGGCCAGCCGGTCGCGTTGCTCGTCGGTCAATTGCAAGCTTCGCCGCGTCTCGATGCTAAGCGCAGTCCAGGGCGCATGCAGGCGGTCCGCCAGCCGCTTGGTGTAGCGCACCAGCCCCGCCGCGCGCGGATCCTCGCTGAGGCAAACCAGGATGCGCTCGCCCGCGGCCCAGGGGCCGGCGATCGCGTTGGCCTGCATGTGCGTGAGTAGCTGCTCGTCGACCCGCTCGGCGGTGCGCCGCAACGCCAGCTCGCGCAGCGCGGTCAGGTTGCCCGGCGAGAAATAATGCTCAAGCGCACGCTCGGCCTGTTTCGGGACGTAGACCTTGCCCTCTTTCAGCCGCTGGATCAGATCGTCGGGCGTGAGATCGATCAGTTCGATGGCGTCGGCGCGGTTGAAAATGGAATCTGGAACGGTCTCGCGCACCCGCACATGGGTGATCTGGGCGACGACGTCGTTGAGGCTCTCGATATGCTGGATATTGACCGCGGTGTAGACATCGATGCCGCGAGACAGCAGTTCTTCCACATCGAGATATCGCTTCGGATGGCGGCTGCCAGGCGCATTGGTGTGGGCGAGTTCATCGACCAGCGCGATCTGCGGACGCCGCGCGATCAGCGCGTCGAGATCCATCTCCTCGAGGATCTGGTCCCTGTATTCGAGCCGTTTGCGCGGGAGAACTTCGAGGCCTCGCAGCAGCACCTCGGTCTCCGCGCGGCCATGGGTCTCGACCACACCCACCACGACATCGGCGCCGGCCTTCATTTTGGCATGCGCGCTCTGCAACATCTCATAGGTCTTGCCGACGCCGGGCGCGGCGCCGATGAAGATCTTGAGCCGCCCGGCCTGATCGTGCTCTCGCCGGGCGGCCTCCAGGAGCGCATCCGGCGAGGGTCTTGTTTCGGGGTCGCGGCGCTGATGTACCATCAGGACATTATAGTCCTCACCTTTGGTGCGGCCTAGCCGGCGTTATTTGGATGCAGCGTCCAGCGCCAGATTGAGCGCCAGCACGTTGACGCGCGGCTCACCGAGCAGTCCGGCAAAGCGGCCCTGCGTATTCTGGTTAACCAGCTGACGGACGCGGTCCTCGGGCATATTCCGCGCTTTGGCGACCCGCGGCACCTGGAACAGGGCCCCCTCCGGCGAGATATCGGGATCGAGGCCGCTTGCGGACGTGGTGACGAGATCGATCGGGACGACTGTTGAAGGGTTCTCGGCCTTCAGCTTGTCGACGTCTTCCTTGACCCGATCGTTCAGGGCCTTGCTGGTCGGCCCCAGATTGGAGCCGCCTGAGTTGGCCGCATTGTACGGCGCCGGAACGGTCCTGGTCGCATCCTTCGGATCAGGCGCGGTCGTGGCCGAGGGCCGGCCGTGGAAGTATTTGTCGCTGGTAAACTCTTGGCCGATCAAGGCGGAGCCGATCACCTTGCCGTCCCTTTCGATCAGGCTTCCTTCCGCCTGCTTCGGAAAGATCACGCTCGCAATCGCGGTCATCGCGAGCGGATAGGCAAGCCCCGTGATCAGTGTCAGCAGAACGAGAATGATGATAGCGGGGCGAATTTCTTTCAACATGGTGTGTCTCCTTAGTGCTCTTTCGTCATTGCGAGCCAACGGGTCGGGGCGAATGCCCGCCCCGTTGGCTCGCCATGACGGCGTTAAGCCAGATGCAAGGCGGCGACCACGAGGTCGATCGCCTTGATGCCGATAAAGGGAATGATGATGCCACCCAAACCATAGATCATCAGGTTCCGCTGCAGCAGCGCGCCGGCGCCGATGGCGCGATAGGCCACACCTTTCAACGCGAGCGGAATCAGTGCGATGATGATCAGCGCGTTGAAGATGATCGCCGACAGGATGGCGCTCTGCGGGCTCGCCAGATGCATGACGTTGAGCACCGCGAGTTGCGGATAGAACGCCAGGAACATCGCCGGGATAATGGCAAAGTATTTCGCCACATCGTTGGCGATCGAGAACGTGGTCAGCGCGCCGCGGGTCATCAACAGCTGCTTGCCGATCTCGACCACCTCGATCAGTTTTGTCGGATTGGAGTCGAGGTCGACCATATTGCCGGCTTCGCGTGCGGCTTGCGTCCCGGTATTCATGGCGACGCCGACGTCTGCCTGAGCGAGTGCCGGGGCGTCGTTGGTACCGTCGCCGCACATCGCAACCAGCTTGCCCTTGGCCTGTTCGTCGCGAATGAGTTTTAATTTGTCTTCGGGCGTCGCCTGCGCGAGGAAATCATCGACCCCCGCCTCCGCGGCAATTGCAGCCGCCGTCATTGGATTGTCGCCGGTGATCATCACGGTGCGGATACCCATACGGCGCAGCTCGGCGAAGCGTTCGCGGATGCCGCCCTTGACGATGTCCTTGAGATGCACGACGCCGAGCAGACAGCCGTCCTTGGCAACCGCAAGCGGGGTGCCGCCGGCCTTGGCGATTTCGTCCGAAATCGCCTGGATTTCCAGCCCGGTTCCCGACATGGCGGTCTGCAGAACGCGCGCGACGTTGCCCGACGCAACGACGCGCGACTGTCCGCCATCGACATAATTCAGGATCGCATCGACCGCGCCCTTGCGGACCGACGAGGCACCGGCATCGACGCCGCTCATGCGGGTTTGCGCCGTAAACGGAATGAACGTGGCGGCAAGTTCCGCCATGTCGCGGCTGCGAATGCCATATTTTTCCTTCGCCAACACGACGATCGAACGGCCCTCGGGAGTCTCGTCGGCCAGTGAGGCCAGCTGCGCCGCGTCGGCGAGTTCCTGCTCGGTCACGCCCCGCACGGCGCGAAACGCCGTCGCCTGCCGGTTGCCGAGGGTGATGGTGCCGGTCTTGTCGAGCAGCAAGGTATCGACGTCGCCCGCGGCCTCGACCGCACGCCCCGACATCGCCAGCACATTGAAACGCACCAGCCGGTCCATGCCGGCGATGCCGATCGCCGACAAAAGCGCGCCGATGGTGGTCGGAATCAGCGTCACGAACAGCGCCACCAGGATGACCACCGGAATCGAACCACCGGCATAGGACGCATAACTTGGAATGGTGACGGTCGCGAACACGAAGATGATGGTGAGACCTGCGAGCAGGATATTGAGCGCGATCTCGTTCGGGGTCTTCTGCCGCTCGGCACCTTCCACCAGCTTGATCATGCGGTCGATGAAGGTCGACCCTTGCGCCGCGGTGATGCGGACGCGGATCCAGTCGGACAAAACCTGCGTGCCGCCGGTGACCGCCGAGCGGTCGCCACCGGATTCGCGGATCACAGGCGCGGATTCGCCGGTGATCGCGGCTTCATTGACGGAGGCGACGCCCTCGATCACTTCGCCGTCGGACGGAATGTTGTCGCCGGCTTCGACCAGAACGATGTCTCCGACCTTGAGGCTGGTGCCGGACACAAGCCGGTAAGCCTTGTCGGAGCCCGTCAGCAACTTGGCCTGGCTTTCGGTGCGGGTCTTCCTCAGCGACTCCGCCTGCGCCTTGCCACGGCCTTCCGCGACGGCTTCCGCGAAGTTGGCGAACAGCACCGTGAACCACAGCCACAGGATGATCTGGAAGGTGAAGCCGAGGCTGGCGCCGCCGGTCACCAGATCGCGCAGGAAGATTACCGTGGTCAACGCGGCGACCACTTCGACCACGAACATCACCGGGTTTTTTAACATCAGCCGGGGATCAAGCTTGACGAACGACGACAAGATCGCTGGAACGACAATCTTCGGATCGAGCATCGCCGCAACCGGCACCTGCTTCTGCAGTTTCATGGTTTCCATGGACGTAACTCCGAAAAGAGATCGATCAGAACAGGGTGTTGGCGTTCATCGCGAGGTGCTCGACGATCGGCCCGAGCGCGAGCGCCGGGAAGAAGGTGAGACCGCCGATGATGAGAATGACACCCACGACGAGGCCAACGAAAAGGCCGCCGGTGGTCGGAAGGGTCCCCGCCGAAGGCGGGATTGATTTCTTGCCGGCCAGCGAGCCCGCCATGGCCATCGCCGGAACAATCATGAAGAAACGCCCGACGAACATCGCAGCGGCGCCAGTCACGTTGTAGAAGAAGATGTTGCCGGTCAGACCCGCAAAAGCCGATCCATTGTTTCCGGTTTGCGAACTATAGGCATAAAGGGCCTCGGTGAAGCCATGCGGGCCGGCATTGGCCATCGAGGCGACTGCCGGCGGGAATACGACCGCGACAGCGGTCCAACCCAGGATCATCAGCGGCAAGATCAGAATGGCGAGCATCGCCATCTTGACTTCGCGCGCCTCGATCTTCTTGCCGACATATTCCGGAGTGCGGCCGACCATCAAGCCTGCCACGAAAATCGCCAACACGACGAACAGCAGCATGCCGTACATTCCGGCGCCTACACCGCCGACGATGATCTCGCCAAGCTCGATATTGATCAGCGGAATCATGCCGCCGAGCGCGGTGAAGCTGTCATGCATGGCGTTGACCGCGCCGCAGGACGCCGCGGTGGTGATAACAGCGAACAGCGAAGACGCCACAATGCCGAAGCGGACCTCCTTGCCTTCCATGTTGCCGCCGGTCAACCCGAGCGCTTGGAGCGCGGTGATGCCGCCCGACTCCGCCCAATAAGTGACGGCGACGCCCGCGACGAACAGTACGCCCATCACGGCGAGGATGGCCCAGCCCTGGCGCTGGTTGCCGACCATGCGGCCGAACACGTTGGTCAAGGCGGCACCGAGCGCGAAGATCGAGATCATCTGTACGAAGTTCGACAGCGCCGTCGGGTTCTCAAATGGATGCGCGGCATTGGCATTGAAGAAGCCGCCACCGTTGGTGCCGAGCATCTTGATGGCGACCTGCGAAGCGACCGGGCCGACGGCAATGGTCTGCCTGGCGCCTTCCAGCGTGGTCGCATCGACATAGGCACCGAGCGTCTGCGGCATGCCCTGCCAAACCAGGAACAGCGTGTAGAGCACACAGATCGGCAGCAGCACATAAAGCGTGCAGCGCGTCACATCGACCCAGAAATTGCCGATGGTGCGCATCGAGGAACGGGCGAAGCCGCGGATCAGCGCCACCGCGAGCGCGATGCCGGTCGCCGCCGACAAGAAGTTCTGGTGGGTCAGCCCCAGCATCTGCACAAGATACGATAGCGTGCTTTCGCCGCCGTAATTTTGCCAGTTGGTGTTGGTGATGAAGCTGACCGCGGTATTGAAGGACAGGTCCTCGGCGACGGCGGATTGTTCCGCCGGATTGAACGGCAGCACCGCCTGCAGCCGCATCAGCGCATAAATAACGAGAAAGCCGCCGACGTGGAACAGCAGCATCGCGACCGTATAGGTCAGCCAATGCTGCTCGCGTTTTTCGTCGACGCCGCCGATCCGGTAAAGCCCGGCCTCGACCGGCCTCAGGATCGGCGACAGGAATGTGCGCTCGCCATTGAAGACGCGCGTCATGTACCAGCCGAGCGGTTTGGCCAGTGCGACTGTTATCGCGCAGTACAGAACAATTTGAATCCAGCCAATGACGGTCATGGGATGTGCCTTTGGAGTTGCGCGGGATGTGCCCAAACGCGGTCAGAACCGCTCGGGCCGCAACAGCGCGTAAGTCAGGTAGAACAGCAGGCCTGCGGAGACGATGGCGGCCAGTGAATAATCGAAGATCATGATCGTTCTCCTCAAAGGCGCTCGCAGGCGTAGCCATAGCCGATCGCCAGCGCGAAAAAGCTGAGGCCAAGGGCCAGCATCGCAATGTCCAGCATGAGATGTTCCTATGCGCTGTGATTTGCGGGCCGATGAGTGGCCTCGCCGTTGTCGGGTGCCGAGGTGCCACCCGGCGCATAGGTTTTCGAGAGAGGCGCAGTGGCAACGTTATAGGAATCTCATAGTGGTTATCGTCTCAAAGGCCCGAGCTGGTTGATCGCGGGCCTATGCCGGTTAGTAGATGTGCCTCACCCTGAGGAGCGGTCCAAAGGACCGCGTCTCGAAGGGTGGTGCCCTCGTCCTTCGAGACGCGCGCAAGTAGCGCGCTCCTCAGGATGAGGGCACGCTGAGCGCCGGTCGGCTTCCTCTCCGCCGGCACTTATGAAATCCCTATATCTTGGGGCCTGGTCCCATCTCGTTTTCAAATGGCGTTTTCACCATCTTGCCCGGTGCGGCTGCCGGATCGCTGCCGCATCTTATGCGGGATGACGCCATGGTTAGCCTCTCAGAACGACATGATCCCGTGGAGCTCAATGACCGGCTTCGCACCGCGCATGCCTTAACGGCGGAACTGATGTCGGAGATCATCGGCGCGACGTGCCGGCGCGTCCAATCGGTCGGACAGACCGAGAAGACCGCCAGGATCGAGCAACTAATTCAGTCTGGTGCCTGGACCGATGCAGCGCTTGCATTGATCGATCTGGAACTGCGGCAATGGCAAGTTCGCCGTATCGCCTATGACGAAGGCGAATGGCATTGCGCGCTGTCACGCCAGCGCGAGCTTCCCGACTGGCTCGATTCGGCGATCGAAGCCCATCATGCTGATTTGCCGCTGGCGATCCTGTGCGCGTTCGTCGATGCGCAGTGCGTCACGGCGCCATCAAGCCGAACAAGCGTGCCGGTCGTGCCGCCGGAAGCAGGTACGCTCTGCGAGTCAACGTGCTGCGATAATTTCGCATAAGGCCACGGCGCTACTGCGGTGACCGCGGGAACAGAGCCGCTCGCAACCGATTACACCTGCGACATGAGCAATCTGACAAAAAAAAGCGTTCGTCGCGCTGTTAATCCTCATGCTTGTCTTTGCGGTGCTGCTGTTGGTATCGGCGGGCACGGTGAATTACTGGCAGGCATGGATGTTCCTCGCCGTGTATTTCGTCTCGTCTTTCGCGATTACTCTCTACCTCGTGAAAAAGGACCCGAAACTGTTGGAGCGACGGATGAGCGGGGGCCCGTTCGCCGAAAAGCAAACGACACAGAAAATCATCATGTCTTTGACGTCGGTGGGATTTATCGGCCTCCTTGTTGTTCCCGCGCTTGACCATCGCTTCGCGTGGTCCCGGATGCCACCATATCTGGCCCTGGCGGGAGACGTCTTGGTGGCACTCGGCTTTCTCGCCATCTCTTTCGTCTTCAAAGAGAACAGCTTCACCTGGGCGACCATCGAACTCGCCACCGACCAAAAAGTCATATCAACGGGCCCATACGCGGTGGTGCGGCACCCGATGTACGCCGCAGCCCTTGTCATGCTTCTGGGCATACCGATTGCGCTCGGTTCGTGGTGGGGCCTGCTTGTCATCGTCGCAATCGCGCCGGCGCTGGTATGGCGGTTGATTGACGAAGAGCACTTCCTTGCCAGCAATCTGCCGGGTTATGTGGAGTACCAGCGCAAGGTGCGATATCGCCTGATTCCGCTGGTCTGGTAACTACTCGTATAGCGGCTGCGGCTATTCCGCCGCCGCGTTTGTGATCTCGGCGCGCTCGGCCCTGACCGCGCAGAATTTGAATTCCGGAATCTTGCCGAACGGATCGAGCGCCGGATTGGTCAACAGGTTTGCCGCGGCCTCGGCGTAGCAGAACGGCATGAACACCATGTTCTCCGGAACGTCGCGATCGGAGCGCACCTTCACCTCGACCGCGCCGCGGCGCGTTTCCAGCCGGATGAAATCACCGGGCCACAGCTTCATCCGCCGCATATCCTTGGGCGACATGAACGCCACCGCCTCGGGCTCGATCTGATCGAGCACCTGGGAGCGCCGCGTCATCGAGCCGGTGTGCCAATGCTCGAGCACGCGGCCGGTCGAAAGCACCATCGGATACTCGTCATCGGGCAATTCGTCTGGCGGCACGACGTGCGCCGGCACGATCTTGCCGCGGCCGCTCTCGGTCGGAAAACCGGTGGTGAAGATGATCTCGTTGCCGGGCTTATCGGGATCGTCGACCGGATAGGTCACCGCGCCCTCGCGCACCAGCCGCTCCCAGGTGATGTTCTTCAGCGACGGCATCACCTCCGTCATCTCGGTGAACACGTCCGCCGGTCCGCCGTAGTTCCAGGGCAGCCCCATGCGCCTGGCGATTTCCTGGATGATCCACAGATCCTGCCGCGCATCGCCGGGCGGCCTGATCACTTCGCGCGCCAGTTGCACGCGGCGATCGGTATTGGTGAAGGTGCCGGATTTCTCGGCAAACGCCGAGGCCGGTAGAATCACGTCGGCATGGAACGCGGTCTCGGTGACGAACAAATCCTGCACCACCAGATGATCGAGTTTTGCCAGCGCCTCGCGCGCGTGCTGCAGATCGGGGTCGGACATCGCCGGGTTTTCGCCCTCGATATACATGCCGGTGATCTCGCCGGCATGGATCGCGTTCATGATCTCGACCACCGTGAGGCCGCGCACCGGATCGAGGTCCTGGTGCCACAGACGCTCGAACGGCTGGCGCAGATCGGCGCGTCCGACCGGCTGATAGTCCGGCAGGAACATCGGGATCAGGCCGGCGTCGGAGGCGCCTTGAACGTTATTTTGGCCGCGCAGCGGATGCAGGCCGGTGCCGGGACGGCCGACCTGCCCGGTGATCAGGGCCAGCGCGATCAGGCAGCGCGCATTGTCGGTGCCGTGCACATGCTGGCTGATGCCCATGCCCCAGAAGATGATCGAGGCGCGGGAGCGCGCATACATCCGCGCCACTTCGCGCAAGGTCTGCGCCGGAATGCCGCAGATCGGCTCCATTTTCTCCGGCGTGAATTCCTTGATGCGCTCCTTCAGATCGTCAAAGCCCTCGGTATAGCCGGCGATATATTGCTCGTCGGTGAGGCCCTCGGTAATGATGGTGTTGATCATCGCATTCAGCATCGCGACATCGGTGCCGGCCTTGAATGCCAGATGCTTATGGGCATGACGTGAAAGGCTTTGTCCGCGCGGGTCCATTACGATCAGCTTGGCGCCGCGCTGCGCCGCGTTCTTGATGAAGGTTGCGGCGACCGGATGGTTGATGGTCGGATTGGCGCCGATCACGATGATGACTTCGGCGTCCATGGCGGCTGCAAACGGCGCCGACACCGCGCCCGAATTCAGGCCTTCCATCAGCGCTGCGACCGACGAGGCGTGGCACAGCCGCGTGCAGTGATCGACGTTGTTGGAGCCGAAGCCGGTGCGCACCAATTTCTGGAACAGATAGGCTTCCTCGTTCGACCCCTTGGCCGAACCGAACCCGGCCAGCGCCTTGACGCCCTTTTCGTCACGAATCTTCACAAGACCCTTGGCCGCAATGTCGAGCGCTTCTTCCCAGGACGCTTCGCGGAAATGGGTAAAGGGATTGGCGGGGTCAACCTGGTCGTTGGAATCCTTCTTCGCATTCGGCAGTCGCACCAGCGGTTTTGTGATCCGATGCTGGTGATGGATGTAGTCAAATCCAAAACGGCCCTTGACGCAGAGCCGGTTGTGATTGGCCGGACCGTCGCGGCCTTCGGCGTAGATCACCTTCTCGTCCTTGACCTGGTAGGTGACCTGGCAGCCGACGCCGCAGAACGGGCACAGCGAATCCACCTTCCTGTCGGCATAGGTGACGCGGGTCTGCTTCTCATCGAGCATTACCGAGGGCATCAGTGCGCCGGTCGGACACGCCTGCACACATTCACCGCAGGCCACGCAGGTCGATTCACCCATCGGATCGTCGAAGTCGAACACGATCTTGGAGCCGTGATTGCGATAGGCCATGCCGATCACGTCATTGACCTGGACCTCGCGGCAGGCGCGCACGCACAGGCCGCACTGGATGCAGGCATCGAGATTGACGCTCATGGCGGGATGGCTGGCGTCGCCCTGCCAGCGCTCGGCGGCGGGGAAGCGGCTTTCGGTCACTTCGACCCTTTCGGCCCAGTGCCAGAATTTCGAATCCGGGTCGTGCGAGGTTTCGCGCGCCGGCTGATCGGCGACCAGCAGCTCCATCACCATTTTCTGCGCCGCGACCGCGCGCGGGCTCGCCGATTTCACCTTCATGCCGACGCTGGGCGTGCGCTTGCACGAGGCCGCCAGCACGCGCTCGCCCTCGACTTCCACCATGCAGGCGCGGCAATTGCCGTCGGGCCGGTAGTCCGGTTCCGGCGTG
>WNFW01001188.1_pt1 | contig 17446 bp, 21 predicted proteins | sample 5400131 | NCBI WGS metagenome assembly WNFW01 (sample SAMN13153362, study PRJNA577476) | soil metagenome | isolation source: 20 cm soil or saprolite under grassland replicate 1 | place: USA:California | collected 2016-06-15 | reverse complement strand
ACGGGACCCCGCCCGCCGGGCACTACGACCCGGACGCGAGGAGCTCGCTGTGACCGATCCGGAAGCAATTCCGGTGAGGGAAGCGCGGGACCGGAGCCCAAAACCGCCACGGTGGAGCGCCGGGAGGCGAGCGTCCCCCGTATGGGACGCAAGGCGCCTCGCCAGGCGCCTGGCCTGCCGCGTTACGTGCAGGCCCCACGGGTGCCTCGCAAGCACCCGTACGACTCTCGGCGCTCCGCCCACCCCTTCAGGGGGTGCGTGAAGCGGCAAAGCAAAACCCGGGCGCAAAAAACGCGCCGCGGCAACGAGAACGGCTGTTTGAAAAGTGAATACGGTTCTGCCGCGCTGCTCGTCCTCATCTTGAGGAGCGCGCAGCTCGAGCGCTTCCGCAGACTCGAACGAACGTACGCGCGTCTCGAAACATGAGGACGAGCGATTGCGTTGCGCCCTCATGCTTCGAGACGCATCGCAGCGCGCATCGGCCGCGGCAACATTTGCGCTCAGTCGCGCTGCGATGCCCCTCAGCATGAGGGCTCCGAACCTTCAACGCGTGGAGCGCGGCTCAGCTGCGGGCCGCGACTTATTTGATCTTGGTCCGAGCGCGCGTCCGCGCTGCCAAAGCGGGTTGATGCCCATCATATCTGCGCGCCATGCGGCGGATGATCTCGCCCAAGTTGGGTTCCTTCACCCGTTGCGCCGCCTGCGCGGCGGAAAGCCACTTGACGACGCGTTCCTGCTTTTCCGGCCATCGTTTGCTTTGGCGGCTGACTTCGAGCGCAAAGACGCGCACGGCGCAGACGACGACCGCCCCATTCTTCAGGCGCTTTTCATAGGAGAACGAGCCGATGGGGCGCTTGGCAACCGCGCCAACGACGCCAGCCTCCTCGAACGCCTCACGCGCGGCCGAGTGCTGCGGCGACTTGCCCTTCTTGGGCCAGCCCTTCGGAATGACCCAGCGGCGGGTCTCGCGGGAGGTGATGAGCATGAACTGCGGGCGGGAGCCGCCGCGCAACCGATACGGCAAGGCGCCGTACTGAACGCGTGTTACGACAGCTGGCTTCCTCGAGTTACTCATCGGCGTGCACTCAAACGCCTAGCTTCGACACGCGACGCAAGACAACAATGCAAGGCAAAGCTACTCCGCTGGCCCACGCTAGGAAAGAAGTTTGTAGAGTTCATAAAAGGCGGCGGCGAACAGTGCCGCGGCCGGTAAAGTAATGATCCACGCCACGACGACATCGCTGGCGACGTTCCAGCGCACGGCGGCGGTCTTGCGGGCAGCGCCAACGCCGACGATCGCTCCGGTGATGGTGTGGGTGGTGGAGACCGGGACACCGAAATAGGTCGCCAAAAACAGTGTCATTGCTCCACCCGTCTCAGCACAGAAGCCCTGAACGGGGTGCAGCCGCGTGATCCTCGATCCCATGGTGCGCACGATGCGCCAGCCTCCGACCAAAGTGCCCAACGCCATGGCGGCTTGACAGGTCAGGATGACCCAAAGCGGGATGTGGAACGTGTCACCGAGCAGGCCTTGCGAGTAGAGCAGCACCGCGATGATGCCCATCGTCTTCTGCGCGTCATTGCCGCCGTGTCCCAGCGAGTAGAGCGATGCCGAGACGAATTGTAGCGAACGGAAGCTATTGTCCACGGCCGCTGGGGTTGTGCGGACAAATCCCCAGGCGACGCCAAGCATGAGCAGCAGCGCAAGCAAAAATCCGAGCAACGGGGAAAAAACAATCGCCGCGGCGGTCAGGCCAAGACCGCTCCACACGATCGAGCCTAGTCCCGCCTTCGTGACCGCGGCGCCTGCGAGTCCGCCGATCAAGGCGTGCGAACTGCTCGAGGGAATCCCCAGCCACCAGGTCAACAGATTCCAGCAGATGGCGCCCATCAAGGCGCCGAAAATCACGGCTGCATCGACCACCTCCGCAGCGACGATTCCGGTTCCGACCGTCTGGGCGACATGGAGCCCGAAGAACAAAAAGGCGACGAAATTGAAGAATGCGGCCCACATCACCGCATACTGCGGCCGCAACACGCGCGTAGAGACCACCGTCGCGATCGAGTTGGCGGCGTCGTGCAAGCCATTCAAAAAGTCGAAGACCAACGCGACCGAGATCAGCGCAAGGAGAGCCAAAAAGCCGAGCTGGGCGTGCATTGGTGGCTGAAATTGGAGCTCTAAACGTTCTCAATCACGATGGCGCTGATCTCGTTCGCAACGTCTTCAAATCGATCCACCACCATTTCGAGATGGTCGTAAACTTCGGTGCCGACGACGAAGGCGATGGCGTCTTTCTTGTTCAGGAAAAGCTGCTTGCGGCCCTGGTCGTGCAGGTCATCCGCGTGCTCCTCGAGCCGTATCATCTCCTCGGTCAAGCTGTTGAGCCGGGCGGAATGGCGGCCGAGCGAGCTCAGAAGGGGAACCGCCTCCACCATCAGCTTGGCGGCTTGAACGATGACCTCGCCCATTTGCGGCATGGGCTGCTCGAAATTGCGCAGCTCGAACAAGCTAATGACCTTGGCTGTCTGGTTCATTTGGTCGATCGCATCGTCCATTGACGTGATCAGGTCTTTGATATCGCCGCGATCGAGCGGCGTGATGAACGTTTTTCGCAGCGCGGTCATGACCTCACGGGTTATTTCGTCTGCTTCGTTCTCGTGCCAGGTGATCTCGCGGCAGTAGCCAAGCACATCGCCGCCCCCCTTCAGCAACGCGCTAAGCGCTTGCGCGCCAGCAAGCGTGATCTGAGCATGACGGGTGAAGAGGTCGAAGAACCGCTCCTCTTTAGGCATCAAAGCACGGAACCAGCCCAGCATGAGCGCCTCGCTCGCAATCCTTGCAAAAACGACCAAGTCAGAACGATATCGCGATTAAATGGCGAGAATCGAGGGGCTCTCGAGCCGCGCCGTCTGCAGCATAAACCACCGATTTCGGGGCGTTGGTGCGGTCATCGCGGCAGTATTCTCCTTGCAGGCACGATTGACGGACAACGCCGGCCCGCGGATTGACAAGCCCTGCAAAGGATCGCGGCGGCAGGAACTTGGGATTTGTGCCCGCGAACGTGCGCGCACTTGCGCAGGAACTCATGCCTGCGCAGGAACCCAGGCCGGCGGAACCCGTTGGTATACTGGAGGTCGGTGTGGCGCATGATCAACGTGTGCCGATCCGAGAGCACGGCGCCGGCATCCAATTCACTGCAGAATGACGGTCATTAAGGAGGTGAAGCTATGGCCAAACGTCCGACGGATTTTGCTCAACAAAACACCGAACGCGCCATCGAGGTGACAAACTATAGCCTGAACTGGATGCGCGAGATTGCCGAACGCAACCTCAGCCAGAGCAGGGCGGCGCTCGAGGACTTCCTTACGATCACCCGCAAGGCAGCCGATGGCATGGACCATCAAGGAAACGTTATTCGCGAGCGCTCGATGTCATTTATGGAAGAGACGCTGTCGAACAGCTTCGACTTTGCCGAAAAGCTCCTTCACATGCGGGAACCTCAGGAACTGGCTGGGCTGCAGAGTGAATTCGTCAGCCGGCAGGCACAAGTAATTGGGGATCAGACCAAGGAGCTGGGGCAGAGCATCATGCAGGGAGCAACCGAGGCGACGAAGGCCACGCTGCGGGAGACGGCGGAGTCATCGCGACGGCAGTCTGCAGCTGCCTAACGGGCCCCGCGAGCTGAGGTGAATTCGAGGTGCGGCGCTGGGGCGAGGCGAGCCTGCTCGCAGTCGGCGGGGCGGGCTCTCGCGCCCGCGACATCGGCGGCGACTATCAGCGCTTGGTGAACCATTTGCGCAGGCGGTCCGCTTGATCAGCCACATTGGTCAAGGCGGGCAGCCGCCAAAAGCTTAGATCGGATAACCGCGGCGCCGTGGCGGGCGAAGGCGCCTCGGGCGGCGGCTCTTTTTGCTCTTCCTCGGTCAATAGTTTCAGGATCAGCCGGCGCTCGGCGTCGTCTTTCGCTTCAAGCAACAGTTTCCTGTAGCGCTTGATGTTTTCGCGTCTGATGAAGCGTTCCATGGCCGTACTTTGACCCAGCGGCCCCAAGTCCATGCCGGGACGGTGCCACGCGAAGCGCTTGCCCGCCGTGACGGCCATCACAAAACCGCCGTGACGGCCATCACAAAAAGGTCGATTGTGGGCTCGCGTGGGAGTGGGCTTTTCCCCGGTTGGCCCGGCGGCGCGATTCACAAGACGATGGACGGCGACGCCCGCGGCGGCAGCGCTATTGTCCAGGTCCGCCCGTGGCCCTATTTGGTAAACATGCGGCCAGCCGCCTAGCCGCTCGAGCCTGGGACCTCGATGCCCGAAACCGCTTCTGCCCTGCAGTCCGTGTTTTCGCGCCCCCTCGTGCTTGTCGCCGCGGCGGTCGGCATGGTGCTGGCCGGCACGCTGGCGCTCTGGGCCCATTACGGCACGGCGGTGTTCTACGAGATGATCCTCGCCGGGATCGCCGCCTGCTTGTGACGATTGCTGGAAGCGGAGGCATTCCGAGATGAGCGCACGCAACAGCCGCATACTTCTGATCGCCGCGGCCTTTCTGGCAGGCTTGGCGCTATGCTTCGGCGTCGTGCTGATCGTGGCCGGGCGCCTGTCGTCCCCCGTTGCGCAGATCGCCGCGATAGGCGGACCGTTCAAGCTGACCGATCAGAATGGGAAGGTGGTCACCGAGCAAGACTTAAAAGGTCTTCCATTCCTGGTGTTCTTCGGCTTTACCCATTGTCCCGACGTATGTCCCACGACCTTGTTCGAGGTCTCCGAGGTTATGCGTGCGCTCGGCCCGGACGCCGAGCGCGCACGCGCACTCTTCATCACGGTCGATCCGGAGCGCGATACGCCCGCGGTCATGAAGGACTATCTCTCAAGTTTTGATCCGCACCTTTCCGGTCTGACTGGCGATCCTGCCGAGATCGCGGCCGTCGCCAAGGCCTACCGCGTCTATTTCAAGAAAGTTCCCCTGGACGAGGGGGGCTACACGATGGACCACACGGCCATCGTCTATCTCATGGACAAGACCGGCCGTTTCGTTTCCCCCTTCAATCTCAAGCGCCCGATCGAAGCCGCAGCCGGTGATCTGCGTCGGTATTTGTGAAGCGGACGCCGACGAGCAGTGTCCTCAGCGCCCCATTCCCAGTCGATCAGAGCTGTTCATTGCCACTGATCCGCCTTAACCGACGGTCTATAAGCAGCCCTGAAACGAGTTAGGATAGAGCTTGCCGGTGCCAGAATATCCGTTACGAGGCCTTGTCGGCCGGCTGGCTGTTTGTCTCCTGCTGATCGTGCCGTTCTTCGGCACACGAGAGGCAGCGGCAGCGCCGGCGGCCTCGGAGCCTGCCGTGCGCGTGCCCGGCTTCTGGGATCCCCGCCGTCGGCCGGAAAAACCCGATCTGTCGCGCATCAGTGTCATCCGATTCCTTACCGAGATCGACTACCCGCCGTTCAATTACGCCGGGCCGGACGGGAATCCGCAGGGCTTCAACGTCGATCTGGCGCGCATGCTGTGCGAGGAGCTCAAGCTCGCCTGCACAATCCAGATGCGCCGCTTCGAAACGCTTATTCCGGCGCTCAACGGCAATCAGGGGGATGCTGCCATCGCATCCATCGCGGCGACGGGGGCGATGCGCACCAACGTCGATTTCACTGATTCCTACTACCGCACGCCGGCGCGTTTCGTGGCGAAGCGGGATTCGGCAATAGAAGATCCGTTGCCCGAGCGGCTCGAGGGCAAGAAGGTCGCGGTGGCGGCCGGCACCGCGCACGAGGCTTACCTTAAGGCTCTGTTTACCGAGGCCGAGGTTCGCCCCTATCCGAGTGCGGACGCAGCGCGGCTCGCATTACGGCGCGGCGACGTCGATCTCCTGTTCGGCGATGCAATCACGCTCGCCTTCTGGCTCAATGGAACCGATTCGGAAAATTGTTGTGCTTTTCGCGGCGGGCCCTACATCGACGGCCGATATTTCGGCGAAGGCGTGGGAATCGCTGTGAAGAAGGGCAATGATACGATGCGCCTGGCGCTCAATTGGGCTTTATTCCGCGTCTGGGAGCAGGGTCGTTTCACGGATTTGTGGTTGCGCTATTTCCCGGTCAGCCCGTTTTGATATGCCCCCATCCTGATGGCGAGAGGCGAGGAATTCCACGCAATTTTAGCAAACAGGGCAAGGATATCGAAGCGCACCGATGATTGACTCGCGGCCCTGGGCTCATGACCGGTGGAGCTCTGGACCATGCGAGTGCTTCTTGCGCGCTTCGTGCGCGAGGACAGCGGTGCGACGGCGATCGGGTACGCGCTGATCGCGGCCGGCATGTCGATCGCCATCATCACCGCGCTTTCGGGGCTTGGCTCGAAGCTCAGCATGGCCCTCACGATCGTGCGCGCCGCGCTCGAATGAGCAACTTCGGACGGGCGGGTGAAAGGCGTGTTTCGATGGCCGCTGCGGGCTGTGGTAGTGTCCGCGCCCGGAGAGCCATTGATGTCCACGCTCGAGATCCCGGCGCTGCGCGAGATTGCCGAAAGCTCGAATGCCTGGCCGTTCCAGGAAGCGCGCAAGATCGTCGCGCGGTTGAAAAAGCGCCCAAAGGACGAGGTGGTGTTCGAGACCGGCTACGGCCCCTCGGGCCTGCCGCACATCGGCACCTTCGGCGAGGTCGCGCGCACCACCATGGTGCGACACGCCTTTCGCGTGCTCACCGATGACAACATCAAGACTCGTCTGATTGCCTTTTCCGACGACATGGATGGCCTGCGTAAGGTGCCGGACAATGTCCCAAACCGGGACATGATGGCGCAGCATCTGGGCAAACCACTCTCCCGCGTGCCGGACCCGTTCTCGAGCGAATATCCGTCATTCGCCGCTGCCAACAATGCGCGGCTGCGTGCGTTCCTCGATCAGTTCGGATTTGACTACGAGTTTCTTTCTTCCACGGACTGCTACACATCGGGCCGGTTCGATGCCACGCTTCTGCGGGTTCTCGAACGTTTTGAACAGATCATGGAAATCATGCTGCCGTCGCTGCGTGAGGAGCGCGCGCAAACCTATTCGCCGTTTCTGCCGATCTCCCCACGCACCGAGATCGTGTTGCAGGTCCCGATCATGGCGCATGACGCCAAGGCCGGCACGATTACCTATGAGGATCCAGATACGAAGCAACGCGTGACGACGCTGGTCACCGGAGGGCGAACAAAGCTGCAATGGAAACCAGATTGGGCGATGCGCTGGGTTGCGCTCGGCGTCGATTACGAGATGGCGGGTAAGGATTTGATCGACTCTGTCACGCTTTCCGGCGAGGTGTGCCGCGCGCTGGGCGGCAGCGCCCCCGAGGGCTTCAATTACGAGCTTTTCCTCGACGAGCAGGGCCAGAAGATCTCAAAGTCAAAGGGCAACGGCTTGACCATCGAGGAATGGCTGCGCTACGCGCCGCCGGAGTCCCTTTCGCTGTTCATGTATCGCGAGCCCAAGGCCGCAAAGCGTCTCTACTTCGATGTCATTCCGCGTCATGTGGACGAGTACCAGCAGTTCCTGGAGGCTTATGAGCGACAAGACCTTAGGCAGCGTCTGGCCAATCCCGTTTGGCATATCCATTCCGGCAACCCGCCCAAGCCGAACATGCCGATCTCATTCTCCATGCTGCTCACGCTGGTTGCGTCCTCGAACGCGGAGAATGCCGAGACCTTATGGGGCTTCATTGGCCGGTATCGGCCAGGGGTGACGCCGCAGACGCATCCCAAACTCGACGCGCTGGTGCGTTATGCCATCCATTATTTCCGCGACTTCGTGCTGCCGCAGAAGAGGTTCCGCGAACCGACCGAGGGCGAGCGCGCCGCGCTCCTCGACCTGCGCGAGGCGCTCTCGCAGCTCCCCGCGGACGCAACCGCCGAGCAGATTCAACAAGTGGTTTACGAAGTTGGCCGGCGCGAGCCATTCCTCGACAAAAGCGGGAAGGTCAAGAGCAAAGATGGCAGGCCAGGCGTCACGCTCGATTGGTTCAACATGCTCTATCAAGTGCTGCTCGGGCAAGAGAAGGGGCCGCGGTTCGGCTCATTCGTGGCGGTGTATGGTCTCAACAATACGATCGAGATGATCGACGGGGCGCTGGCGAGATCGGCATAATCGTTCGGCAATGGCCCCTTCCGTCCTCGCCCTGATCGGAGCCACGATCGTCTTTACGTCGTTTCTCTCCGGCATCTTCGGCATGGCGGGGGGCATGATCCTGCTCGGTGTTCTGCTCAATTATTTCGACGTCGCGGCGGGCATGATTCTATTCTCGGTCATCCAGCTGTTCGCCAATGGCTGGCGCGTCGTGCAGTGGCGCAACTACGTGCGGTGGCCGATTTTCGGCTGGTATGTGGCCGGCGCGGCCATCTCGTTTGTGGGCATGTGGCTCATTGCCTTCGTCCCGGACAAGGCAACGGTCTATCTCACGCTCGGTTTAATGCCGTTTACGGTCGAGGCTCTACCGGCAGCTATGCGCCCCAACATCGAGTGGCGGGGCGTGCCGTTCGCCACAGGTATCGCAACGACGATCGTCCAGATCCTGGCGGGCGTCGGAGGGCTCTTTCTCGATATCTTTTTCCAGAAAAGTACTCTCGATCGCAAGACGACTAACGCAACCAAAGCTGTCGCGCAGTCGTTCAGCCATGTCATGCGCGTGTTCTATTTCGGTTCGCTCGCTGGCGTGGGAGACCTGCCGCTATGGATGACCGGTCCGGCGATCTTGTTGGCGATAGGAGGCACGTCGCTTGCGCCTTTTGTAATCGAGCGGATGACCGATCACGGATTTCGACAGTGGACGCGCGCGATCATCTTCGCGATCAGTGGGGTCTATCTCATCCGCGCTGGCTGGCTGTTTTGGTTTGGCTGAGACGACAGCCATTCGCGCGTTCTGCACGCAAGCAACGCGAACATGGTGGCCGACCTCGCGTACGTAGGGCCGGGCAATGCGGCTCCTTCAGATGAACATCTCCATCTTGCCGTCGAGCGCCATGAGGCCGGTTTCCACGCCGAGCTGGTGGTGGCGCTCTCCAACCTGTTTACGGAATTGCCCAAGAGCCGCCCGATGCGTTTCCGTCTCTACTTGCGGATTTGCAACTTTGGCTTCCCCATAGGCAATCTTGGCAGCGCCGCAATCGCGATGGTCGATTGCGATCACCTTCTTGATGCGATGCAGCTCGATCGTTGTGGCGAGATTGTCCCAAAATGCCTTGTGCCAATTCTTGAATGCAGGCGCGACGACACCGATCGCCGCACCTGCGATGACGAACTGGCTGAATTTTCCGGTCAAGTTCTGCTCGACCGTGTATCTGTGCACGGGCTCCTGCATCCGAGGGTCGATGCAGGCGAGAACCATTGCCTCGTAGTTTCCTTCGGCGGAGAGCGCGAGCTGGGGCGCGAACGTTAGCGTCGCGCCACCGCCTATGAGAGCGCCGACGAAGCGCCGGCGATCGAGCATGGTCTTAATCCCGCTGCAGCACGCGCAAGAAGCCTCATGCAATAGTGTCATGATCCCTCACCTCGTCATGACGCCAAGGGCTTTGCCGATGGCGTTTCCGCGCGCACATGATCACAGAACGGGAGCACTATCACAAGCGAGGACCGCTATCGCAACCCTCAATCTGGACGGAGGCGTTGCTCACTCGGCCATGCGAGGCGTGCGATCAGCGAGCCGCGGCCAGGATATTTTGCTCACTTACGGGAATTATGGCATCTGGCCCCTGAGTGACTAATGAGCTTAATACGACCAAAGGCAATCTCAAATCGAACCCACCGGAAAGCATGTAAGCAGGCGGAGCGCGAGAGCAGTGGCGACCTGCATCTATAAGATCTGCGACGAGGCGCTTTGGCGGGAGGCGGAACGTGCGGGCGTGTTCCGCGGCGCCAGTATCGATCGGCGCGACGGCTTCATCCATTTCTCCTCCGCCACGCAGCTCCGTGCGACCGCAGCCAAGCATTTTGCCGGCGTCCGAAATTTGCTGTTGATCGCGGTCGATGCCGATGCGCTCGGCGCTGCGTTGAAATGGGAGGGTTCGCGCGACGGCGATGTCTTTCCGCATCTTTATGGGAGCTTGCCGCTTACCGCGGTGCTATGGGTCGAGCCGCTGCCGCTCGGGATCGATCGGCGACACGTCTTTCCGGAGCTTATCCCGTGATTGGTCTCCTCGAGTCCCTCGCGCGGCCGCTGCTGCGCATGCTCGATCCAGAGGACGCACATCGGCTTGCCATCCAGGCGTTGAAAGTCCCGCCATTCGTGAAGTTAGTGGCGGATGACCCACGGCTTGCGGTGCGTGCCTTCGGACTCGACTTCCCTAATCCGATCGGCATGGCCGCGGGCTTCGACAAGCATGCCGAGGTGCCTGACGCACTCCTCAAGCTGGGGTTCGGCTTCGTCGAGGTCGGGACCGTCACACCCTTGCCGCAGTCGGGCAACCCGCGCCCCCGTATCTTTCGGCTCAACGGTGACGAGGCCGTCATCAACCGGCTGGGCTTCAACAGTGACGGCGCTGCCGCCGTGCTGCGTCGCCTCACCGCGCGCGCCAACAACGGCGGCATTGTCGGCCTCAATATCGGCGCCAACCGTGCCAGCACCGATCGCATTGCGGATTATGTGCGGCTGATCGAAACCTTAGCTCCGGTGGCGAGCTATTTCTCCGTCAACATTTCCTCTCCGAACACGCCGGGCCTGCGCGGACTACAGCAGGGGGAGATGCTTGACAGCCTTCTGGCGCGCGTCGTGGATGCACGGACCCGCGTGAGCAGAGGGGCCATCCCATTGCTGATCAAGATCGCGCCTGATCTCACGCTCGCCGAACTCGACGGCATCGTCAGCGCGGCGCGCAAGCACCGCATCGATGGCGTGATTGTTGGCAATACCACCCTCGCGCGGCCGCTAACGTTGCGAGAGCGCACGACCGCGAAGGAGGCAGGTGGCCTCTCCGGGCGGCCGCTGTTCGCGCTTGCGACGCGGATGCTGGCTGAAACCTATGTGCGCGTGGAAGGTGCGTTCCCGCTCATTGGCGTGGGTGGCATCGATTCGGGCGACGCGGCTGTGGCGAAAATCAGAGCGGGCGCGTGCTTGGTCGAGCTCTACAGCGCGCTCGTTTTCCGCGGCCTGCAACTGGTCGTGACTATCAAATCCGAGCTTTCGGATGCGCTGCGCCGCGACGGACGGGCGAGAATCGACCAGCTTGTCGGAGTAGATGCGACAAAGCTAATCACGCAAAGCTGGCCCGCCTAAACCCCGCTTGTCGTCAGCAGGAACTCCGGCGAGGTCCCCGGAAAGCGTGCAGCCTTAATCGCCTTTGGCCACTCGCATGAGCCGAACGATAACCCAGATCGGCACCACCACGACCGCGCCGAGCAGCAGATAGCGCCAGAGCCAACGCACTGCGTCGAACCCCATGTCCCAGACGCGCACCACGACACGTCTCAGGCTTTCGATGATGTTCCAGGGATCGAGCCCGAGCACCTGCAGGATCACGCCTATCAGGATGGACAGCAAGACCAACCGGAAGATGACCGACAAAGGCGGCCCGCCAAAGAACCGGCTAACGTAGTTGTTCTCCCGCTCGATCGGCGTCGTCATGATAATATCTTATCACGTTCATTGGCGGCGGTGGGAGCGGCGCGCCCGCTCTCGATCTTCTCCAGCATTCGCTCGAGCACTTCCAGCCGATCGGCGTCGGCCGGCCGCTTGTCCCAACGAAGGCGGCTGATGCGGGGAAAGCGCATGGCGATGCCCGATTTATGCCGTGTCGAGCGCTGCAATCCTTCGAAAGCAACTTCGAGTACCAGGCCCTGATCGGGCTCGTGCACGACTTCGCGTACCGGGCCGAATCGCCCCACGGTGTTGCGGCGCACGAACCGGTCGATGCGAGCGAGCTCCTCGTCGGTAAACCCGAAATATGCCTTGCCCACCGGTACCAGCACGTCGCCTTCCTCGCCCTTGGTCCAGACTCCAAATGTGTAATCCGAATAATATGATGAGCGCTTGCCGTGACCGCGCTGCGCGTACATCAAAACTGCATCGATGATGTACGGATCGCGCTTCCACTTCCACCACGGGCCCTTGGGGCGGCCCGGCACATAAGGCGCGTCGCGCCGCTTAAGCATGATGCCCTCGACTGCATCGGCATCGGCGTCCGCGCCCGCCGCGGCGGGATTTTGGCGGGCGACGATGAGATCGTCCCAAGCCGCGAAGGCTACTAGAAGCGAGAGATCGACCCGCGGCTCGTGCAAGCGGGCAATGAACTGTTCCAGCCGCGCTCGACGTTCGATCAACGGACGCTCGCGCAAGTCCTCTTCGCCATCAACGAGCAGGTCGTAGGCGCGCAGATGCGCGGGAAATTCGGTCAGCAGCGCCGGGCTCACGGTTTTGCGGTTGAGCCGCTGCTGCAACACGTTGAAACTCTGTACACGTCCCTGCCGCATGATCAGGAGTTCGCCATCGATAGCTCCCGGCAGCCGCAAAGCATCGATTAGGTCGGGGAAGCTACCCGAAATATCCTCGCCGGTGCGCGAGTAGAGGCGCGCGGTCAGTCTGCCGTCCTCGCTTCGGCCAGCAACGGCCTGGACACGAATGCCATCCCATTTCCATTCGGCCATAAAATCTTTGGGATCGAGGCCGATGAGATCGCCGTCCTCCAGCGCATGGGCGAGCATCGCGGGCCGGAACGGGGCAGGATCATGGCTCGCCGGCTTCTCACTGCGGCCTTCCAGCCAGGCAAAGAGTTCGACATAGGGCGGCCGCATCTCAGGCCAAATCAGTTCGATCTCGTGCGGTTCTTTGTCGCCGAGTGCGGCGACGGCAGTCTTGGCAAGACGCACGGAGACGCCAATGCGCAATCCGCCAGTCACCAACTTGAGCAGCGCCCAACGGCCTGTCTCGTCCAATTGATCGAGCCAACGCGCGAGTTGTCCGGGCAGCTGCGTCTTGCCGAGGGAGGAGAGGGCGGTGATAACCGAAGACAGCAACAGCTCACCATGCTTTGGGGTATCTCTGCCAGCCGCAGTTTCCTGCGCGCCAGAGGGCGTGACGTTGCATGGCTGCGGCGATCCACTGGCTCCCGTGCGCGGGACCCACATGAGCGCGACGGTCTCGGAGAGATCGCCGACATAATCGTAAGACAATTCGAACAGTACCGGATCGACCCGTTCGGCAATTAGCGCGCGGATCACGCTCGGCTTTGCGTGCTGGAAACTGAGCGCGCCCGTAAGCGCCGCGAGTGCAAAGCCGCGTTCAGGATCGGGCGTGCCGCGGAAATAATCCGTCATCAGCCGCAGCTTGTTGTTGCGACCGGGTTCATAGGCAAGGCGATCGAGCAACGCGGCGAACCGGTTCATCACGCCTCGCCAGGATTTTCGATCGCACCGCCGGTCTCATCTTCGTCCCCGTAGCCGACGATATCGAGCGGCCGTGCTTGCAACCCTTGGCGCGTGCTCCAGTGCACCAGCGCCTCCTCTTGGCCGTGTGTAACCCAGATGTCGGATGCTCCGGTCGCGGCAATCGTCGCGGTCAGCCCGCTCCAGTCGGCGTGATCCGAAATTACCAGCGGCAATTCGACGAGATGCTGACGCGCGCGCGTCCGCACGCGCATCCATCCCGAGGCAAAGCAAGTCACCGGGTCGGGGAAACGTCGCGACCACAAATCCTTTAATGTCGCGGGAGGACAGAGCGTGATACTGCCGGCAAGATCCGCCTTCTTCGCATCGCGTGCGAGTTCGACCCGTCCGAGGTCGACGCCGCGGCTGCCATAGTAGCGGGTAATCTTCTCCATCGCGCCGTGCATATAGATCGGTTGGTCATATCCGACCTGCCGGATCATCGCGATCACGCGCTGCGCCTTGCCGAGAGGATAGGCACCGACAAGATGCGCTCGGTCGGGAAACAGGCGAACTGAATGGAGCAGCTTCGCGATTTCGGCGTGAGGATTGCCGTGCCGAAAGACGGGTAGTCCGAACGTGGCTTCGGTGACGAATACATCGCACTGAACAAGCTCGAAGGCTGTGCAGGTCGGATCCGCGATGTTCTTGTAGTCGCCAGAGGCGACGACGCGCAGGCCGTTTGCCTCGACCGCCACTTGCGCCGAGCCAAGCACGTGGCCAGCGGGGTGGAAGGTCACGCGTGCGGCCCCAAGCGTGATGGTCTCGCCGTACCGGATGGCCTGCACGGCACCTGCGAAACTTTCGCCGTAGTGCAAGCGCATGAGATCGAGTGTCTCCTGAGTGGCAAGCACGGCGCCGTGTCCGGCCCGCGCGTGATCGGAGTGGCCGTGAGTGATCACAGCTTTGTCCACGGCGCGCGTAGGGTCGATATGGAAGCCGCCAATCTTGCAGCAAATGCCGGCGGGCGTTCGCAGGAGAATATCTTCGGCACGCATGACCTTGAGATATGATGCAAATCAGACAATGACAGGTGGACGCGACGTCTCGCCACTTGCGGTGCCGGTAATGCTCGAAATCGGCTGCGAATCGATCCATGGCGAAGCATCCGAAGCGCTGCTGGCAGAAGCGGAGGCGCAACTCGTGAAGGAGGCGATGCGTGAGGGGGATGCGCGGGCAGGGAGCGCTAACGGCGTTACGGCGTGTTGACGGCGAGACCGGAACTGCGCGCGCGTATCTGCAAGGCGCAACAGAGGTCACCCTCGCTGGTGTCGCGGTCGTGGTCGATTGCGACGGCGCGCTCTATTGGCCCGATGAAGGTGTCCTGGCCATCGCCGATTTACATCTGGAAAAGGGCTCGAGCTTCGCCGCGCGAGGCGTGCCGCTGCCACCGTATGATACGGCGGCGACGCTGGCACGGCTTGTGCTCCGCGTCGGCCGCTGCGTGCCGCGCACGGTGATCGCTCAGCGACAGCTTTCACGACCGAGATGGGCCTGTCCGCATGGGGCGGCGGCGGATCGCGCCGCGCTCGTCGCGCTCCAACGCGGGCGCGATTGGATCTGGATTGCCGGCAACCACGATCCTGATCCGGCCATCGGGATAGGTGGCAGTTTCGCCCCGATGCTTGCCATTGGTGCGTTTATCTTTCGCCACCAGCCTAGCGGGGGCGAAGGCGAGATCGCCGGTCACCGGCACCCAGTTGCGACCGTGCGTGGGCGCGGGCGCAACGTGACCCGGCGCTGCTTCGCTAGTGACGGCACACGCCTGGTGATGCCCGCGTTTGGCGCATTTGCCGGCGGTCTCAACGTGCGCGATCGGGCCTTCGCGGATGTTTTCGGCATGCTCGGCTTCACCGTGTACATGCTCGGCGAAGGGCGGACCTATGTTCTCGCCGCCAAGGCGTGTCTTGCAGATTGAGCGATCCTCTCATCCCGCCGCGCGGGGCGCCACACAAACGTACAAAATTTGGCGAGGAGGAACCCAGGTTGCCAGGCTCGCGTTGGAGCCATGACATGGCCATTGCTGAGAAGCCTTGCATGAGCTCGCTAAGGATCACTTTGATTGGCGGCCCGACTGCTCTCATCGAATTCGGGGGCTTTCGCTTGCTTACGGATCCGACATTCGACGCGCCTGGCGAGTATCGCCTGCCGCATGTGACCTTGAAAAAGACCTCGTACCCGGCGATCGCCGCGGATGCAATCGGGCTCGTAGATGCCGTCCTCTTGAGCCACGACCAGCACAGCGACAATCTCGATAATTCCGGCCGGGCCTTTCTGGCGAAAGTCGCCCGCGTGCTCACCACGGCGGCCGGGGCCAAGCGGCTTGGCGGCCGCACCGAAGGTTTAGCTCCGTGGGAAACAAGAGCACTGGCCAAGCCGAACGGCAGTTCATTACAGGTCACGGCCACTCCCGCCCGACACGGGCCTGCCGGCATCGAGCCGCTCTCGGGGGAGGTGATCGGATTTGTCCTTGCCTGCCAGGATAGGCAAAGCCGTCCGATCTACATCACTGGCGATACGGTATGGTACTCTGGCGTCGACGAAGTTGCGCGTCGATTCCGCGCCGCAGTGGTGCTCCTGTTTGCAGGTGCGGCCCGGACCCGCGGACCCTTCCACCTGACCATGGACACGAACGATGCGGTCGAGACCGCGCACGCGTTTCCAGATGCGACGATAATCCCCCTTCACTGCGAGGGATGGGCGCATTTCACGCAGGACCGCGATGATCTCGAGACATCCTTCAATGCGCTCGGTTTCGGGTCGCGATTGCAGCTTCTCGAAGCCGGCGTGCCCACCGCTATCCTACCGCGGTCGTAGGGAGAGTGGATGGCAACAAGGCATGACGCGTGCTTAATCCCGCCTGAAGACGACGGATGCGAACCAGCCGGTGGCGATTGCCACCATGGCTGTAGCGAGGCCATAGAGCACGCCGTGCTCGCGTGCGGCCGCGGTGACAACCTGCTCGAAACCCGATTTGTAGACCTCGAACGGAGCAGGCGTGCGAGCGATCTGCATGCCATCGGCGAACAGGCGCACGTCCACCTCGTAGGTGCCGACCGGCACCTCGGCCGGCAATGGTATTGAGGCGCGGAACAACGCTGGCGCGAGGAACGTCACGCCGTTGGACGCTTCGCGGTACAGTCCCTGCTCGCTCTTGATCTTGATGAAGGCGACCCGGAATGGATCATCACTGGCGGCGTCCGCAATATTGACGCTAGCCCGCTGCAGCAACGGAACATTGTCGAGACCCAGCTGCAGGCGGCGTAGCGTTTCGGTGTTAGTGATCGCGTCGAGCGGGCGGTTTGCCAGCACCGCGAGATAGGCGGGTACATTCTCGAGGACGCGCGAATCGGTATTCACCCATAGTCCGAGCACTCTCTCCTTGCGGAAAGTCACCATGCTTTGCCGCGGCCCGGTGACCGTGACGATGATATCGTAGCCGGCGCGCCGCGGCCGCGACGCTGCATCCTGCTCGATTCCGCCGAACAGGATGAGTTCCTCGCCGACGAAATTGGATGCGATCATCACGCGGTGATTGGACAGCGAGGCGACCAGTCGCTCACCTGCGGCGGGTAGCGCCGAGAAAATGAGCGCGGCAAAGCCACCGAGGACGGCAACGAGAGAAGGGCGCCTCATGTGTCACCATCCACGGCGCGGACGGAATAGAAAGTCTCGGGTGGCACCACCAGATTGAGCGCAAACCGGATTCCAACCGCCAGCACGAGTAGCCCGAGCAGGAGGCGAAGCCGCTCGCCGCTCATCTTCTGTCCGGCTCGCGCGCCGAACTGTGCTCCGATCACACCTCCGACCATCAGAAACAGCGCAAGCAAGGCATCGACAAGATGATTAACGGCCGCGTGCATAATCGTGGCGGATGCCATGGTGACGAGTGTGAGTACCATCGACGTTCCGATCACCGTCGCAGTTGGCACCCGCAATACGTAGATCAGCATCGGCACCAGCAGAAAGCCGCCGCCGATGCCCATAATTGCTCCGACAAATCCGATGATGAATCCGATCCCCCAGACTGGGATGGCGGAGACATAAATGCGCGAGCGTTTGAAGCGCA
>WNFW01004445.1_pt1 | contig 17461 bp, 14 predicted proteins | sample 5400131 | NCBI WGS metagenome assembly WNFW01 (sample SAMN13153362, study PRJNA577476) | soil metagenome | isolation source: 20 cm soil or saprolite under grassland replicate 1 | place: USA:California | collected 2016-06-15 | reverse complement strand
CGCATGAGATGGCTGCGGTCTCCATGGCTCATGGCTATTACAACGTCACGCACAAGCTCCAAATGGTTCTGGTCCATACCTTGCCGGGAACGTGCAATGCATTGGGCGGGATTTTGAACGCGCAGTCGTCCAATGTTCCCTTATTATTGGTCGCGGGGAGAACGCCGATCACTGAGGGCGAATTGCGCGGTGGAAAAAGTCAACACATTCACTGGCGCCAGGAATCCCGGGACCAAGGCGCGTTAGTCCGCGAGTTCGTCAAGTGGGACTACGAGCTTAGAACGAATCAAAATATCGCCACGGTGGTGCAGCGCGCTTTCAACATCGCCATGAGCGAGCCGCGCGGGCCGGTGTATCTCACCTTGCCGCGAGAATGGCTCTGCGAGCCGCTCGAGTCCACCGCGGCTTTACCGAATGCGTCGGCGCCGGCGACGAAAATGCAAGCCGATCCAGCCGCCCTGGAGAAGACAGCCGAACTTCTGATCGCAGCGGACAACCCGCTTATTGTAACGAAGTATCTCGGGCGCAATGCCGAAGCAGTCGCGCAGCTGGTCGAACTGGCGGAGCTGCTTTCAATCCCTGTAGTTCAGCAACTCAACCATGTCAATTTCCCGACCGATCATCCGCTTTATCTTGGGACCGACACCGCCAAGCATGCGAAGCGCTCTGATGTCATTTTTCTTATCGATGTGGATACGCCGTGGGACAACGCGAGCCGAGATTTTCTGAGGCCAGACGCGAAGATTATTCATCTCGAGCGCGACCCATTATTCACTTCGATTCCGATCTGGGGTTTTTCCGCTGACCTCGCAGTAGCGGGCTGCTCGGACATTGCGCTCCCGGTATTGAATGGGATTATCAAAGCCAGAGTAGACACAGGTACGAATTCGAAAAAGAAATTCGAAGAGCGGCGCAAAAAGATTCGAGTGGAGCATGATGCGATGGTGCGCGAAGTGGAGGCCAGCATCGACGCGGTTAAAACCCAAACGCCCATTAATCCGGTGTGGCTCTCCAAGTGCATCGGCGATCTGATGGACGACAAGACAATTATTGTCAACGAGGCGGTAACGTCGCGACTAGCTGAAGTTCTTCCGCTCAAGCGGCCCGGCTCGTTGTTCAGCACGCCGCCGGCGGGCCATCTGGGTTGGGGATTGGGGGCGGCCATCGGCATGAAGCTGGGCTCGCCGGACGCCACTGTCATCGCGGCGGAAGGAGACGGCTCTTACATATTTTCAGCGCCCACGGCATGCCATTTTACCGCGCAAAAGTATCGCATCCCGTTTCTCACCGTCGTCTACAACAACCAGGTTTGGAATGCGAGCATCAACGCGGCGCGCGGGCTCTATCCCGACGGAGTCGCGCAGAGGACGCGCAATTTTCCCGGATGCGACTTGAGCCCGTCGCCGCAGTTCGAGCTGACCGCGCAGGCTTGCGGTGCGTACGCGGCACGCGTGGAGGAGCCGGGCGAATTACCGGACGCCCTGGAGCGAGCGCTGAAAGCAGTGAAGGAAGAACGACGCCAGGCTCTGGTGAACGTGATTTGTAAGAATCCATTGGCGTAGCCTACGCCGGTTGAAGACCGCGGCGCTCTGCTTGAACTGTTTAAATGGTTCGTAAGGAGAGGAATCAATATGGCCGATACGATTTCACGGGATGCTCGTTGGAGTGAATACGGCGCGGAGGAATGGTCCGATGCTTTGGTTGCGGCCATGAAGTTGGGCGGCGTCGATCACTTATTTTTCGTCTCGGGATCCGAGATCGCCTTCTGGCAAGAGAGTGTGGCGAAAGCTCAAGAAAAAGGCTGGCCGGCGCCCAAACTAATTACCGTGCCGCATGAGAGCGTCGCTCTCAACGCTGCTTTAGGGAGTGCGATGATCAGAAATCAACCAGAGGCTACTGCCGTGCACGTCGACGTCGGCTCGCTGAATTACGGCGGCGCGATTCATACGGCGTGGCGCGGTAACTATCCGGTTTTGATTACCGCCGGCGCGGGGCCGCGCGCTTACCCCGGATCAATTCCCGGCTCCCGCAACAGCGCAGTCCAATGGGTACAGGAGCCAAGGGATCAAGGCGCGATTCTGCGACAGTACACCAAGATCGACCATCGCTTGGAGCACCAAGACAATCCTGGTCTGATCGTCAGCAGGCTGCTGCAGGTGGCGATGAGCGAACCCAAGGGTCCCGTTTATCTCACGGTCCCGCGTGAAAGCGCGATGCTCAAGCTTCCCGGCAAAACTTATTTTCCCACGCGCGACGAACTCGGTATCGCGCGCCCCGCGTATCCCGATCCCTCTGACGCGCGCCGCGCCGCCCAGTGGCTCATCGAAGCGCGCAACCCATGTATATACGCCGGTACGGCGGGACGGAATCCCGAGTCGGTGGCTGAGATCGTGCGGCTGGCGGAGTTATTAGCGCTGCCGGTGATGGACACAGACAGAGTGGACCGACTCAATTTTCCCACCATCCACCCACTCTACGGCACCGGCCCAGACGTCAAAGATGCCGATGCGCTGCTCTTATTGGAAGCGTTGGTGCCGTATATCTCGCCCGCGGCGGCGCCCCGCGCTGGGACGAAAGTCATCTGGGCCGAGGTGGACCCGGTATTGTCGAACTACAAGACGATGGAATTTCAGGCCGATCTCTGGCTTCCGGTCACGGCGGGCGCGGCGGCGCGGGCGATTTATGACGCGGCTACAGGGATGCTCAAGCAAAGCGATATGAGCCGCATTGCCGAGCGGCGCGAACGCTTGGAAGCGCGCAAGCGCGAAATGAACGCGGAAAACGAAAGGCTGGGGCAGGAAGCCGGCCGCCGTAGGCCGCTGCACCCGCGTTGGGTCGCCTACGAGTTGGGAAGAATTCTCGAGCCCGACGCCATCGTGGTGGACGATGCGCTGAGCAACTCGGACAATGTATGCGCGTATCATCGGCGAGCGCGGGCGGGGACATATTTCGGCAGCGGCGGCTCGTCGGGCGGTTGGGGGATCGGTGCGGCCGTCGGCGCCAAGCTGGCTGCTCCGGATCGTGACGTGGTTTTCGCCAGCGGCGACGGCTATCTCATGTTCGGTACGCCGTTGCCTGCCCTGTGGACCGCCTCTCACTATAAAGCCGCGTTCTTGACCGTCGTTTTTGTCAATCGCTCCTACACGACCGGCACCAACGGCCTAGTGCGAACCTATCCAAACGGCGTGGCGGTGCGAACCGGCAACTATGACGGCGGAGTTTTCGATCCGCCGCCCGACTTCGCCAAGCTCGCGGAAGCAGGGAACGGATACGGCGAAACCGTGCGCGAGCCTGGGGAAGTCGGACCGGCGCTTAAACGGGGACTCGACTATGTGCGCCGCGGCACTCCCGCATTGATCGCCGCTTACTTGCCGACCCATGTGGAAGAAATGAAGCTCAGACAGGGATTGTGATCGGAACTCGAAGCCGAGCAAGGGCTCCTCACTTCTGTCCCTCCCGGCAAGGGCGAGAAAGTAAAACGAATTGCGATTGTTAATATCTGTGCAAGTTGGCCAGAGCGCCGCCGTTACATGACTGTCTACGATCGGCTCCACGCAGGCATCCGCAACCCGAGGGCGTCCAGATGCGCGATCAGATAAGCGAGCACCGAAAAGAAGCAAAGCCCGAGGTATCCGAGCTGTATCCATTCGGATCTCTCAAGCCTCGGGCCATGGCGCAGGCGGCGGGGGAGAGTCGGGAAAAGCGCCAGCGCCTGCTGCCGGAGAGCCGGCATCGCCAACAGATCCGCTAGTATGTTGTAGCCATCCATTTCGAGAAAGTTGAACGGATAGATATTGAGCACCGCGCTTTCCCAGAGTAAGATCCCGGCGCCGAAGAGAAGCGATTGGCCGATCCCGGGTGCCGACCAATAGGCGCCGATAAAGGCGAGGCTGCCGCAAACAACCTCGACCATCGGCCCAGCTAAATCAACGATCACTCGGGCCCTGCGGCTCGACATGAAGATGTCCGTCACATCAGCGTAGAAGGTCGGCACGATTCCCTGGAGCAAGAAAAATCCCATCTCCCGGACCTTTCGGCGGTAGGCCTTGCAGGCTAGAGCATGGACCAGGACGTGCAGCATCGAGACCGCGACTATCGTCGCGACAATGACGCTGGAGCTGAGAAGGGGCAAAGCGGCCAAGCCCATCGCGATGTTTTTTGCTTGCGGCGCGAGACGGATGACCGCGATAATCGCCGAAACCAGAAGCGCCATGCTTGCCGCGAAGGTAAGCGGGTGGAAAAGGAGAAAGCCGCCCCGGTTGTAGATGATCGAGCAATAACGGTCAGCGTCGGTTAGTCGAATCGAGACGCGGTCGCGCGCCTTCAAAACGGTATTCAGTGCGCGCGCCCAAAAGCGGCCTTGCCGATCGGCAAGACTGCGGTGCAGACCCGACGCCTCGAACTCTTCAAGAAGTCCAGCGGAGTAAAGTTTCGCCATGAATTGTCGGATGATCGAATAGTCGAACGAGCCGAATTCAAAATGAAAGGCTCTGCCAATCTCGGCCAGAGAATGACGGCCGTCGAATTGTTGCCAGAGAAAATATTCCTTGGGGCCGAGGAGAAGATAACGGTCCCGCCGCAGGCTTCTCAAAATATGATTTCGGGAACCGTCGAGGCTGCGCGGCTGCCGTGTGAGCTCCCATTCCGTCTCCGGCAGGCGCGCCGGCTTGAAAAGCAGATAGGCCTGGCTGCTTTGAACTTCGTGAACTTTAAATCCCGGCTCGCCGGGGGTTCGCGTTAATAGCTCGAGCTTTGCCGGATCAGCCATGGAGAGTATTAGGTGGACTTTCGGCCGAACGGGGTCGGGTCTCCGGAGAGAGAATATCCGGTGGCCTCCAATCCCCATCGGATCGCCTCGCGCGCCTGGTCATTGGTGGCGCGCAGGCGTTGGATAAAGACAGTGACCAGTCTGTAGCAGATTCGGGCGGCTATTTCCGGATAGTTGGAGAGGATCTGATGAAACACCTCCCGGTCAAGCCTCCATAGGATCGTATCGAGCTCCGCATGGGCCGATGCAGAGCGCGGAGCGGAATCGAATAATCCCATCTCGCCAAAAAAATCGCCGGGGTAAAAACGCGTGAGGACGATCTCCATCTCGCCGCTGACATGTTTGCTGACCACCACCTGTCCCTGCTCCACGACGTACAGGGCATCCGAGTCGTCCAGTTCGCGAAATATCAATTCGCCTGCTTTGATCTTCTTGGGAATCAACAGGGGCATAAGAGTTGAAAGGGTCTGGGCGTCCAGGTCCTGGAAGAGCACAACCGTATCTAAAAACTCGGGCACTTTCACCATGAGAGAGATCAAGGCCCACAATGTAGCTGGCACAGCCGCGAAACGCAAATTGATCTCTGCCGAGTCCCATGCCTTCGAAATCGGGAAATGGCTGTTGACAAATAAGCCCCATGACGAATTACTCTCTTGGGCGTGGCGCATCTAGCGGCTATTGGCGGCATATCTCAAGGCCGCAGGCGATGACGGGATCATCATCGAAGACGCGGTAGCGACCGGCAGACCGTTCATGGACACGCTGAAGCAACCTGGGCTCGAAGAATTCGAGGATTGGGCGCAACGGGATTGAGCGTTAGCGCAAACAGCTCCGAGATGCAAAAGAAGAGGGCCTTTATGAAGCAAATGGTAATCCTGCCTTTCGTGTTGATTGTTTTCTTGGTCTACTCATCCGGCTTATCAGCTCAGGGGCGTACGAAGGTTCTGTTTCCATACACTCCCATCGGCGCCGCCAGTCTGCCATGGTGGATCGCGAAAGAGTCGCGCTATTTTGAAAAATACGGGCTGGACGTTGACATGGTTTACGTGGGCGCGTCTCCAGTTATCGTCCAAGCCATGCTCGGAGGCCAAGCAGGACTGGGAGCCGGCGGCGGGCCTCCTTTAGTCACGAACGTGCTGCAGGGAGGAGATATCGTCCAGGTTGCGACGACGATCCCGTACGCGATTCAATCTCTCATCGTAAAATCTGAAATTAAAACGGTCGGAGATCTGGTCGGAAAGAGAGTCGGGATAAGTCGGTTGGGAGCGATACCTCACTTCACGTTGCAGGCGATCTTTAACCTCTATAACGTTCAAGGAGTCAACGTCGTCCAAACCGGCACAACGACACAAGCGATCACAAGCCTTTCTCAGGGTTTGGTCGATGGCATCATCACATCCGCCCCTTTTACCTTTCGCTTGATGAAGGATGGCTATCGCGAACTCGTCGGCCCCAAAGATTTCAAGAAGGCGGGCATCGAATTTTTGATTAACGGCATCGTTGCGCGAAAATCCTTTGGTGTTAAGAACAGGGAAATCGTCATTAGATTTATTAAAGGAACCATGGAAGGCGTCAAAGAGATGTTCGTCAACCAAAGGCAGACGAAAACGGTCCTGGCAAAATACACTCGTCAGACTGACCCGGAGGTTTTAGATCAGACCTACCGCTTCGCGCTCGAAGTTTATGTCAAAGATCCCACCGTCTCACCCGCTTCGATCCAGCCCATCGTGCAGCAGTCGGCGCAATGGAACCTGGTAGACGCCAAACTAGCGAGCAGCACGCCTCTGAGTGCTTACTACGACAACAGTTATGTCGAGGAGATCAAGCGGTCCGGCTTTCTGTCGGAGCTTTGGAGATAAGCCGTAGCGAAGCGCGGAGGATCATATGGAGGCAGGAGTATTGGCGTAATGGAGTGTTGAGTTCACTTAACCCATCATTCCATTACTCCATTTTTAAAAGTTTATCACGGCCTTCACCACTCGATAGCTCGCCATGGCCTGCAGCGCTTCGTTCACTTGCTCCAGCGTATAACTCGCACTGATCATCTCCTCGAACGGGAAAGTTTTCTTGCGCGACGCCAAAAAGTCGATGGCCTGCAGCCAATGGCGCGGCTCGCCGGATCTGATGGTATGGAAGGTCATCTCCTGCGGCAGGCTTCTAACAGAGATATTGGCGTTTCCTCCGGCGCCGATGTTGACGAAGCGGCCGCCATCGCGCAGCAACGTGAGTCCCTCGGGAACCGCCGTATTGTTAGCGACCTGGACCACGACGTCGGCGCCGCGCCCGTCGCTATGATCGCGCACCCATTGCCGCCGATCTTTGGGATCGGTGACCTCTTCCAGATTCAGCACGCCGTCCGCGCCCATGCGCTTCGTCACTTCCAAGCGCGCCGCAGGCGCGCCGATGACCAGCACCTGTTTGGCGCCGTGGTCCCGTGCCACAGCGGTGGCGAAGTTGCCCAGCGGGCCGCTCCCCTGGATGACCACGATTTCGTTGCTCTTGATCGCTCCCAGCCGCTCGAAACCATGCATCACGGTACGGTACGCGCAGGCGGATGCCGCCGCCGAGGCGGAGGAGACTTCTTCGGGGACTTTGATGATCAAACACGGAGGCGGCACGTACATGTATTCGGCGCAGCTTCCGAGGAGATAGGGGAACCGGTCGCTCCGGTTGTGCCCCCAGGAAGCGCGCCCAGGGCAGATGCACGGCTGCAGCGCGACGCTGCAATAGTAGCAAGAGCCGCAGGCGACGTAGCTCCAAACGATCCGGTCGCCCCGCTTCACGGGATGGCCCAAAATATCGGTGCGCTCGCCGTTGATCTCTTCAACGTAGCCGCACGGCTCATGGCCGGTGATGATCGGCAGACTATCGCCGTCACCCAGTGGACCATGCCAGCGATGCACATCGGTGCCGCAGAGCGTCGAAGCGGCTATGCGTACCAACAGGGCGCCCGGTTCCAAATCGGGAACGGAGACCCGCTGTATTTCCAGCGGTTGATTATGGGCAGTGATAACGGCGGCGCGGCAGTCGTTCATTTTAGTTTTCCTTCATCGATCATTCTCCGTGCAAGGCATGCTCAAGCCGTTCAAACCGTAGATGCTAGCTGAAGCGACAACAAAGCAAGCACCTTTAATCGACCATTACGGCCCTACAGCGGCAGCTTGTAAAAACTCTCAGCGTTACGGTAGAGCATGGCCGCCTTATCGTCGTCGGTGATCTCGTCGCTCTCCATCAGCTCTCCGATATCGTGCTTGCAGCTCTCATGGGTCACTTCGTGCGGAAAGTCCGAAGAGTAGAGGAAAGGCTGATTGCCGACGACCTTGATGGCGAAGGGCATGGTCAGCTCCTCGGTCTCGATGCCGAGAAAAAAGCGGCCGTCTTTGATCTGCTTTTTAATATACCGGCTCGGTGCCTCGCCCTCGCGCACGCCGAATTCGCCCGGCGGAATATATTGAAAGTGGGTCTCGTGCGACGCGTGCAGCCGCTCGATCAGGAGCAACAGCCAGGCGATCCCGCCTTCGAGGAAGGCGATGCGCACGCGCGGGAAGCGATCGAAGATGCCGTTGTAAACGATGTCCGCGCAATTGATGGTCAGACCCCAGGGATGGCCCAGGGCGTGGACGGGTACGTACATGTTCATATGGTCCATACCGAAGCGGTCGTGAGCCCCGCCGTGGACGGCCAAGCAGCAGCCGAGCCGATCGGCCTCGGCATAAACCGGCCAGTATGCCTTGGCACCCAGCGGCTGCGCGAGACCGTTGGACGGCATCATCGCGCCGAGCATGCCGAGTTCGGTTACGGCGCGCCTGAGCTCCTTGGCGGCTTCCTCCGGGTCTTGCATTGGGATAATCGCCATCCCTTTGAAGCGCGGATTGAACTCTATGTAGGTCTCATGGAGCCAATCGTTGTAGGCACGCGAGACTGCCACGGCATAGTCGAGACTGACGATCTTGCCGTAGGAAAGAGCCACGGTCGGATACAGCACGGTCCACTCGATGCCGACGTCGTCGAGAAAATCGAGCCAGCCCTTAGGCCCGACCGCGGGCCGCTGGTCGCGCTGGGGCGGCGTCTCCACTGCCCGACCGGCATGGAGATGATCCAAAGGTGGAAAGATCACGCCTTTCCGATGCGCGATCTCTCGATACGGAGACTCCATGTGGGCGATGATTCCCGCGTTGTCCTCCATGACATGGCCATCGCCGTCAATAATTCTAGTTCCGAGTTGACCGCTCATTCGTAGATACCTCCTGAGGAAATAGACATGAGATTCTTGCTTCAGCGTTGCGATGAAAGTCCGTTATCTTCTTTTATAATCCGACTTGAGCCCGCGCATCAAGCGGAGCGAGAGGTGACGCAGTGGAGAATTGTCGTCAGAAAAGTTTCTCCAGGCGCAACCCGATCAGGCGGATCGCCTTTCCTCGGGGATTTTCTCGAACATCGAAGAAGGGAAGAAGGAGCATCAGGCACTGCTCCTTGAGGAGCCGGAGCGCTTGCCCATCGCTATCCAGCAGGACTCCGTTTTTCATGCTGTGTGAGCGATTCTTGGTTTCAAAATCAGAGAAGCGAACCGTCAGGGTTAGGGTGCGAAACCCAGCGAACTCTTTTTCTCGCAGCCTGGCGATGACGTGCTCCGCCATGCCATAGAGCCGCTCCGTAACGAGCGAAAGGCTTCGGGTGTCCTCCTCGAATGTTTCCTGTTCTCCGATCGACTTTCGTGTCCACTCGTTCGAAACCTCCGACTCATCGATGCCTCGGGCCTTTTCAAACAGGCATCGAGGAACTCGCGGACCATTTCCGGTGTCACCAAGGTGAGGCCGTCGGGCTTTTTATAGCCGGAAGCAATTTTGGCGATGAGCTTGTTCGGAGCGATGCCGATGGAACAGCCGAGCCCTTCTTTTTCCGAGATCTCTGCCTTGAGCGACGACATCTGCGCCACGGCGGCCGCGAAGTTTCCGAGCGACGAAACGTCGAGATAAGCTTCGTCGATGCTCGCCTCCTCATAAGAATCCGCAGAGCCTTCGAAGATCTGCATGATGCGCGCTGAAACTTCGCGGTACAGAGGGAAATTCGGATGAATGAAGACGGTTGCGGTTTCGCCTCGCTTACGGGCGGCTTCGGCAAGCCGCCAGGCGCGTGTGATGGGCAAGGCCGAGTGGATGCCGAACCGGCGCGCCATGTAGTTGGCCGTCGTCACCACGCCTCTGCCTTTGCCCTCTTTAGGGTCGGCGCCTACGGCAACAGGGAGGCCCCGCAATGCAGGGTTATAGCGCTCCTCCACCGCAGCGTAGAACGCGTCCATATCAACATGCACGATGATGCGCATGAGATCCAGTCAGGGACGAGTTTCTCTATCCGCCCTCATCCTTTGTTTTCGCGCCGAGAAAATGACTTTTACCGATCCGAATTCTATCTGCTGCGTGGACCGAAACGTGGAAAAGAAAAACGGTGAGCAGAGCCGCAAAAATCCTGCTCATCGAGTACCTCCTATCGATTGCACGTGGCTCTCAGCCTCAAACAAAAAACCAGCGGGCAAACCGAGTCGGGCCGGCTATCCGGGATCAGAGATTGATGGAATCGATGATCCAGACCACGCTAGTCGCGGCTAAAATAGGTCTAATCGAAGATGGAGGTCAAGGAGAAAAGAAGTATCGGTTGGAATCTTTCCTCGCGTTTTCGACAGCTTTCGGATAAAAGAGGATTGTTTTCCGTTTTCGAATGGAATATCGCTTTTTCGTGGGTTTGTGGTCTCTGTTAATTATTATGGAAACTTGAAATTGGAAACTGCAAAAGCACAGGTCGGCATTACGGATGTTTCACAGCAATTTCAAACTATTTGATCGGAGGGGTTATGGCAGAAGAAACAGCAGAGCAAAAATTGGCTCGTCTCGAGGCTGAGAACAGAGCGTTACGAGAACAGGTCGAGCAACGAAGAACGGGTCAATTGCGTATGAAGGTAAGCGAAAAAGGGGCCCTCTCGGTCTACGGCCTTGGCAGGTTCCCCGTGACTCTTTACAAAGAACAGTGGATCAGGCTGCTCGACTATGCCGACGAGATCAGATCATTCCTCAAAGAGAACGATCAACTGTTGAAGGCTAAACAATAGCGAAAATGGACGCGGCGAGGATCAAACCAAACGCGGTCTGCCGCCGGGCTCCATGAATTTTGTCCGAATCAGTGGCGCTCTTTGACATTTACGAGCTGGTATTCAGATTACTTCCAATACTTTTTTTGATCGAGCCAGGGGTCAAAGCGATTGATTTTTATTTTCATACCATTGCTCGTGACGCGACCAGCGGTAGCAACGTAAGCAGACGGTCCAGCGCCATTGATGGCTGCAGCCCGGACACCGTCCCTGCGTAGTAAAGGTATTCCACGCCCTGCCACAGCCCTCGAAAAAGTACTCGGGATAGTCGCAATCGCCGCAGTACCAGCGGCTTGATGCGTTCGGCTGCCACCTGCACGAGGGGCAACGGATGCGACCGAAATCCTGAACTTTGCCGCTCGATGTGGCGCTGTCTGTAGTCTCACTCGGCTTCAATCTCTCTTGAAAGAGCCAGAATACAATTGCGCAATGATAAAATTGACGTGAGAAATTTCGTTGCGACAGCATTTTTGGCAAGCCTCTCATGCTAACACGCGAAGAGCGGGAGGGCCAAATCACTTCTATTTGACGGGGTTGGATGAATCGCTGTCGTGATCGTTGGGTGGAGTCTCAAGTGATTGAGCGAGATCCGCTGCGGCTCTGTACGTCGTGCCAGGAACGGAGTTCGCCACTACGATTGCGGGGAAACCCCGTGGGGCCGGATTCACGGATAAGGAATTCTGAGGACTGAAGACCGTTTTTAGGAAGTCCTGTTACTCGGGCGTCTGCCGCTTCGAAACTAACCGGAGGAGGCGGGCAGAATCTTCTGGCAATCCTGTGATTTATGCGTAAAATGTCGTTGGTGCAAAGCTAGCCGTAGCGTATTTCTCAGCCATCGTTTGACATGCGAACGCGAGACAAGATTCTGATATTGCTGCTCACAGTCACTCTAGCACTGGGGGCATTCATTCTTTTATATTCGGGTGAAAATCAGGACGCCGTGCTTCGTTTTCGGTGGCTTGTCTTCAACCATCCGTTGAGCATCCTTTCAGACGCTCTGGAATCTCAGGGAATATCCGGTCAGGGTAATTCGACAATTCTCTGGTACGGCTGGATGTCGCTTTTTGCGCTGACCATGATCGGCTTCGTAATTAGGTGGGCGACCGATGCGGAAGTGCAAGTATTCAAGGAGCGGCTGGTCCGGATGCAGGTTGAGAAGTCTGAGCTGGAAACGATACTGGAGGATACGATCTGGAAGGAGAAGCACGCGCGAGAAGCGAAAGAAGCCGCCGTGAAGGGCCTGGAGGCGAACGCCAGCAGATCCCTGGCTATACAACGTCAGCTCTCTGAGAATGAGATAGTTCTGAAGAACCGTGACGGAGAGTTAAGGGCGCTACAGTCTCAAGTGAAAGCCATGAAGGAGCAGCCCGGCGGAATCGCGTTGGCTGGGATTCAGAAGCAAAGCGCGCTCCAGGACGAGCTTAGAGAAAAGACGGATCTGCTCCAGGCAAAAGACTCTGCCATCAAGCAGCTCGAGAAAAATTTAATCGGAAAAGTTCAACCTCTGGAGAGTCAGCTAAGTCTAAAAGATAAGCTTCTGAATGAACGCGATCAGGAACTGGAGGCGCTCAAGCGCCAGCTGGCGAGGGAGGAGGCCGCCAAGGCTCAGACCGAGAGCTCGCTGGCGGACGAACTGAGAAAAGAAAAGCGGGCGTTACAGGCAAAAGACTCTGCCATGAAAGAGTTGGAGAGGGGCCTGACTGCTAAACTCCAAGCTCTGGAAGCTCAGCTGCGTGAGAAACAAGGTCTCTTGCAGAGCCGAAGTACAGAGCTGAACGCGCTCCGGTCCGAAGTGACCATCTTGAACGGGCAACTGACCGATTTGACATCGACCAGGGAGCGAGCGGAAACCGGTCTGCAGCAGGAGCTTAAAAGAACGGCAGAGGTTCTGCGGGCCAAAGACTCTGCCATGAAGGAGTTGAAGGGGAGCCTCATTGCCAAATTCCAAGCTCTGGAAAGTCAGATGCATGAGAAACAGGAGCTTTTGCAGAGCCGGAGCACCGAGCTGGAAGCGCTCACGTCTGAAGTGGCCAGCCTGAGCGGACGTCTCTCGGAGTTGGGGTCGGCTAAGGAGCAGGCGGAGCATGCGTTGCAACGGCAGCTCAAGAAACAAACGGAACTTATTCGGGAAAAAGACTCTGTCATCAAAGAACTGCAGGAGAGCTTGAGTACGGTCCATGCTTTAGAAGGGCGGCTTGTTGATAAAGAAACGCTCTTAAAGGACCGCGACGCCGAGATCGAGGCACTGCGGTCTAAAGTGAGCACGCTGGCCGCGGTAGGGTCGGCTAAGAAGCAAAGCGAGAATGCGCTGCAACAGGAGCTTAGGAAACAGATGGAGGCGTTGTGGGCAAAAGACGCTGCCGTGAAACAGTTAGAGGAAAGTTTGAGTGCAAGGGTCCATGCTTTAGAAGGGGAGCTAAACGACAAAGCAAAGGTTTTGGCGGACCGCAACGCGGCACTGGAGGCACTCCGAGCTGAAATGGAGTCGCTTGCAGAGACGCGATCGGTCAGGGAGCGGACGGAGAGCTCGCTGGCGGATGAGCTGAAAAAAGAAAAGCAGGCGTTGCAGGCAAAAGATGCCGCCATGAAAGGGTTGGAGAAGAGCTTGACTGCCAAAGTCCATGCTCTGGAAGCTCAGATGCATGAGAAAGAGGAGCTTTTGCAGAGCCGGAGCACCGAGCTGGAAGCGCTCACGTCTGAAGTGACCAACCTGAGCGGGCGACTGACCGATTTGGCATCGACCAAGGAGCGGGCCGAGAATCTACTGCAACAAGAGCTCAAGAAAAAAATGGAGGTTCTGCAGTCGAAGGATATTGCCATCCAAGAGCTTGAAACAAATTTGAGTGGAAGGCTCAATGCTCTGGAAAACCAGCTAAGCGAAAAAGATGGGTTTATAAAGGATCGCGATGCGGAACTGGATGTCCTCAGAGCCCAACTGACCAAAATGGGATCAGCTAGCGAAGAGATTGAAAACTCGCTGCGGGAGGAGCGGCGGAAAACGATGCAGGTTTTGGAGGCAAAAGACTCTACCGTCACAGAACTAGAAAAGAGCTTGAACAAAGCCGTCAATGCTCTGGAGAATCGGTCGGCTGAGCAAGAGACTCTTTTAAAGGGCCGCGCCGCAGAGATACAAGGGCTCAAGTCTGAACTGGATGCTGTCAGGACTCAGCTGACCAAGGTCGGCTCAGTTACGGAGTTGTCGGGTGGTTTGATACAGCAAAAACTCCTAAAAGAAAGCAGCTCCAGGTTGAAAGAATTGGACGAAAACTTAGAGAAAGTTCAATCTCTGGAAAGTGTGATCAAGGAAAAAGAAGACATGTTAAAGATCCGCGATGGAAAGATCGAAAGATTGGAGTCAGAGCTGAAAGAAAAAAGAACGGAGCTGGCGAGGCACGAAATCACCGTTTGGCAGGGGATTGAACGGCGGGCCGCATGGAAACAAAAGCTTAAGAAGTTCGGCATTGACATGAAGGATTGAGGGTCATCTGGAGTTATGATTGTTCCACTTTGCTTTTTATGCGGATATTCAACTCGAGCATAGCCTTTCTCGCCAACTAAGCTCGTCCAGGGTCGGTTCGCAAATCAATTTTAAAGCAGACGCCACATTTAGAACCACACGCTTTCCGCGAGCCCATGTTGCCTCCTTGGCGTTACACGCTCATTTGAGACACTCGCGCCGAAATAAAGCCTACCCATCGAGCTCGGGATAATGCCGAAAGATGCCCTGTTGGTTGAAAGGCAAGCGCCTTTCGGACGATAAGTAGGCGGCAATCCGGCGGCGAACCGAAACCCGATCGTGCAGCGCTACCAATCGCGGATATGTGGTTTCCAGTCTCGCCATCGTCCGCGGAAAGGCATAGCGCAAGCCGGCGATCATCTGGAACATCGAGAGATCAGCATAGGAAACCGTTTTGCCAACCAGATAATCGCTCCCTTTTGGATTGCGCTTGAGCACCTGGTCGAAGTAATCGAGAAATTTGGGCAACCGCTCGGTCCTGAAGTCCGTGGCGCGCCGCTTCGCCTCACGCTTCTGCTCCTCATAGTAGAGACCACCCGCGATCGGATGGTGGGTGTCGTGGACTTCGGCGACCCAATCGGCGATCGTCAGCTGTAACTGATGCGCCCAGAGGCGGCTCGCCTCGTTTTTCGGCACGAGGCCGAGGCGGGGAGCGAGAAACAAGAGGATGTTCGCGGTTTGCGCAATCACCAGCTTGCCGGCTTTCAGGAAAGGCGCCGCGAACGGGGGATACTCCACGGAGCGGCTTTCCAAAAAGCGCATCATGGCGGTCATGCCCCGCTTCGGGAGACGGCCGACGTCCACGTAGTCCGCGCCGGCGTCCTCCAGCGCGAGCCGGACAAACTCGCCGCGGCCCTGTATCTCGGGCCAGTAATATAGCTCGTAGCGCATGTCAGTTCTCCTCTCCTGAAGAAACTTTAACTATTTCCGTCAATAAAGAATTAACATTGTGCTCTCGGCATTGTCGAGAAGTTTTCTTCTCGTTCAAGCCGCTCAAATCGTTTAGACGGTTTAAGCAGTGTTTGACTCGGCAGACAAGGTTATTCTAATACGAAAGGCGAAGGAACGGTGCGCCGGATTATAGGTTTGTTTGGACGAAGAACTTGGGGTCTCTTGATCGGAGCAGTTCATCGATCGGAGTGTGATCGACGAACTGGAACGAGGAGGATTTTTTAAGAAACTTCGCTAGGCGGAGGTCTCGGCATGGATCTGGCAAAAGCAGCAGCCTATTCGGACAAGACGCCTTACGACCTGTGGCAGGAAGCGGAAGACATCCCCATCGTCCACGGTCACTGCGTGGAAAATCTCGTCTCGATTCCCGTGGCTTCTTGGAAGCGCACCGGCATCCTCGGGTCGTTTATTAATCTCGTCGGATCGGGTCGCTCATGCGGGGCGTATGTGTGCGAGATTCCTCCCGGAAGCCAAAGCCAACCACAACGCTATCTCTTTGAGCAGTTGATTTACGTGCTCAAAGGACGAGGGGCGACCACCGTCTGGAATGAAGGAAGGAAAAAGCAGACCTTCGAGTGGCAGGAAGGCAGCCTTTTCTCACCGCCGCTCAATGCTTGGCATCAGCACTTCAATGTACAGGGAGACGACACGGCTCGGTACGTCGCTTTGACAGATGCACCGCCAATGATCAATCGCTTCCGCAATCTCGACTTCATCTTCGGCAATGATTTTTCATTCGCGGACAGATTCAACGGCGAAGACGGGTATTATAGCGGGAAGGGAAGAGAGGTCGCGACTCACCGGACTTGGGAATCCAACTTCATTCCCGACATCAGAGACTTTCATTTGAGGGACCGGAGTCTCAGAGGTCAAGGCGCCACGGGTATTCGACTGCATCTCGCCGCCAACACGATGAGCGCCCACCTCGAGCAGTATCCGTCCGGGACTTACCCGCGCGGCCACCGGCACGGACCCGGCGCGCACATCGTGATTCTCTCCGGCGAAGGGTATTCCTTCCTTTGGGAAGAAGGGCAGCCGCGCATCCGGATCGACTGGCGTCCGGGAAGTTTGTTCGTGCCGCCCGCCAACTGGTTTCATCAGCATTTCAATCCCGATAACAAGCCGGTCCGCTATCTCGCTCTGAAGCCTTGGGGTTTTACTTACAAAGTGGAAGATCTTTCCAAAACCGATCAAGACATCCGGGCGGGTGGCACGCAAATCGATTACAAAGACCAGGACCCTGAGGTTCACGCGATCTTTCTTTCTGAGTGCAGCAAAAGAGGCACCGAGGTGAGGGTTGCGATTTGAGGTCGCGTGCCGTAATCAATCAAAATCAGGAGGCCTCATGAATAGTGTAGAGGCGAAGGCCTTTGTCGATGAGTTCTACGAGAAAGTCGCCGCAAGATGGAAGGAAAGGGTTACCAACTGCGCTTTCATGGAGAAGCTCAGAGGGGGGACTTTGCCGCGCGGCGCGCTGCGGCTGTTCTTTAAGAACTGGGGAGCCTATACGATCGAGATCAATACCGTCGAGTCCGCCTCCTACCACAAGCACATCCATTTTTTCCGAAAGCATCGCGATCTCATGGCGCCGATGGCGCAAAAACTCGCCGATGAGCTTGTGCATCCGAAACCGCCGGGCCATCTGCACGTCGTGCTGGAGACGGCTAAGGCCTTGGGCATTGCCGACGACGAGATTTTTCTCTCGCCGATGCTGGCGGAGTTCCGCGCCAAGATCGATTTCAAACGGTCGATTCTTTGGGAGGGAACCGTAGCGGAATTCTATGCGGCCGGAGCAACCGAAGAGCAGACCGGTTATTGGTCGGCAGATTTTTTCAAGGCCTTGACCAGGCACTACGGTCTGAGCGCCGAGGAGGCGATCTACTTTTCAACTCACGAGGAAGCGGATCTCAAAGAACACGCGGATGGGGTGATGGGCCACGGAAGTTTTAGGCGGCTCGTTTTGCAGCGACTCTTGGAAGATGGCATGGCGGAGGCGAGGCCGGGATATAGTCTCGAATATTGTGGTTTGACCGCCGTCGATCTCCACGGAGTTATCCTTCAGGCCGCGCTCAACGCCACAGCG
>WNFW01003689.1_pt1 | contig 17467 bp, 11 predicted proteins | sample 5400131 | NCBI WGS metagenome assembly WNFW01 (sample SAMN13153362, study PRJNA577476) | soil metagenome | isolation source: 20 cm soil or saprolite under grassland replicate 1 | place: USA:California | collected 2016-06-15 | reverse complement strand
GGCGTCGAAGACGTGAATTCCCTCCGGCCGAACGCGGATCGACACAATGTCGCCGGGTTTGATGAGCTCTTGCGGCGGCGCGACAGCAACGAGGCGATCTCCGCCCGAGAGCGTGACGTAAACGATTTGCTCGTTTCCCATTGGCTCGACGACACCGACTTCTGCTCTCGGCCTGTTCTCCCCGTCGCTGGTGACCTCGATGTGCTGCGGGCGCACGCCGAGGAACACGCGCCCACGCGGCTCGGCGTCGCAGGGCACATCGATGGTGATATCGATTCCCTTGAACGTGCAGACACCCATTTGACCGGCGGCACCCTCCGCGCGCTGAATGACTCCCTCGATGAAATTCATCGCTGGACTGCCGATGAATCCAGCGACGAACTTGTTCGCCGGGCGTTGGTACAGCTCCATGGGCGTGGCGACTTGCTGGAGCACACCTTCCTTGAGTACGGCGATGCGATCGCCGAGCGTAAGCGCCTCGGACTGGTCGTGGGTGACATAGACCATCGTTGCGCCGAGCTTCCGGTGCAGTCTCGCCAACTCGACCCGCGTCTCGACGCGCAGCTGCGCGTCCAGGTTCGACAGCGGCTCGTCGAAGAGAAACGCCACTGGCTCACGCACGATGGCCCGTCCCAGTGCGACGCGCTGGCGCTGACCGCCGGAGAGCTGCGCCGGCTTTCGATCCAGCAGTGCGTCGAGGCCGAGTGATGTGGCGATAGTGCGCACGCGCTCGTCGATCACAGCGGGCGGCTGTTTTCTGATGCTCAGGCCGAAGCCCAGGTTTTCGCGCACCGTCATATGCGGATACAGCGCGTAATTCTGGAAGACCATCGCGATGTCGCGCCGCTGGGGCGGCAAATCAGTGACATCTCGATCGCCGATCCGAATCACGCCATCCGTCACGCGCTCGAGTCCGGCCATGAGTCGGAGCACTGTCGACTTCCCGCTGCCCGACGGTCCAACGAGTACCAGGAGCTCTCCGTCGACGGCCTCGAGACTGAGATCGCGCGCGGCGACGTACCCGTTCGGGTAGATCTTTTCGACATGCTCCAACGCAATTCGGGCCATGATTGTTGGTGGTGGTTCGAGTTAATGGCGGCTAGTGGGAAGCGGTTCCCTCTTCATCCTTTAACCGCCCCCGCCGTGAGTCCCTGCACGATTCTCCGTTGGAAAAACAAAACCATCGCTGCGACCGGAGCGGTGGCAACGACTGCCGCGGCGAGAATCTCCCCCCACGGAACCTGGTACTGTCCCCGGAATAGCGCGATCGCGACCGGAACCGTCTGACGCTCCGGTCCCAGCGTGAACGACAGCGCGAACAGGAACTCGTTCCAACAGTAGATGAATGTGAGAATGCCTGTCGTCGCGAGGCTGGGAACGGCGAGCGGCAACAATATCCGGGTAAAGCTCTGCAACCTCGTCGCCCCATCGACGTGCGCGGCCTCCTCGAGATCCTTCGGAATCTGTCTGATCGAGCCGGTGAGAACCCATACCGTGAGCGGCATGGCGAACGTCATGTACGGCATGATCAAACCGGGATAGGTGTCGATGAGATGCAGCGACCGCAGCAGCAAATAAAGCGGGCTCACAATGGAGATCTGCGGGAACATCGTCACGGCGAGGATGAACGCCATGATCGCCGCCTTTCCGCGAAACTCGATCCGCGCCAGCGCGTAGGCGGCGAGGGTGCCAACAGTCAGACAGAAGAGCGTCGTCGTCCCGGCAACTACGAGTGAATTTCGTATCGGCGTAATGAAATCACGTTCGGTGAAGAGCGCCCGGTAGTGATCGAAGATCAGATGCTGCGGCCACAGCGACGGATCGCGAAATAGCGCGGCGTCTGACGTGAGCGATGCGACAATCGTCCAGTAGAACGGAAACAGGGTGAACAGCATCAACAGCACCAGCGCGGCGCCGAATGCCCATCGTCCCGAGCGGATTCCGCCCGTCACGCTTCGTCTCCGCCTAGTCGCACGCCCAGTCCGCGCACGTAGAACAACGCCAGTCCAAAGGTGATCGCAAAGATCACGACAGAGAGCGCCGAGCCGTAGCCGAAGCGCAGGTTCTGCAAGAGTGCGTTGAAAGTGTAGAGCGCAACCGGCTCCGTCGATGTGCCGGGACCACCTCCGGTCAGCACATAAATGAGATCGAAGACGCGGAATCCGTCGAGTGTCCGGAAAATGAGCGTCACCAGAATCGCCGGCTTGAGAAGCGGCAAGGTGATATGACGCAGCTGCCACCAGGCGTTCGCACCGTCGACGGCCGCTGCCTCGTACAGACTCAGATCGATGTTCTGCAGGCCGGCGAGGAGAAGCAACGCGACGAATGGCGTGGTCTTCCAGACATCGGCCAGAATCACAGGCACCCACGCAGTTGAAGTCTGGATGAACCAGACGATCGGGTTCTTGAGAATACCCGCATCCACGAGCAGTGCGTTGGCGATACCGCCCTGCGACTCGAAGATAAAGCGCCACAGGAGCGCCGCGACGACAGTCGGTATCGCCCATGGCACCAGCACCGCCGCCCGCACGAATCCACGGCCGCGAAAGACGCGGTTCATGGCGAGGGCGAGAAAGAGTCCGATCAGCAACTCGAGCGAGATCGATACGACAGTGAAGAACGCCGTGTGGCCCAGCGCCGCCCAGAAGCGGGGATCCTTTGCGATCTCGGCATAGTTCGCGAGGCCGATGAATGGCTTGCCGAGCCACGGCATCCTGAGCTCGTGGAGATGGAGTGATTCCCAGAACGTCCAACCGAGTGGAAAGATCGCGATCAGTGCGATGACGCCAAGCGCCGGCGCGACGAGCGCCCAGCCCAGTCGTGCCTCGGATCCGAGACGCGAGATCTTTCTCACCTGATGAGGCCCAGTCTCATTCCGCGTGAGTGCCAGGGGTTCCCGAAGGCGAAGCTCCGCTCGATCGAGGCGGAGTCGCCGGCGGGGACTTCTTCGCCGGCGCCTGCATCAGCTTTCTCATCCCGGTTCTTTCGATCAGTGCGTTGATGCGGGCCGCCGCGGAATTCAGGGCCTCCCTCGGCTCCGCTTGCCGCACGAGCGCGCGGTGCAGCTCGATCTGCAGAATCTCGGAGAGCTCGGTGTAAATCGGCGTGACGGGTCGCGGTGTCGCGCTCTCGATGGCGCGACGCGCGTTCTCGAGGGGAATCGCGATCGCGCCTCGCAACCGAGGATCATCGTAGAGCGCTGAGCGCGTTGGGTACTGGCCGACCGCCTGGGCCCGCTCGAGCATTTGTTCCGGCGCGGTGAGATATGCGATCAGCTTGTACGCAGCGTCCGGAAACTCCGTGTACGCGTTGATCGCCAGCTGCGCGCCACCGAGGGCTGCCGTGGAGTGGCCGTTCGGCGCCGAGCTCGAAGCAGGCATTGGAGACACCGCAAATTTTCCAGCGACCTTGGATTGCGCCGTGTCACTCATCGCGGCGACGGGATACGGCCAGTTCCGCATGAATGCCGCGTTGCCATTCTGAAACGCGAATCGCGCTTCCTCTTCGTGCCAGGTTAGCACGTCGAGTGGAGCGACGTGCGAGGTGTAGAGCTCGTCGCGCATGAACTCGAGTGCGCGCACAGCCTCGGGACGATTCACAACCACCTCACCCTTCTCGTCGATGATCTGGCCGCCAAACGCGCCCAGGTATTCGACGAACCCGGTGATTAGGCCTTCGTACCGCGCGCCCTGTGAGACGATACCATAGCGCGATCCGCCGCGACGCGACATCGCAGAGCGTGCATCGGTGACGAGCTCCTCCAGCGACTGTGGCTCACGGGCGATGAGATCCGTGCGCCGGTAAAGAAGCCCGACATCCGCGAACCATGGAAGCGCATAAAGCTTCCCCGCCCAGGTGTTGGCGCTGATTGTCGCGGGGAAGAACTCAGCGCGAGCCGGTGCGTACCGATCCAGCGGCAGCACCCATCCCGCCGCCGCGAACTCCGGCGTCCACACCACATCCAGCTGGAGGATAGATGGATTGCCGACTCGCGCGTTCAACCATTGCACGTAGAGTTGATGTCGTTGCGAGGCGTCGTCTGGTGTGCGCTGCAGCTCAACGCGGATGCCCGGGTTGAGCTGCACGAACCGTTTGAGCTGCTTCGCGACGAGCGTTCCCTCAGCACCCAGTGCGGAACCCGAGAACGTGAGAACAGTTTCGTGCTTGCTCGATGTGGGCGCACACGACGCGAGAACCGCCATCCCCAAACCGAGGAAGAGCGGCCACCATGCGGCGATGGACCCGTTCACCTTTGGCAATGACGGGCGCTAGTAAACACCAAGTCGTTTCAAAACGAACTGCACGGCGAGATCGGTCACGTTCCAGAGCTGGACGTCGGTGCTCGCACCGTAACGAATCGGCCGAAGCGTGCCACCGCTTATCTCGTAGCTCCAGAGCTCGTTGTGCTTCAGGCCGGATGCCTCCACCGCGAGATAGGTTCGAATGAGGGCGCCCCGCATTTTATCGACGTGTTCGATCAACCCCGGGGAAACCGGCCGGACATTGCCAGCGCTGTCGGTCGCGCCGGTAATCTGGTTCGCGAGGCCGAGCAGGATGAGGTTCACTTCGCGGCCCCATACCACCCGCGGAGAGTGGTATGTGTCGCGTCGAAATGCTTCCCAGACCGCGGTAGATGCGTAGGCGTCGTTGGCAACGACGGGACCCAGTCGCTCGACGAAGAGCCCGACCGGATAAGGTCTCGTGATCGCGCCGACGTCCCGCTCCACCGAGCCGACCGCGCCCGGGCTGACATCCTTCGCGTCGCGCAAAAAAATTCCGGTTGCGGGGTCGGTGTTCACGACCGGGATCGGCCTGCCGGCGGAATCGAGTGAAATCGCGAGGAAGCCGAGCGCAGACTTGTCGGCTGCTGTCGCGCTCAGCACACGCTGCCAGTAAGAGCGCTCCTGTGGCGGAAGCGATTGCAGTTTTGCATTCACCCTGGTCTCGATATCCTCGGGCGTCAGCGTGACGACGAAATGGCGCACCGCAACCCGCCAATTCTGGATTGCCCGCTGAAGGGAAGCCGGATCGCGTACGAATTCTGCGAGCTCTGTGTCCGCCTCCGGCCCAAAGCCAGCGAGATCTCGCTGTGAGTATCCCATCGCGCGCAGCGACGCGAGGATCTCTCCAATCGACTGAAGCGCGTACGGAACCCAAATCGCGTTGATGTCCATCGCGAAGCGCCCGTTGGCGTAGCCAGCGTTGCTGTCCCGCCAGCTTATCGAGCGCCAGTGTTCCGAATCCAGCCGTGGCGAGCCGATCAGATTCTGAACCACGGGCTCGCGCGCGTACGGAGCGGCGAGCGACGCGACGAGTCCCAGCTCTCGCAGGAGAAGCCCAATGCGCGGGCCCCGCCCGTCCGACGAATCCATCAGGAATGCCTTCTTGCGCGCGGTGGAGACTGCCGGGTTGACGAGATACCGTGCCGCCACCACCGGGAGTTGAAATTCGTCGTCCCTCATGTGGTAGTTCTCACGCACTTTCTGCAGGTCGATTAGCAACCCGCGCGCGTGGGCGAGCGCCGTGTCAGCGGCGGCGCGATTCCCGCGGCGAGCCAGGCGGAAATACTCCGTCATGTGCGCGTTGTACTCCGCGGCGTTCTCGCGAATCGCCTGGCCACCCAGCGCTTCTTCGTGACTGACGTCCCCCCGCGGACCGAGTTTTCTGAGCGCGCTTGCGACCACGAATTCCGGCATCGCATCGGTCCAGACCGGCTGCATCATCAGCGACGTCATCATCATGTCGCGTCCGAAGTACGTGGCGTAGTTCGGCAGGCCGGCCATCAGCTTCTCTTTCGAGCTCAGTAGCTCCGTTCCGCGTACGTCGCGCTCGAGTTGTCGATAGCGAGAGACCGTCGCGGCAGCAGTGGCGTTTCTTGCGGCGTTGCCGCGAGCACGGTCGGCGGAGGCGCGCGCGTCATTCAGGAAGCGCAGAAACGCGGCATTGAAGATTTGATCGCGCGTCAACGGCGTTAGCGAGGGACCATCCGTGGTCACGCGAACCGTCAGTCGGATCGGACGATTCGCAGTCGCGCTTATTGAGACGACCGGCAAGTTCACGAGCATGGACGCGTCGCGCGGGTCGGGGCTTATCTCGAGTTGCAGACTGTTTCTTCCGTCGAACGACGTCTGCAGCGCCGTCACACCACGGCGATCGCGCACGCCCGTGGTCAGAACATCGGGCTCGAGCCTCGCGCGCAAATCAGACGTCAGCCCTGCGTTGAGAAGTCCCACCTCTCTCATTCGCTCGGCTGGATCGAGACGATCGAGGTTCGCGATCAGCTCTTCCTGCTCCCGGAGTCGGAAGGTCGGCCAGGCGAACGGCTCGAGCTCGCGACCTGAATAACCCAGGTCGCGCTCGACCCTCATCGAGCCGAGGAGAATCCAGCCGATGATTATTTGGGGGGAATTGGCGACTAGCTGGTACTCGATCGTGCGTCGATTGCCTGATTGGGAGACGATGGCGTCGGACGATCCCCATTCGAGTCGGATCGGCTTGCCGGCCCCATCGCGAACCGTGAAACCGACGCTTTCGTCAACGGCGTCCGCGAGCAGGTTGACCACGCGTCCGCTGCGTGTGTCGAGATAGATCTGGACCACGTTGCCCTTCGTGTCACGAAAAAAACGCGTCTGGTATCCCTGGTACGCGGCGGGATCGTCGAGGCCGGCCTCAGGGAACCCCAGCACCGGCTGCACCGTGCGCGTCTGCCCCTCCCCCACCCCGGGAGTCGCGGTCCAGGAAAAAACTGTCAGTAGCAGAGTGGTCCACAAAGCCGACGGGCAGATTTTCCGCATCTATCGCTCTCCGCTCGAAGGTGCACGAGAACCCGGTGGAGATAATGTGGCACGCGAGAGGCGTCGCGTCATCTGCCTTGCGTCCACCTAGAGGCCGAGTTTACGGTTCGCCCATGATTTCTGCGCTGGATTCATCAGGCCTGCCCGGATGAAGGTGACCTCGCTCGAGCTCGCGCTAATCGGGAACGGCAGCATCGGCGCGCTGATCGATGTTCAGGCTTCCGTCGCCTGGTGCTGCTTCCCGCGATTCGATGGCGATCCGGTGTTCTGTTCGTTGCTCGCGGGCGAGTCGTCGCGCGGGGAGCGCGGCGGGTTCACGATCGAAATGGACGGCACCGTGAAAACCGAGCAGCAGTATCTCGCCGACACTGCAGTACTCGTGACGCGGTTCTATGACGACAAAGGCGGGGGCGTCGAGATCACCGACTTCTGTCCGCGCTTCGAGAAAGACGGCGAAGTGTATTGTCCGACGCTCCTGGTGCGACAGGTACGGCCCATCGGAGGCAGGCCGAGCGTCCGCGTGCACATCAATCCGGCCGCCGACTACGGCTGCAATGCACGAGCGGCCAGCGTCGGCGCTGAGTACATCGGTTATGCCGGAGAGCCGCCGCTTCGTCTTACCACGGACGCTCCAGTACAGTCGATCGTTGATGGGACGCTTTTTCACCTCGACCAAACGATCACTCTGGTTTTCGGCACCGACAAAGCGATCGACGCGCGTGACGACGTCACGAGTAAGGGCGCGGAAATGCTCGAGCGAACGGCGGCTTATTGGCGCGGTTGGGTTGGCTCTCTGGAGAGTCCGGCCGATTGGCGCGACGCCGTCGTCCGCGCGGCGATTACGCTGGAGCTCAACGCCTATGAGCCCACCGGGGCAATCATCCCAGCGATGACAACTTCGATTCCCGAAGCTCCCAACACTGGTCGGAATTGGGATTATCGCTACTGCTGGCCGCGCGACGCGTACTTTACTGCCAACGCGCTCTGCCGACTAGGCGAAATGCGTACGATAGAGCGCTATCTCTCCTTCCTGCTCGGCGTCGCAGAATCGAATGATGATACCCGTCTCTTTCCGATGTATCGCATCGACGGCGGACTCATCCCGCCCGAGCAATTCGCGGAATGCCTGCCGGGATACCGAGGCATGGGGCCGGTCCGCGTCGGCAACAAAGCGAGCGAGCAGGCACAGCACGACTTATACGGTGAGGCGGTCCTCACGGCCGAATCGCTGTTCCTTGATTCGCGCGCTAGTCGGGCGGGAGACGAGGCTCTATTCGTCCGTATCGAGCCGTTCGGACGGCACGCCGGTCGACTGCACGACGTTCCCGACGCGGGGCTGTGGGAGATTCGTGGCGCGGAGCGCGTTCACACCTTTTCCAGCCTGATGTGCTGGGTTGCGTGCGATCGACTGTCGAAGTACGCAGATCGTCTCGAGCTAGCCGATCGCGCGGAATACTGGCGATTGCGCGCCGCGAGCATCCACGAGGTGATCTCGCGGCGATCGTGGAACGCAAAGCTCAACGCCTTTACGGCGACGATGGAAGGCGATTCGCTCGACGCAAGTCTGCTTCTAATGGCCCGGCTTGGTTTTCTCGCGGCAGACGACCCACGGTTTTCCGGAACGGTCGCCGCGATAGAGCGCCAGCTAAAGCACGGAGATTTTGTCTACCGCTACGTCGAGCGGGACGACTTCGGTTTCCCGGAGAACGCATTTCTCGTCTGCACGTTCTGGTACATAGAGGCGCTGGCGGCAATGGGAGGAAAGAGACGCGAGGAGGCCAGGGCCCTGTTCGAGAAAGTGTTGGCAGCGCGTAATCGGCACGGCCTGCTGGCAGAGGATCTGGATCCGCGCACTTTAGAGCAGTGGGGGAATTTTCCGCAGACGTACTGTATGGCGGGCATTATCGATTGTGCCATCGCTTTGGAGGCCAACGACAACTTATGACTACCGGCGGGGGGCTTTGAGCGGAGCGGCTTGGGGCTGCGGGCGCGCTCCTAGCCGAACGAGACCGAGCTGCTCCGCCCGAGGCTCCCAGCTGGTAGTCTTGCTTGGTATTTGGTCTTCCTATCTAAACACGATCCAAAGTATTCCGATGGTAGCCGCCAAAAGAATCGACAGTCCGATTTCGATACGACGTTCCGGTGGGCTCACTGCCACAATCTCCGATGGGGCCACCGTCTGGAGCGTTAGATCGGCAACGCGCTCGGGCATCGGCGGCGGAGTCAACATGCTCACGACAATCAGAATCGCGCTGCACAGAGCGAAGAGCAACGCAGCGAAATGGAGGAAGTTGATGTCCGCGTACCAATAGGGCAGCGATCCGGTCGACAGACGCGATTTGCCGAGCTCGAGCAATAGACGCGCAAAACCGAGGACGAAGCCGGTCCACAGCGCGGCGAGAGCGCCCTTTCCGTTCAGGCGTGGGCTCAGGATCCCGAGCAGGAAGCACGCGGCGATCGGCGGCGCGATGTACGCCTGTACACTCTGTAAATAGATGTAAAGCTGGGGCGAGACGAACTTCATTGCTGGAATCCAGGCGAGCCCGACGAACACCAGAATCACCGTCGTTATACGACCCACGAATACCAGGCGGGCTTCCGAAGCGGCGGGTCTCCACTTACGGTAGACGTCCCACGTCAGCAGAGTCGAGACCGAGTTGAAAGCGGATGCGAGCGAGCTCATTAGCGCCGCCAGCATCCCGGCGAGAACCAGACCTTTGAATCCCGTCGGGAGAAGACGGGTGACGAGGAACGGGTAAGCCGAGTCCGCCTGACCTCCGCGAACGTCCGCGTACAACGCCGCGGCGATAATCCCCGGCAGCACGAAAATGAAAACCGGAAGGATCTTGAGATAGCCGGCGAAAATCGTCCCGCGCCGAGCTTCCTTGATGTTGCGCGCCGCGAGTACGCGCTGGACGATGTGCTGGTCCGTACACCAATACCAGATGCCGAGGATCGGTGCTCCGAAGACGATGCCGGTCCAGGGAAAATCCTTGTGATGCATCGGCTTCCACATCGAGAAATAGTCGGGCGGGACTCTGGCCTCGAGCCCCGACCAACCGCCCACGGCGTGAAGACCGATGAACATCAGCGTCACTGACCCGCCTATCAGCACAACGGCCTGCATCACTTCCGTGTAGATAACGGCGCGCAAGCCACCGAAAATCGTGTACAGTCCGGTGATGACAATCAGGATAGCCGCGCTGGTCCAGAAATCGTATCCTGTCACCGCTCGCATTACGACGCCGCCAGCGAACAGCGTCACACTGATCTTCGTGAGCACGTAACCGACGATGGACACCCACGTGAAGTACGATCGCGCGGCCGGGTTGTACCGGCGCTCGAGGAATTCCGGCATCGTGTACACGCCGCTCCGCAGATAGAATGGCACGAACAGCCAGCCGAGGAGGAGCAGGATGAAGCTCGCGAGCCACTCGAAGTGGCCGACGGCTAGCCCACTCGCTGCGCCGGTCCCGGCGAGTCCCACGAGATGTTCGCTTCCGATGTTGGAGGCAAACAGGCTGGCCCCGACCGCCAGCCAACCCACATCTCGGCTCGCGAGAAAGAAGTCCGAGCTCACGTTTTTCTCTTTGCGCGCGGCCCAGTAGGCGATCCCCGACTCCGCGACCTCTAAAAGCGGAGACCGCGAAGAATCTGGAGCTTTTCTTCCTTCGGCGCCATGCGGAACGTCAAAAATCTCCACGGCGGTTGCTTGACAGTCTTTGAGGAGCTCTCGCACATTGGCCGAACAAGTTGCGGCGGAGGGTCAAATGAGCAGTGAAATCGGCAGGCGGGGCTCACTCAACCGGCGCGAGTTTCTGGTCGCGGGAACGACGGCCGGAGTGGCCGGACTCATCGGGACGAGACCCCCGCGCGGCGCTCCAGGCGACCCAACCGATTCTTGGGCTTCGGACCGCGCAAGCGCGGGACTCGCGTCGAGTTTCAAGCTGTCGGTCACGCGCTGGCCATTCGGAAAATTCACTCTCGACGAGCTCTCGATCATGGCGCGCGAGCTGGGAATCGATTCGGTGGAGCTGCTCGAGCCGAACGAGTGGGCGGTCCCAAAGAAATACGGGCTCACCTGCGCGATGGGATATGCCACCGTGCCGCACCCGGAGACCCGTCTTACCGAAGGATTCAACCGCGTTGAAAACCACGCCTGGCTGATTCCGGCCTACGAGCGCGCGATCCCGCTGGCCGCGGCGGCAGGGGTGCCGAACGTGATCTGCTTCTCGGGCAGTCGCAAAGGACAGAGCGACGACGATGGTCGAGCGATTTGCGCGCGCGGCTTGGCGCCACTGGTTCCAATCGCCGAGCGTCACGGCGTGACCCTGTGTATGGAGCTGCTCAACTCGAAAGTAGACCACCCCGACTATCAGTGTGATCACACCGTCTGGGGTGTCGCGCTCGCCAAGCAGGTAAACTCACCGCGATTCAAGCTGCTATACGACATCTATCACATGCAGATCATGGAGGGCGACGTGATCCGCACGATTCGCGACAATCACCAGTACATTGGCCACTTTCACACTGGCGGCGTGCCGGGCCGTCACGAGATCGACGATTCGCAGGAGCTGAATTATCGCGCGGTGATGCGCTCGATCGCGGAGACTGGATTCTCGGGTTACGTCGCGCAGGAATTTGTGCCCACACGCGATCCACGCACTTCACTCGCTGAAGCGGTCCGGATCTGTCGGGTGTGATCGCGGGGCATACTATAGTGTTTGCGTCTCATGCACCGACCGTGACAAGAGTGTGACACAGTCGATGACACCAACCCAGCCCCTGGATCGTCTAAAAGTTGACACTACTCTGACGAACAAATTAGGTTGGATGGGAGTGCGTGATCGCGCACTCGACATTAATCAATGATTTCGACAATGATCCTCATCGCCCATCGCCTCACGGACAAGATGTTCGGCCCCGCAAGCAATTGCGGCGGCGGGACGCGTGGCGCGCGACGGCGACGGGGTTAACACACCCGATATTGCCTGAGACTCGCCCCCGCGTTCCGACTGGATACGGGGGCGATTCTTTTTTGGTCACTGGGACAGGCGCGCCAGGCGACCTAACAAATTCGAGCGCCAATGGAGGATTGATGAGGAAGTATTACCTGCTGGTGAGCGACTTCGATCAGACCCTGAGCTTCAACGACTCGGGGCTCGTGCTGGCCGAGATGCTCGGCATTTCCGATTTCCAGGAGAGAGTCGCCAATCTTTCGCGTCTCAATCTCGTGCAGGCGGGTGCCGAGCTCACGTATCTGCTCAGACACGATGCGGAGTTTCGTCGCGTGCGGCAGGAAGACCTTGTGGAGGTCGGTCGTCGCATCCGGCTAAAGCGCAACATCGCGCTGCTCGCCGACTTCCTGAAAGACGGGATCGATGGATTCCGATTCGACTTCTACGTCGTGTCGGCGGCACCGTGGCTCGTCGTGAACTCGGCGCTGCAGGGGCTCGTGCCGCCCGATCATATCATTGGCGCTCATTTCGGGTTCAACGACGAGACGGGCGAGGTAGAGTCAATCATCCAGGTGCCGGCTGGCTATGGCAAGGTCGCCGCTGTCGATTCACTACGGTTACGTCTTGGCGTACCGAGCGATCGCGTCGTCTACGTTGGAGATGGAAGCTCCGACATCCACGTGATGCTTCACGTCAATCGCGGCGAGGGGCTGACGATCGCTGCGTCAGAGGCGCGGCACATCGCGCAGATCGCGCGGCGCACCGTGATCAGTGACGACGCGCTCAGTGTGCTCATCCCGGTGCTCGAAGAGATCGGAGGCTACGATCCAAGCCAGATTCGACTTGTGTTCGAGGAGCAAGGGTTGCTCATTCAGGAGTGGGACCGCGTGAGGACAGATTGGCTCACGATTCGGGATGGGTCGGGTCTCGCAGTCGAGCCCGCTGCTTGAGAAAAACTCCAACACTCAACCTTCACCGCTCAATAGCATGCTAGAGTACCTGGGTTTCGTCGGCGGTTTCCTGACGGTGGCGTCGTTTCTACCGCAGGTCATTCGCGCGTGGCGAACGCGTCAGACGCGTGATTTGTCGCTCGGAATGTTTGCTCTGCTCGTGACGGCCAGCACACTGTGGATCGTTTATGGAATTTTTATCAGGGACTGGTCCGTGATCGCCACGAACATCGGGATGGTTGCGTTGAACGGCGCCATCGGAGTCGCCAAGATCCGGTTCGGGTGAGGTATGGGCGCGGCGTTTAGATTTCCCGCATGCCGCGCATTGTCTCCTTTCTTCCGGCCGCCACTGAAATAACCTACGCGCTCGGTGCTGGCGCCGACCTGGTCGGACGATCTCATGAGTGCGATTACCCGCCCGAGGTACGTACGCTGCCGGTGGTCAGCAAGCCGGCTCTTTCGCTCGACGGACTCTCCCAACACGATATAGATCGCGCCGTCACGGCGCGTCTCGCCACTGGCGAGAGTCTCTATGAGGTCGATGAGGTACTGCTCGACGAGCTTGGGCCCGATCTCGTCTTCACCCAGGACCTGTGTCAGGTATGCGCGCCGTCGGGAAACGAGCTCAGTCGCGCCCTGCGCGAGATGTCGAAGCCGCCGCGAGTGCTGTCGTTTACGCCGCGAAGCATTGCCGAGATAGAGGAGAACATTCTCTCGATCGGTGAAGCGACCGACCGTACCGAATCCGCGCGTCAGCTGGTCGAGGCCGGCCGTGCACGTATCGCGCGAGTCAAAGAGTCCGTTCGTGAGGCGACACCGCGCCGGATCACGTTTCTCGAATGGACGGAGCCGCTGTTCTGTGCCGGCCACTGGGTGCCCGAGATGATCGCCGCAGCGCTCGGCGATGATCCGCTGGGGCAGCCGGGCGCCGATTCGCGACGCATGACGTGGGACGACGTCTGCGCGTCGTCACCCGAAATGATCGTCGTGGCGCCGTGTGGGTACGGTCTGAGCGAGGCGATCGGAGTGGCGAATCGTTTGCCGCGCGTCACGGACGCCGCGATCTACGCCGTCGATGCAAACGCCTACTTCGCGCGGCCGGGTCCGCGCCTCGCCGAAGGAGTCGAGTTGCTCGCGCACCTCTTTCATCCCGATCGATACCGGTGGCCGCACGAGCACCAGCCGTGGCAGCGAATCGGCTAGTTCGGCCCGCAACTAGAACTCCTAGCTAAAGCGCGCACCTGCAACTGATAACTGCAACAGTGATCGTTACCGTCTCGCCCCACGATCCCGTAACGCGCGAATCAAGCGCACTCTCTCGTCGTTCACCGCGACGAGAATCATTTGCTCTCCTCGCGCCGTGCGCAGTGACTTCACGTCGCGCACTTGTCCGTCGATCACGAGTCCGCTCTGCGGCATGTCCACGGCCGCGAAGCCACCCTTACCGTCCCCACGCAGCATCAACCCGTAGCTCGCGTCGTATCGACCGAGCATTGGCGTGACGCCGAACAGATTTCCGGCAAGCAATAAATCGGTTTTTCCATCGCCGTCGAAATCTCCAGCTAGCGATGCGTACACGGGCGCGAACTGCGCTTCGACGGCTAGCTCCTTCAGCGTGAAGGTGCCGTCGCCGTTGTTGAGCGCGACGGCGCTCGCAAACGTGTAGGCCTCGCGCACCTGCGCGCCGCTGAGATCCGCCGCGGGAAAAATGTCCTCGATGCGACTGGCGCCGAAATTCTTGTACGACGGGTATTTGCTCGCAAGCGACGGAATCTTCTTCACCAGTTCATCCCGCCCCGCGAGTGGGTAGCTCACCCCGTTCCGGTAGGAGGTGAGGATCTGCTCGACGTTTCCGCCGCCCGTGTGGGAGAAATCATTGATGTAGAGTCGCACGGGCTCTTTTGGCGAAGCGCGCAGATAGGAGTTGCGCCCGAGATTGCCGAGCACGAGGTCCTCTCGCCCGGTCCCGCGCAGGTCGACAGCCTGAACGCTGTTCCACCATCCGTTCGTCCCGGACAGCCCAGCCTCTTTGGTGCGATCGACGAGCTTGCCCGACTCCTGGTGAAAGACGCGCACAGACATCCATTCACCGACGACAACGAGGTCGAGCTTACCGTCGTGATCGTAATCGATCCACGTTGCTGACGACACCATTCCCGCCGTCGCGAGATCCGGCGCTTTCTCGCGCGTGACATCGGTGAAGCGTCCGGAGCCATCGTTTTCGAGCAGGTGGCTCGCCGGAATCAGTCCATAACTCCGCGCCACCACGCGACTCCCGATGAAAAGATCGGGGTGGCCATCGCCGTTGAAATCTCCGGCGGCCACCGAGGAGCCGTTCTCGAAGATGTCGGGCAGCGCAGCGCGTGCGCGCTGGAAATTGCCGCGGCCGTCGTTCATGTAGAGTCGGGGGCGAAGCGCGTCCTCATTGCCCCAGAATTCGTTCCCGCCGCTCACGACGAGGAGATCGGGATGGCCATCTCCGTTCGCATCGAAGAAGGTCGCACCAACATCTTCGGATAAACTGTCAGCTGCGATCGATGGCTGGCTGCTAGAGCGGAACGTCCCGTCGCTGCGCTGGAGAAACAATCTCCCCGGCTGCCACTTCGCGCCACCGACGTAGAAATCCTCGAGGCCATCGCCGTTGACGTCTCCCACCGCGAGCCGCGGTCCCTCGGTCGAGAGCAGGTGTGGCATCAGCGGCTCGCGATTGTAATCGTAAAAGGCGTTTTCGTGGTGCTTGAAGTCGACGCCGACCTGGTCGGTTACGTCGGAGAACAAGGTTGGGGGAGCGGGAAGCGGGAGGCGGGAAGCGGGGCGGGAAGCGGGCCGGGAAGCGGACGCGTATGGATATCTGCCCGAGGCATTCTTCTGCGACAGCTTGAGAATGCGATTGACGGCGACGTTGGCGAGGAGCTGGTACCGACGATCCGGCCAGATCACGGTGAGAGAATCCACTTGCGTCGCCTTCCCGAGGCCGAAGTGAAGGCGCTGGTCGACCGATGACTCGAAGCCGCGCGTCGGCTCCTGTTCGAGCATCTGCTTGGCGCCGTGATCCTCGATGATCACCTTCGCCCCAATTCCGGCTGTGTTTCCGCTACTGCCTTCGAGCGCGACCGTCAGGTACGAGCTTCCGTTCAGCTCGCGCGCGTGATTTCGGTAGATCGAGGCCGGCGCGTTGATGTTGTTGACCACGAGATCGAGATTGCCGCTGTTGTTGAGATCGACATAGGCGGCGCCATTCGAAAACCCGGGCTGCGCCAATCCCCACGCCTCCGACACGTTCGTGAAGGTGAGATTGCCGTTATTGTGGTACGCATAGTTTGGCAGCGCGATCTTCGGCATCTTCTCCAACAGTCTGAGATTCGCCTCGGTGATCGTGTCCCTGAGTGAAGCCTGCACCGCCTCGTTGCCTACATGCGAAGAGGGGCGACCAGCTCCAGTCGGTGGCAAAGACGCCCGCCAGAAAGCCAACGTCGCTGAACTTTCCCATGCCGCGATTGAGCTGCAGCACGTTACGCGCGTACTGCGGATGATATCCGGCCTGCAGGTTCAAATTGTAGAGCTCGAAGCTCTGGGCGTTCGCCGAAGTCTTGAGCACGTCTTCGCGCTCGGGTAGCATGTCGAGCGTCATGATATCGGGGCGCCCATCGTTGTTGAAGTCGGCAGCGTCGACGCCCATCGAGAACCTGCTGGTGTGCCCCATCGCCTTGGCGATCGATTCAGTAAAAGTCCCGTTGCAGTTGTTGATGTACAGGTAGTCGTTGCCCTGGAAGTCATTGGCGATGTACAGGTCAGGACAGCCGTCGCCATTGAAGTCACTCGCGACGATGCCGAGTCCGTAACCGTCGACGCCGTCGTGAAGGCCGGCAGCATCGGTGACATCGGTAAAATGATTTCCGTTGTTACGGAACAGCCGGTCGCTCGTGCCCGGATTCTTGCCACCTTGCTGCGCCGCGATCTTGCGCTGCGTGTGGGTCGAGTGGTCGACCAGATACATATCGAGATCGCCGTCTCCGTCGAAGTCGAAGAACAGGGCTTGTGTCGAGTATCCGGTGTGCTCCAGCCCGTACTGCTTGGTGCGATCGGTGAATGTTCCGTCGCCGTTGTTGATGTAGAGGGCGTTGTGCCCGTGGATCGTCAGATAGTCGACCGCCGAAACATAGATGTCGACTTTCCCGTCGCCGTTGACGTCGGCCATGGTGACGCCCGTCTTCCAGCCGTCGGGATCAGCGACGCCAGCCTTGTCGGTGATATCTTCGAACCGGTAATTCCCGCGGTTGCGATAGAGCTTGTTGGGGCCGAGGCTCGAGGTGAAGTAGAGATCGGGGAGACCATCGCCATCGATGTCGCCGACAGCTACTCCGCCACCGTTGTAGTAATACAGGTAGTTGAGGATGTTGAAGTCGGCTTTTTCCGGCAGGGTGTTGCTGAATGTGACGCCGGTTTGCTCGGGCTTGAGGAGCTCGAAGAGCGTAGGCTTATGGCTTCTCTCACAGCTCAGAGCGCAAAGGAGCGTGAGCGTGACCAGTAAACGATCCCTGCGCGCCCGACGCTGACCGCAGGGCGCTGACCGCTTGCGCTCTTTTTTCTCCAGTTGCGCGCCTATTTCGCCGGCGTGAATCGAATGGCTTGCCCGCCGCCCGGTGCGAGAACGACGCTCAGACGCGTACCAGAGTCGACGTTCCTCCTGGAAATCGAAACGGGCAACGGATTTGTCGCCCAGTTCGCACCAGGACCATCGGCGTATATCTCCGCCGTGTACTTG
>WNFW01004086.1_pt1 | contig 17474 bp, 15 predicted proteins | sample 5400131 | NCBI WGS metagenome assembly WNFW01 (sample SAMN13153362, study PRJNA577476) | soil metagenome | isolation source: 20 cm soil or saprolite under grassland replicate 1 | place: USA:California | collected 2016-06-15 | reverse complement strand
TGTTCCGGTACTTCGCCAGGTGGCGATCGACGCAGTTATAGGAGGCGTTCAACTTGCCACCGACAAACCACTTCCAGAAGGGTGCGTTGCTGGTATCAAGCGTCGTGTGCCAGTACTTGTCCCAGGTGAGGAGGTCCGCATACTCCTTGAAGCATTCAGGGAAGTTCTCCTCCCTGAATCGCTCGAAGATACCGGGATCACTCGCATTGGCCTGGCCGATAAATTTCGCCGGAGGATAGAAGTACTCCTCCTCTCGCCAGTGGACGGCGATCTGCGCCTCGGAAAGCTCCACGTCCTCCGCGGTTTTCATTGCCTCATACAGCCTCCTTCAAGGGGAATCGCTTTGCCTCACCCGCGACGACGACTATCCGTCCACATCGGCTTGCCGACCGGCAATACCGCTCGCCCGGCCATCCCCGAGATCACATCGGCCGCTGACGTGTAGAAGGCGACGCCCGCCGTCAGGACGCCGACCAGGCCGCCAACCAGCACCAGACCCTCGCCGGCCTTGCTGCCGTTGAAGTTGCCGATGAAGAGCAGGATCTCGGTGATCTCGAGCGTCAGGAAGACGCCGAACACGGCGGTATTGATGCGCAGACTCCAGAACATCATGTAGGTGTTGAAGATCGCGAAGGCCAGCAGGAACCACCCGAGGGCGTTGAAAACGTCTGCCTCTGGAGCTTTCCCAAAGACGACCAGCAGGAAATAGGTGGCCAGGCTGAGCCAGAAGGCCCCGTAGGTCGAGAACGCGGTGGCCGTAAAGACATTGCCGCGACGGAACGACCACATGCCGGCCAAGAATTGCGCCAGACCGCCGTAGAACAAGGCGGTGCCCACCCAGATGAAGTTCGGGGCCCAGCCCGCGTTATGGGCACTGAGAAGCAAGGTTGTTAACGCGAATCCCGCCAGTCCGAGGGGCGCCGGGTCCGCGATCGCCGGAGCCGCCCCGGCTCGCATTTCCTGTGCCATAGTCATTGCCTCCTCAATCGTTCTTTAGATAGAACCGACGGGTGCCGTGATGACCGCGAGTCACGGGGCATGAGGGCACTGACTGAAGAGCGCCAACCGCGAGGGGTAGCCCGTTACTCCCACCTTCCCCTACCGCGAGTTCGACTGAATTCATCCTAACGTACTCAGCAGCTCGAGGTGTGGGCGGTGAGAGGCTCGAACTCCCGACATTCTGCGTGTAAAGCAGACGCTCTACCAGCTGAGCTAACCGCCCGCGGCGACTAATTATGCAACGTGGGCGGCGGACGTCCCCGACAGCGCGAAGCGTTCGGAGAAGCGGGCGACGACGGCGTCTTCTACCGCCGCCATAGGTGGCGCGGCACCCAGTTCGAGCGCCATCGAGGTCACACCCTTGTCCGGGATTCCGCAGGCCAGGATGTGCGTGAAGAGGCTGAGGTTGGTCGAGACGTTAAGGGCGAAACCATGGGTCGTCACGCCCTGCGAGACCTTGACGCCGATGGCCACGATCTTGCGGTCGCCGATCCAGACCCCCGTATAGCCGGAGAGCCGGCCAGCCGTAATCCCGAAGTCGGCGAGGACGTCGATCAGGCAACCCTCGAGGTTGCGCAGGTAGAGGCCGACATCCGGCGTCGGACCGAGATCGAAGATTGGATAGCCGACCAGCTGGCCAGGACCGTGATAGGTGACGTCGCCGCCGCGGTCGACGTCAAGGCAGGTGATACCGCGCGCCGCGAGTTCAGCATCGTCGAGAAACACGTGATCGCGGGTGCCACTCCGGCCGATCGTGTAGGTGTGCGGGTGCTCGAGCAGCACCAGGGTGTCGGGGATCAGCCCGGTGCGGCGTTCATCAGCCATCCGGCGCTGGAGAGCCCAGGCTTCCTCATACCGAACGCGCCCAAGCCGGCGAACGTCCACGGTCAGCCCACGGCCGCCCGGGCCGGGACCTGGTTGGCCGCGTGGTATGAGCTGCGGACCAGCGGACCGGACTCGACATGCCGGAAACCGAGCTTGAGGGCCTCGACCTTCAGCATGGCGAACTCGTCCGGCGTGACGTAGCGCGCGATCGGCAGGTGGTTGGGGCTCGGCCGCAGGTACTGTCCGACCGTCAGGATCTCCACGTCGTGCGCCCGGAGATCACGGAAGACCTGCATCACCTCATCGATCTCCTCACCCAGGCCCAGCATGATCCCTGACTTGGTGTAGACCGTTGCATCCATCCGCTTGGCGCGCTGCAGCAGTTCGAGCGAGCGCGGATAGCGCCCTTTCGGCCGCACCTGCGGATAGAGGCCCGGTACGGTCTCGATGTTGTGGTTGAGGATGTCCGGCTTTGCGCGCATCACGGTGGCGAGGGCTGCCTCGTCGCCCATGAAGTCGGGGATCAGGACTTCGATGCCGCACGTCGGGATGCGCTTGCGGATCTGCCGGATCGTCCCGGCGAAGATGGCGGCCCCGCCGTCCTCGAGCTCATCCCGGTTGACCGAGGTGATGACGGCGTGGTTCAGGCCCATGCGCTCGACGGCCTCGGCGACCCGGATCGGCTCTCCAAGGTCGAGGACACCCGGCCGCCCGGTCTTGACGGCGCAGAAGCCACAGGCGCGGGTGCAGGTATCGCCAAGGATCATGAAGGTCGCCGTACGGGCCTGCCAGCATTCCCCGATGTTGGGACAGCGCGCCTCCTCGCACACGGTATGGAGCTCGAGGCCACGCATGATGCCCTTCAGCTCGGAATAGTTGTCGCCCCCGGGAAGGCGCACGCGCAGCCACTCCGGCCGCTTGGTGTCGATCGGGACCACCGCGTTCCGCTTCGAGCGGCCGTAGAACTTGATCGGGGCGACGTCAGCCATCTGTCATAAGTATCCCAGAGGTCTGCCGAATTCCGGCGAGTCTCAGTACAGTGGCACCTGCTCCGAGAAGCCTTCCAGCCAGCGGCGGACGCCCTGCAGGAAGCGGGCGGCGGACACGCCGTCCAGCACCCGATGGTCGAAGCTCAGGCACAGATTCATCATCGAACGGACCGCGATCGCGTCCCCCTCGATGACGACCGGCCGCTTGACGATCGCATCCATCGCCAGGATGCCGGCCTGTGGGGGCGCGATGATCGAGTACGAGAGGATGGTGCCGAAGGTGCCCGGGTTGTTGACGGTGAAGGTCGCTCCCTGGACGTCCGGGATGCCGAGCTTGCCCGCTCGCGCCCGCTGTGCCAGGTCGTCGGCCGCTTTCGCCAGGCCGGCGATCGACATCCGGTCCGCCTGGTGGATGACGGGCACGATCAGCCCATCGTCGACCGAGACCGCGACGCCGACATTGATGTCCTTGTGCAGGACCACGCCCTGGTCACTCCAGCTGGCGTTGAGGATGGGTACCGCCTTCAGGCCCTCGACCACCGCCTTGACGATGATCGGCACGTAGGTCAGGTCGATCCCCTCTCGTTGCTTGAAACCGTCCTTGGCCTTCTGCCGGAATCGCACGACGTTCGTCATGTCGACTTCGGCCACGGTCCACGCGTGCGGGATCGTCTGCTTGCTCTTGAGCATGTTGCTGGCGATCGCGCGTCGCATCGGGCTCAGCGGCACCGTGGTACCCGGCGACGGCGCCGGTGCCGTTGTGGGGGCTGCTTGCTGCCGCTGCTCGCCATTGGCGGCAGCCGGCTGCGTCCGCTTAGCGACGTAGTCTTCGATGTCTTTCTTGCTGATCCGTCCGCCGATGCCCGACCCTTCGATCCGGGCCAGCTCCGTGTCCGTGAGGCGATGTTCCTCGATCAGGGCACGCACGGCGGGAGAGAGCCGCGTCCGACCTTCGGTTGCCGACTCTTCTGCTGGCGCGGGGGCGGCGATCGGCGTTGTTGTCTGCGGCGCCGGCGGCGACTTTGGCGGGGATGGCGTCGCGGCGGCTGTTTCCTCGATCACGGCGATCTCGGTGCCGACGGTGACCGTCGCGCCTTCCTTGACCTTGATCTCCTTCAGCACGCCCGACAGCGGCGCCGGGACCTCGGCATTGACCTTGTCGGTGATGATCTCGACCAGGCCCTCGTATTTCTTCACCGGGTCTCCCGGCTGCTTCAGCCATTTCGAGATGGTTCCCTCGGTGATGGATTCACCGAGCTGCGGCATCTTGACGGAGGCCATGTGAGGTCGGCCTAGACGGCCGCCAGCTCCCTAGCCTTGGCGAGGATCTTCTCGGGATTCGGCATGAAGGCCTCTTCCAGGACGTGGTTGAAGGGCATGGCGGGCACGTCCGGGCCCGTGACGCGCATCACCGGGGCGTCGAGCGCGTCGAACGCGTCCTCCATGATGATCGCCATCACCTCGGCGGCGACGCCGGCGAAGGGGGTGTCTTCGTGCACCACCAGGACCTTGCCGGTCTTGCGCGCGGTGGCGATGATCGCCGTCCGATCGATGGGCCTGATGGTGCGCAGGTCGAGCACGTCCGCCGAGATGCCGTCCGCCGCCAGCTTCTCCGCCACCTCCAGGCAGTACGTGAGCATTAGCCCGTAGGCGATCAGGCTCAGGTCCTTCCCGTCCCGCTTCAGGTCCGCCTTGCCGATCGGGACGATTTCGTCTCCCTCCGGCACCTCGCCCTTGACCAGCCGATAGGTTCGCTTGTGCTCGAGATAGAGAACGGGATCCGGGTCCCGGATCGCCGCCTTGAGCAGGCCCTTGGCGTCCGCCGGCGTTCCGGGCGCCACCACTTTGAGGCCAGGGACGTGGGCGAACATCGCCTCGATGCTCTGCGAGTGGTAGAGGGCGCCGTGCACGCCGCCGCCCCAGGGCGCGCGGATCACCAGCGGCAGGTTGAAATCACCCGCCGTTCGATAGGAAAAGCGAGCCGCCTCTTCGATGATCTGGTTCATCGCGGGCGCGATGAAGTCGGCGAACTGGATCTCAGCGATGGGCCGCATGCCGTTCACCGCCGCACCGATCGCGACGCCGACGATGCAGGACTCGGCGAGCGGCGAGTCGATCACGCGCAGCTCCCCGTATTTCTTGTAGAGGCCGTCGCTGGCCAGAAAGACGCCGCCGCGATTGCCGACGTCCTCCCCGATCAAGAAGACGCTCGGGTCGCGGGCCATCTCCTCGTCCATGCCGTCGCGGATCGCCTCGATCACGGTCTTGACCGCCATCAGGGCTTGAGCTCCTGCTTGAAGACGAAGGTGGTCAGGTCATCCACCGTCGGGTCGGGGGCCTGCTCCGCATACTCGGTGGCGTCGTCGACCTGCTGGTTGACCCGTTCGGTGATCTCTTCCTCGACCGGATCGAGCAAGATACCCGCTTCGCGCAGGTAGCGGGCATACCGCTGGATCGGGTCCTTCTGACGCCAGATCGCCACCTCTTCCGCCTGCCGGTACCGTTTGTCGTCGTCGTCACTGGAATGCGCGGTGAAGCGGTACGTCTTGGCCTCGACCAATGTCGGCCCCTCACCGCGGCGGGCGCGCTCGACCGCCTGACGCGCCACCTCGTAGCAGGCGAGGACGTCGTTGCCGTCGACGACCACGCCGGGGAAACCGTACCCCGCCGCCCGGTCGGCGACGTTCTGGATCGCCATCTGGTGCGACTGCGGCACCGAGATGGCATAGCCATTGTTCTCGCAGACAAACACCACGGCCAGCTTGTGGATCCCGGCGAAATTCATCGCCTCGTGGGTGTCGCCCTGGCTGGCCGCACCCTCGCCAAAGAAGGCGGCGGTGACGGTATCCTCCTTCCGTTGCTTGGAGGCCAGCGCCACGCCGGCCGCGTGCAGCAGCTGGGTGGCGACCGGGCTCCCGCCCGTCACGATGTGCAGCCGCCGGCTGCCGAAGTGCCCGGGCATCTGCCGCCCGCCGCTGTTGGGATCTTCGCGGCGAGCAAAGAAGGACAGCATCTGATCCCGCGCCGTCATTCCGAACCAGAGGACGACGCCGGCATCGCGGTAGTAGGGCGCGACCCAGTCGGAGCCCGGCCGCAGCGCCGCCGCGATCCCGACCTGGGCGCCTTCCTGGCCCTGGCAGGAGATGACGAACGGGGCCCGCCCCTGCCGGTTGATCAACCACATCCGTTCGTCGACGGCGCGGGCGAGCCGCATGACTTCGTAAATCCGCAGCGCCTGCTCGTCGCTCAGTCCCAATGACCGGTGGCGGCTCCGGCCGCCCTTCGCCTCGACCTCCGTGGTCTTCAGGGCCATCGCTTAGATATGGATCGCGACGCCGTCGACGGCCAGCGCGGCCTCCTTGACGGATTCGGAGACGGTCGGGTGAGGCGCGATGCTCGCGCCGATCTCCCAGGGCGTCGATTCGAGCAACTTGGCGAGCGCCGTCTGCGCGATCAGCTCGGTGGCGTTGGGCCCGAGAATGAACACGCCCAGCAGGTCGCCAGATTCCTCGTCACTGATGATCTTGACGAAGCCCTCGGTCTCCCCGAGGATCACGGACTTGGCGTTGCCGGCAAGGGGGAATTTCCCAACTTTGACCTTGAGACCCTGGTCGCGGGCCTGCTTCTCCGACAACCCCAGGCTCGCCACCTGGGGGTAGCTGTAGGTCGCCCGTGGCACCCGGTTGTAATCGAGCGGTTTGGGGTTCTTTCCGGCGATGTGCTCCATGATGTGCTCGCCCTCGTAATAGGCGACGTGCGCGAGCAGGAAGTTGCCGATCACGTCGCCGGCGGCATAGACGTTGGGATGGCCGGTGCGGTAGTGCTCGTCGGTCTTGATGTAGCCCTTCTCCAGCTGGATGTCCAGCTTCTCGAGCCCGAAGCCGTCGGTGATCCCCTCGCGACCGACTGCCACGAGCATGCGCTCACCCTCGATCGTCTGCGTCTGCTCTCCGCTCTTGACGGCGACCGTCATCTTGCCGTTGGACCGCTTGAAGGTGTCCGGCTGGACCTGGGCGCCGGTCAGTACCTTGATGCCGCGCTTGGTCAGGACCTTCGCCAGCTGCTGGCCGACTTCGGCATCCTCGAGCGGCAAGAGGGTCGGCAAGAACTCCACCAGGGTGACGTCCGCACCGTAGCCGTTGTAGACGCAGGCGAACTCGGTCCCCACCGCGCCCGCGCCGACGATGACGATCGATTTCGGCATCTGCTCGAGGTTGACCGCGTGATCGCTGTTGATGACGCGGTCACCATCCATGGTGAGGCCGGCCAGGGACTTGGGCCGCGAGCCGGTCGCGACCACGAGGTTGCGCGCGTTGATCGCCTCGCCGCTGCCCTTGACGACGACGTTGTGCTCGGACTCGATGGTGCCCTCGCCCTTGAAGACGGTGACCTTGTTCTTCTTCAGCAGGAACTCGACTCCGCGCCAGAGCTGGTTGACGACCGCTTCCTTGCGTTGCCGACCTTCTCCTTCTCGATGACTGCGACTTTGAGCCCCAATTGGGCTCCACGGATAGCGCCGACATATCCGGCGGAGCCGCCGCCGATGACGGCTACGTCAAACGCCTCATCCGGCATACAAAACGATTGTAGGCGACACCCGGGCGCCCACCTAGCCCTCCAGCAGCGCCAGTGCCGCGGTCAGTTGCGTGTCCTTTGAGAAGTCGTTTGGAGTCCGGTCAACGGCATATTCGTCTTGCGCGTTGGCGAGCGTGACGGTCTTGTCGGGCGCGATGCCGGTCTTGTCGATCGAGTTGTGCTTGGGCGTCAGCCAGACCGCGATCGTCAGATGAAGATCACCGTCGCGGAGTGGGAAATCCTCCTGGACGGACCCTTTGCCGAAGGACTTGACGCCGACGAGCTGGGCCCGGCCGTGGTCCTTGATCGCGCCCGCGGTGATCTCCGACGCGCTCGCCGAGTTTTCGTTGAGGAGCACGACGAGGCGATTGCTGAAGGCACGACCGGTGCCGGTCACCTTTTTGACTTCCTCCTTGCCGCCACGCGACACGAGGATGGTGCTGGTCCCCTGGCTGACGAACTCGCTGATCACGTCGTTGGCGGCGTCCACGTAGCCGCCGGGATTATCGCGCAGATCGAGCACGATCATATTGACCGAGCCCTTGAGCTTATCCCGGAGCGCCTGGTCGAACTCGGTCGCCGTCCGGCCCCCGAACTCGAAGATTCGTACGTAGAGCACGCGGTTATTGAAGACATGGGTGGCGACGCTTGGCACGTTGATGTTCTCGCGAGTGATGTCGAAGCTCAACGTCTGGCCGTTCCGGCTCACCTGGAGCTTGACGGTGGTTCCGGCCTTTCCGCGGATGTGACTCACGGCGTCGTCGGTGGTCCACCCTTTGGTGCTCTGTCCGTCGACGGCAGTCACCACGTCCCCAGCCTTGAGCCCCGCTTTCACCGCCGGCGTTCCCGGCATGATGCTGACGAGCACGATCTGGTCCGTTTTCTGCTCCACCGAGGCACCGATCCCGGCGAACTGGCCGCTGAGGAAACTCTGGTTGGCCCGGTACTCGTCGGGCGTCAGGTAGCGGGAGAACTGGTCGCCCAGCGCATTGACCATGCCGGCCGCGGCACCCTCGGTCAGCGTGACGCCGCTGGCATCGGGCTTGACGTAGTGCTCCTGGATGGTGGTAAAGACCTCGTCGAGGGTGTGGTAGTCGACGTTCGATTTCGGCGGGGTGTAGAAGAGCAGCGACTTCGTCCAATCGGGCGCGAAGGCACCAAACTGAAACTCGGCGAGGCTACCGCCGTAGAAGGCGCCGATCGCTACCACCAGCAGGATCGCGATGTTCTTTGCTCGGGACATCAGTCGATTATCGTTCCGAGCGCGTATTGATTCCCTCCCCCCTTGTGGGGGAGGGCCAGGGTGGGGGGTTTCACCGGAGGATTCGATCACGCCGGCAGGTAGGCGAGCGGGTCGACGGGCATGCCTGCCAGGTCGATCTCGAAGTGGAGGTGCGGTCCCGTGGAGTTCCCGGTGCTGCCCTCGTAGCCGACGATGGTGTCCTTGTCGACCTGGACGCCGTCGCCGACGGCCCAGCCCGAGAGGTGCCCGTAGAGGGTGGTAAAGCCGCCGGCGTGGACGATGACCACGTAGCGCCCGTAACCGCAGAGCCCACCGCCCCAGCTGCAGCCCATCGTGAAGTTGTGCACGATGCCTCCGTCGGCGGCGTGCACCGGGGTGCCGTAGTCGGTTGCGATGTCGAGGCCGCTATGGAAGTGCTGGCTGGGGCAGCTGGGATCGTAGGGCTCGAATGGATAGGTCGTGCACCCGAATCCCTGGGTGATGACGCCGTCCAGTGGCCACTTCCACTTGCCGGACGAGCGCGCGCGGAAGCTTTCCCGAATCAAGCTGGCAATCTGCGCCTGCAGCGCGGCTCGCTGCGCCTGCATCTCGGCCAGCTGTCGCTGGAACTGTGCCTCGATGGCGGCGATCTGTTGCATGCGCGAGGAACGCTGGTCCCGCACCACCTGCAGCTGCGCCTTCTGATCCTGGATCTGTTTGACGACCTGTTTCTGTTCGGCCTGCTTGGTTTCGAGGTCGGCCTTCATCGCCTCGATCGCGGCCCGTTCTTTCTGCAGCTCGGCGAGCTGGCGTCGGTCTTCGCGAACGATGTCGTTGAAGAAGAAGACACGGTTCATCAGGTCGGTGAAGTTCGCGGCGGAGAAGATCAGCTCGAGGCCACTGACCTGACCGCTCTTGTACATGATGCGCATACGCTGGCCGAAATCGGCGATGTGCTTGGCGAGCTCCGCCTGCTTGGTCGCCAGCTCCTCCTTGGCCTGTTCCACCTGTTGCCCGAGGAGGACGAGCTTCGCGGTCTCCTGGTCGATCTGGGCCTGAACCGACGCCAGCTGCGCGTCCAGGGCGGCGATCTGCGCCTGCAGGGCGCGCTCCTGGTCGAGGAGTTGGCGGATCTGTGTCCGGGTCGCCACGATCTGCCCGTTGAGGCCTTGCAGCTGCTGTTGCTTGCCGTAGATGCCTTCGGAAACCGTGCTGAGCAGGATCACGGTGAGCACCGCGATGACGAGAGCGGGATGCCGGCGCGCCGGCCTCACTGCTTGAGGAACCGCCTTACGCCCAGGTAGCTCCCAACGCTTCCCAGTAACAGGCCGAAGCCGAGCATCGCCGCCAGCACCACCCGCAGGTAGTAGGGGTCGAAGGCGAGCGGAACGAAGATCAGCACGCTTTGCAGGTTGACCACCGCCGGCCGGTAGCCGAAGCCAACGATGAGCACCGCCACGACCGCGCCGACGACTCCGACGATCAGGCCCTCGACGATGAAGGGCCAGCGCACGAACCAGTCGGTGGCACCCACCAGCTTCATCACCTCGATCTCCTTGCGGCGGAGATAGATGGCGGTTCGGATGGTGAGCATGATGATGAAGACCGATAGCCCGGTCAGTCCGATGATCAAGACGAGCCCGGCGATGCCCGCCACGCGCGCCAGAAGAATGATCTTGTCGATGACGTTGGGCTCGTAATTGGTCGCCGGTGATTTATCGACCAGCGGCGAGGTCCGCACTTCCTGGTCGATCGCTCCGAGGTCGCGAATGTCCTTGACCGTCACGTCGAGGCTGGCGGGGAGCGGGTTGGTGCCCAGGGTGTCGATCACGCTCGGGTCTAACGCGGGCAGCTGCCGAAACCTTGCCATCGCCTGGTCCTTCGACACGTACTCCACGCTGCTGACCCGCGGGTCGCCCTCCAGGTGCAGCTTGAAATCCATCGCGCTACTGAGCGGCGTGGTATCAGCCAGGTAGACGGAGATGGCGCTCGCCTTGGTTTTCTCCAGCGCCACGATCTGGTCGAGCGAGTGCAGGACGAGCAGCAGGCTGCCGAGGGCGAGCAGGACCACCCAGACGATGAGCACGCTGGCGATGCTGACGGCGGCGTTCCGCCAGAAGTTCTGCCACGCGCTGCTGAAGGCGAAATCAATGCGATTCCAGAGCCGGTGCATGGTACCCTCCCGCATCTTCGTCTCTGACGATCTGGCCGCCTTCGATCGCCACCACCCGTCGTCGCATGACATCGACGATCTCCCGGTTGTGGGTCGCCATCAATACGGTGGTGCCGCGCGCATTGATCTGCAGCAGCAGCTGAATGATCTCCCACGAGGTGGCCGGATCGAGGTTTCCCGTGGGCTCGTCCGCGAGGAAAATCCGTGGATCGTGGACCAGCGCCCGGGCGATCGCCACCCGCTGCTGCTCGCCGCCCGAAAGCTGGTCGGGGTATTTGCCTTCTTTGCCTTCGAGCCCCACGATGCTGAGCACTTCCTCGACCTTCGGCTTGAGATGCCGCAGGGCGCCCTCGGTCACGCGCAGCGCGAAGGCGACGTTCTGGAACACCGTCAGGTTGGGCAGCAGCTTGAAATCCTGGAAGACCATGCCGATCTTCCTCCGGAGGTAGGGCAGGTGGCGGCGCTTGAGCCGGCTCAGGTCCTGTCCTTCGATGTGGATGCTGCCGGCCGTCGCTTTTTCCTCGCGGATCAAGAGGCGCACCAGCGTCGACTTCCCGGCGCCACTGGGACCGACGAGAAAGACGAAGTCCTGCTTGGGAATTTCGAGGCTGACGTCGCGCAGCGCGACCGTGCCGTTGGGATAGGTCTTCTGCACACCCTGCAGGCTGATCTGCGGGGCGGCGGGGACTACCGCGGCCACGCGTGCCTTCGCTGGCAGCAGGGTCGTGCGTGTCGGCTGGGTCGTGATTGTTGCTGGCACGTGAACAAATCCATTCCGAAAGCCGGGGTCACGGCACGCAGGGCCCTCTCGGGCCGAATGACTCGCGCAGTATAGGGCATCTCGTCGCGTATTGCTGCATCTTTGCACTCAGCGTCCAAAGTGACGGCGACTGCCCTCTTATACTCAGCCGAATGCCCAACCCGGCCGCGCCACTCGTTCGCGTCGAGCGTGGCGGGGTCGAGGAGGCGATCCACCTCGGCCACCTGGCCGTGGTCGACGCCGGTGGCCGGCTGCATGCGAGCCTCGGCGACCCGGGACGCGTGACCTACTTTCGATCCTGCGCCAAGCCCTTCCAGGCGATTGGCAGCCTGGGCGCCGGGATCGCCGCGCGCTACGAGCTCGGCGCCGAGCACGTCGCCATCATGGCCGCCTCGCACAACGGCGAGCCCGGCCACGTCGAGATCGTGCGCGACCTGCTGCGGCGTACCGGGATCGCGGAGTCGGACCTGCAATGCGGCGCGCACTGGCCCTACTACGAACCGGCCGCGACGGCGGCGCGGCACCAGATGGACGAACCGCTGGCGGTCTTCAACAACTGCTCCGGCAAGCACGCGGGTATGCTGGCCGCCGCGCGCGCCCTCGGCGCGCCGCTCGACACCTACCTCGAACCCGACCATCCGATCCAGCAGCGGATCCGCGATGTGATCGAGACGTTCACCGGCTGTCGGCCGTCGGAGATCCACTATGGGGTCGATGGCTGCAGCGCGCCAAACGCTGCCGTGCCGCTTGCTGCCATGGCGCGGAGCTTCGCCGCGCTGGTCACGTCCACCGAAGAGACGCCGAGGACGGTGGCGGCGGCGATGACGCAGCACCCGTATCTCATCGGTGGCACCGATCGTTTCGATACCCGGCTCATGGACGTCACCGGCGGACGGTTGCTGGCCAAGGGGGGCGCGGCCGGTGCGCATTGCACCGGTGACCGGCGCTCGGGGCGCGGCCTCGCGGTGAAGCTCGATAGTGGCGATGGGACGTGGACCGCGGTCGCGGTGATGGCGGCGCTCGAGCGGCTGAACTGGCTCGACCAGGCCGAACACGACGCGCTCAGCAGTTTTGCCCGGCCAACGCTGCGCAACCACAAGCGGCTGGCGGTCGGATCCGTCCGACCGGTTCTGCGGGATCTTGTGACGGCCGTGTAACGGGAGGCGTGACCGGACCGTGTCCGCGGGTTATACGCACGTGCGCCGACTGCTGGGATGGCCGGACCCGCGCCAGGTTGCCCTGAGCGCCCTGATCGGGATCCTGCTCGCCTTCTACGCCTGGCGCTTCCTGCTGCCCCTGCTGGGCCCCCAGGCACCGCGCGCCGATGACTTCCAGGATTACCTCTTCGCCGCCCAGCAGATCGCGACCGGCGGCGATCCCTATGCCAACTTCGTCCGCAACCACGTGCCCTGGGACTGGTCGTTGAGCAGCGGCTACCTCTATCCGCCGGCGTTCGCGGTAATTCTGATTCCGCTGACCTGGATCTCGAACGACCTCGCGGTGCGGATCTGGTTGTTCCTCATCCAGGCCGCGGTCCTCGCCAGCCTGCTGATCATCTACCGGGTTATCGGGCGACCCAGCCGCGCCGAGTTGCTCGCCCTGGTCGCGGTGCTCACGACCTTCTTCCCATTGGCCAACACCGTCCTTGCCGGCACGATGAACTCGCTGCTTCTGCTCTTGCTCACGGGTGCCTGGGCCTGCTGGCACCGGCGCCGGGACGTCGCCGGCGGCGTGCTCGTCGGCGCGGCGGCGGTTTTCAAGCTCTTCCCTGCGGCCCTGCTGCCCTACCTCGCCTGGCGCCGCCACTGGAAGCTCCTCGCGGCGGCGGCGGTGACCGGACTCGCCGGGGTTGGGCTCGGCCTCGCCGTCACGAGCCTCGATCACAACATCTACTACTTCCGCGAGATGCTGCCTCACCTCGCGGCCGGTACGGGCTACCGAGAGAACCAGTCGCTGGCAGGCGTCGCGGCGCGGATCTGCGATCCCGACACGACGAACGCCGGAGGAAGCGCCGGCTGGTGCGGCCGGCTGATCGACTGGCCGGCAGTCCTCGTGTTGCTCACCATCGTGTGGCGCCTGACCTCGCGCGCGTCGCGGTCCGGGCTCGAGTTCGCCCTCGCCGTGACCGCCCTGCCCTTGATCAGCAGCGTCACCTGGAGCTTTCCGCTGGTCATTCTGATCCTGCCGATCGCCCTGCTCGTCCGGCAGGCGATGAGCGGCCGCATGCCGCGCGGGCAGATCCGCGCGCTGCTGGGCGCCTGGGTGTGTTTCTCGGCGGCACCCGCCGTCCATTACCTGCTGATCGTCTATCCCCTCCCCCACTGGACCGGTGTGTTGGACCTGATGCCGCAGGGCATCACCCGACTGGTGGGCGAGGCTTACTTCATCGGGACGATGATCGTCTTCGCGAGCGTCGTTGTCGCGCTCCGCAAGGAGCGTCGCACCGAGTCAGCGCTCCCGGCGCCAGCGATCGCCGCCTGATCCGATCGGCTAGGCGGCCTTGCCTTCGCGGCCGGCGTCGAGGCGCAGGAAGGTTTCCATGAAGTTGTCCAGGTCGCCGTCGAGCACCGCCTGAACGTTGCCGGTCTCATAACCCGTTCGGTGGTCTTTCACCAAGGTGTAGGGATGCAACACATAGCTGCGGATCTGGCTGCCCCACTCGTTCGACTGGTGCTCGCCTTTGAGCTCCTGCCGCTGCTCCGTTCGCTGCCGCTCGCGCAAAGCCACCAGCCGCGAGCGCAGCACCTTGAGCGCCATGTCGCGGTTCTTCATTTGTGAGCGCTCGTTCTGACAGGTGACGATGATGCCGGTCGGCAGATGCGTCATGCGTACGGCGGACGAGGTCTTGTTGACGTGCTGCCCGCCGGCCCCACTAGAGCGATAGACGTCGACCTTGAGGTCCTCGGGCCGGATCTCGATGTCAGTGTCGTCCTCGATCTCGGGGATCACCTCCACCAGGGCGAAGGAGGTGTGGCGGCGGTGCGCCTGGTCGTAGGGCGAGAGACGGACCAGCCGGTGGACGCCGCGCTCCGCGCGTAACCAGCCGAAGGCGCGCTTGCCCGTGATGCGGACGGTCACGCTTTTGTAGCCCGCCTCTTCGCCCGGTGCTTCGTCGAGGATCTCGGCGTGCATCTTGCGCCGTTCCGCCCAGCGCAGGTACATGCGCAGCAGCATGTCGGTCCAATCTTGCGAGTCCGTCCCTCCCGCGCCGGCGTGGATACTCACCAGGGCAGGATGCTCGGCGTAGGGGTTGGCGAAGAGCAGGTCGACCTCCTGCCGGCTGACGTCCTTGTCCAGCAGGTCGAGGTCCTCGCGCAGGCTGCCCTGCATGTGCCCATCGTCTTCCGCGATAGCCATCTCGGCGAGGCCGATCACGTCCCGGGCGCGTGCCTCGAGCTTGTGCCAGACCGAAACCTCGTCGCGAATCCCCTTGGCTTCCTGGGCGAGCCGCTGCGCCCGCGGTGGGTCCTGCCAGAGGTCGGGGTTGTTTAGATCCTTCTGGAGCGCGTCGAGACGCTGATCCTTCCGGGTAACGTCAAAGATGCTCCTGGAGCTGGAGAATCTTCTTCAGCAGTTCGTTGGCGCGCTCGAGAATCTCGTCCATGGTTCAGTGTCCGTGGCAGTTCTTGAAGCGCTTGCCGCTGCCGCAGGGGCAGATGTCGTTGCGGCCGACGCCGGCAAAGTTGAGGCTCTGCGGCCGCCGGAATGGTGGGCGTGTGGGAGCAGCGCTCGCGGCGGCGGCCTCTGGTGCCTTCGCCGGCTGCGCCACGTCCTCCGCTCGCCCCGGGTTCGCCACCGTGGCGGCCTTGACCGCAGCGGCCTTGCTGGCTGACGTACTGGTCGACTTTTTCTTACTCATTCGTTCTCATATGTACCCGCCCGGCGGTCCATCTTACCGTCCATGGCACTTCTTGTACTTTTTGCCGCTGCCACACCAGCAGGGATCATTGCGTCCCAGCTTGCCCGCCCCAACCGGCGCCGTGTTCCCCTCGACACCATTGGGGCTGGCCGCGGTGGCCGTGGCGGCCCCGCCCTCGCGTCCGCGCGCGGTCGCGAGCGCGGCCGGGGGCGTCGGCGTGGGCGGCTCCTTGACCAGCTGGACACGAAAGACCGTGGAGGCAATGTCGAACTGGATGCCGTTGAGCAGTTCCTGGAACGCCTGAAAAGCCTCGTTCTTGTACTCGACCAGCGGATCCTTCTGGCCGAAGGCGCGCAGCCCGATGCCCTCCTTGAAGTGCTCCATCTCGGTGAGGTAGCTGATCCACTTGGAGTCGATGGTCTTGAGCACGACGAACTGCTCGATCTTCCGCATCATCGGCTCGGTCATCTCCGCTTCCTTCGCCTTGTACGCCGCGTCGGCGTATTCCATCAGACGCTCCGCCGCCGCTTCCTTGGTCTCGCCGAACTCGTCCGCGGCGAGCTCGCTGAAGGGCGGCAAGGGAAAGATGGCGCCGAGCTGCGCGACCAGGCCCTCGAGGTCCCAGTTGTCGGGGTGGCGTGATTCGCAGTGCTCGTTGACAGCGTCGTCGACCGCCTTGCGGATCCAGTCCTGGACCTGCACCCGGAGATCCGCGCCCTCGAGGACTTTGCGGCGCTCGCCGTAGATGATCTCGCGCTGCTTGTTCATGACGTCGTCGTACTCGACCAGGTAGCGGCGGGCGTCGAAGTTGTGCCCCTCCACCTTGGTCTGGGCGCCCTCGATCTGTCGAGAGACCAGCCGCGACTCGATCGGCTCGTCATCGGCGACGCGCAGCATGTTCATCATGCCCTTGATGCGTTCCCCGCCAAAGATCCGCATCAGGTCGTCGTCCAGCGCCAGGAAGAAGCGCGAGGATCCGGGATCACCCTGACGGCCGGCACGGCCGCGGAGCTGATTGTCGATGCGACGGCTCTCGTGCCGCTCGGTGCCGACGATGTGGAGTCCGCCGCCGTCCGCCACGCCCGGGCCGAGCACGATATCGGTGCCTCGTCCGGCCATGTTGGTCGCAATCGTCACCGCGCCCGGCTGGCCGGCATTGGCGACGATCAACGCCTCGCGCTCGTGCTGCTTGGCGTTGAGCACCTCGTGCGCGACCCCGCGCTTTTCCAGCAGCCGGGCGAGACGCTCGGACTTCTCGACCGAGACCGTGCCGACCAGGACGGGACGGCCCTTACTGGCGACATCCTGGATCTCCTCCGCGACCGCCTTGAACTTCGCGTCCTCGGTCTTGTAGATGAGGTCGGCATTATCGTCCCGGATCATCGGCTTGTGGGTGGGAATCACGACCACCTGCAGCTTGTAGATCTTGTCGAACTCCTCCGCTTCGGTGACCGCGGTGCCCGTCATGCCGGCCAGCTTGGTGTACAGCCGGAAATAGTTCTGGTAGGTGATGGTGGCGAGCGTCTGCGTCTCCTGCTGGACCTTGACGCCCTCTTTCGCCTCAACCGCCTGGTGCAGGCCGTCCGACCAGCGGCGACCCGGCTGCTGGCGGCCGGTGAACTCGTCGACGATGATGACCTCGCCGTCCTTGACCAGGTAGTCGCGGTCGCGGTGGAAGAGCGTATAGGCCTTGAGCGCCTGGTTGATCTGGTGCGCCTCGTCGACATGCTCGAGCTCGTAGACGTTTTTGATGCCGGTCCAACGCTCGATCTTCGCGATCCCCTCCTCCGTCAGCGCCGCCGACTTCGTCTTCTCGTCGACGGTGTAATCGTCCGCGGCCAGCCGCGGGATGAGGCGGGCGTACTGGTAATACTTCTCGGTGGACTCCTGCCCCTGGCCGGAGATGATCAGCGGCGTGCGCGCCTCGTCGATCAGGATGCTGTCGACCTCGTCGACGATGGCGAAGTTCAGGCCCCGCTGGACGCACTGCGCGAGGTCGACCGCCATGTTGTCGCGCAGGTAGTCGAAGCCGAACTCGCTGTTCGTGCCGTAGGTGATGTCGGCCTGGTAGG
>WNFW01001183.1_pt1 | contig 17474 bp, 19 predicted proteins | sample 5400131 | NCBI WGS metagenome assembly WNFW01 (sample SAMN13153362, study PRJNA577476) | soil metagenome | isolation source: 20 cm soil or saprolite under grassland replicate 1 | place: USA:California | collected 2016-06-15 | reverse complement strand
CCAAGCTGCCGCAGGTCGGGGGTTCGAGCCCGCTGCGCTTCAACCAGGCCGAGTTCGGCGGCACGAGCGAGTTCTTCGCCGGCGTCGACCCGCGTTCGGCCACCGAGGTCTTCAACATGAAGGTCCAGGACGGCAGCGTCGGGGACCTGGCCCAGGCCAACAGCATCGGCATCTCACGCTCTGTCGCAAACGACAAGCACTTGCGAATCGGGAGCCGGGTGCCAGCGCAGTTCCCGAACGGCGCCACCCCGCTCACGGTCCGGACGATTTACGGCAACGGCAACAAGGAAGGCTTCGCCGACTACACGCTGTCGATCGCGACGGTCAGCGAGCACTACACGTCTCAGCTCGATCAGTACGTGTTCGTCAAGCTCGCGCCCGGCGTCAGCCCGCTCCAGGGTCGCCAGGCCATCGACCGTGTCCTGAACGCGTACCCGAACGCCAAGCTGCAGGACGGTGCGCAGTTCAAGGATGCGCAAGCAGCACAGATCAACCAGCTCCTCGGCTTGATCTACGTGATGCTCCTGCTGGCGGTCATCATCGCCCTCATCGGCATCGCCAACACGCTCGCCCTCTCGATCTACGAGCGGACGCGCGAGCTCGGGCTCCTGCGCGCCGTCGGCATGAGCCGGCGCCAGCTGCGTTCGAGCATCCGATGGGAGTCCGTGATCATCTCGCTCCTGGGCACGGTCCTCGGCCTCGTGATCGGCTTGTTCTTCGGCTGGGCCGTGGTCCAGGCGCTCAAGGACCAAGGCTTCACGAAGTTCGCGGCTCCCGGCGGGCAGTTGATCCTCGTGGTGATCGTCGGCGGCTTCGCCGGCGTGCTCGCCGCGGTCTTCCCGGCGCGCCGCGCCGCGAAGCTCGACGTCCTGCGGGCCGTCACCATCGAGTGACGCGGAGCCCTACTCGAACTGCTTGCGGACGCCGTCGTCCTTCTCGCGCACGGCCTCGCCCAGCTCGGACTGGAAGACCTGCATCTGGCGGCGGAGCTCGGGGTTCGTCGCCGCGAGGATCCGGACCGCGAGCACCCCGGCGTTGCGGGCCTCGCCGATGCCGACCGTCGCCACCGGGATCCCGGCCGGCATCTGCACGATCGAGAGCAGCGAGTCGAGGCCGTCGAGGTTCTCGCGGGGGACCGGCACGCCGATGACTGGCAGCGGCGTCATCGACGCCGTCATGCCCGGCAGGTGCGCCGCGCCGCCGGCGCCGGCGATGATCACGTGCAGTCCGCGGTTGGCGGCGGTGCTCGCGTACTCGTAGAGCACATCGGGGGTGCGGTGGGCCGACACCACGCGCACCTCGAACGCGATCCCAAACTCCGCGAGGACGTCGACCGCGGGTCGCATGACGGCGAGGTCGGAGTCGCTACCCATGATCACGCCGACGAGCGCGCTTGGCATGTGCCCAAGCTAGCGTGACCGCATGAAGACACGGCTGACTGACGCTCTCGAGATCGAGCACCCGGTGATGCTCGCCGGCATGGGGGGCGTGTCGTACCACCGGCTCGTCGCGGCTGTCTCCGAGGCGGGAGGGTTCGGTTGCCTCGGCGCGTCGGCAATGAGCCAGGACGAGATGGTCGAGGAGATCCGCGCCGTGAAGGCCGCCACGAGCAAGCCATTCGGTGTCGACCTCCTGACCGCGCTTCCCGAGCAGATGATGTCGAACATCGAGCTCGTCATCAGGGAAGGCGCGCAGGTCTTTGTCGCCGGGCTCGGCGTGCCGCGCGACGTGATCAAGCTCTGCCACGACAACAACGTCCTCGTCATCAACATGTGCGGGAAGGTCCGCCACGCGATCGCCGCCGTCGAAGCCGGCTGCGACATCGTCGTCGCCCAGGGCACCGAGGCCGGTGGCCACACGGGCACCGTGGCCACGATGCCGCTCGTGCCGCAGATGGTCGACGCGGTCGGTGACCGCGTTCCGGTCGTCGCCGCCGGCGGGCTCTTCGACGGCCGCGGCCTGGCGGCGTCGCTCGCGCTCGGCGCCGACGGCGTGTGGATCGGCACCCGCTTCATCGCCACGCCCGAGGCGCGCTCGACGCCGGGCTACAAGGACGCGCTGCTCCGCACCGCCGAGGACGGCACCGTGGTCAGCCGGGCGTTCACGGGCAAGACGCTGCGGGCCGTCCGCAACAAGACCACGCAGTACTACGACGACCACCCCGATGACCTGCGGCCGTTCCCGGAGCAGCTCTTCAAGGCGGTCGAGGAAGGCACGCTGCACCTGACGGGTGGGGACGAGGCCGCCGGCGTCGACCCCGACCGCGAGTGCTATCCGGCCGGACAGGGAACGGGCGCCATCGACGCCCTCGTCCCCGCGGGTGAGCTCGTGCGGCGGTTCGTCGCCGAGGCCGAGGCCGTGATCGAGTCGCTCGGCGGCCTGCGGGCGCAGACGCCGGCATGATCCGCCTCTTCGTGTGACCGAGCGGCTCGTCGTCATCGGGGGTGACGCCGCCGGCATGACCGCGGCGGCGCGCGCACGGCGCCGCCGGGATCCCGAGGACCTCGAGATCGTCGCGTTCGAGCGCGGTCCGTACACGTCGTACTCGGCGTGCGGCATCCCGTACTTCGTCGGTGATCTCGTGTCCGATGTCGACGATCTTGTTGCGCGAACACCCGAGGAGCACCGCCGCAACGGCATCGACGTGCGCACCGGCCACGAGGTCGTCGCCGTCGACCTGAACCGGCGGCGCGTGCGCGTGCGCGACCTCGCCGGCGACGGCGCCGCCGAGCGCGACGAGCCTTTCGACCAGCTGGTCGTGGCGACGGGCGCGGTGCCGTCCCGTCCGCACGTCCCGGGTGCCGACGCCGAAGGCATCTTCGGCGTGCAGACGCTCGCCGACGGCGTCACCGCGCGCCGGGCCGTCGACGAGCGCGCGCCGCGCCGGGCGGTCGTCGTCGGCGGGGGCTACGTCGGGCTCGAGATGGCCGAAGCCCTCGTCCGGCGCGGGCTCGAAGTCGCGCTCGTCGACCGCACCGAGCAGCCCATGGCGGGCACGCTGGATCTCGACATGGGCGCGCTCGTCGCCGACGCCCTCCGTGCCGTCGGCGTGACGCTGCACCTGGGGGAGGCGGTCGACGGGTTCGACGTCGAGGACGGATCGGTGCGCGCCGTGCACACCGCGAACCGCTCACTGCCCGCCGACATCGTCGTCCTCGGTCTCGGCGTACGACCGGACAGCGCGCTCGCGAAGGAGGCCGGTATCGCCGTCGGCGAGACGGGCGGGATCGTCACCGATGCCCGCATGGAGACCAGCGCCGGCGGCATCTGGGCCGCGGGGGACTGCGTCGAGTCGACGCAGCGGATCACGGGCTTGCCCGTCGCGCTCGCGCTGGGCACGCACGCCAACAAGCAGGGCCGGGTCGTGGGGATCAACGCCACCGGCGGCGACGTGCGCTTCCCCGGGGTGATCGGCACCGCGGTGTCGAAGATCTGCGTCTACGAGGTCGCCCGCACCGGCCTCACCGAGCACCAGGCCGCCGAGCTGGACCGCGACGTGGTCGCGGCCACGATCGAGTCCACGACCAGGGCGGGCTACTACCCGGAAGCGGCGCCGATCAAGGTGAAGGTCGTCGCCGATCGGCGCGACGGTCGCATCGTCGGAGCGCAGATCGTCGGTGCGGAAGGCGCAGCGAAGCGCATCGACGTGATCGCCACCGCGATCTGGAACCGCATGCCGGTCGACGAGGTGGCGAGCCTCGACCTGTCGTACGCGCCGCCGTTCTCACCCGTGTGGGACCCGGTGCTCGTCGCCGCCCGCAAGGCGGCCGACATGCTCGACTGACCCTTCGGTTCTCGGCAGCAAAAGGGCCGGAAAGCGATCCTTTCGCTGCCGAGAATGTCGAAGCTGGCCTCGTCCTACCGCCGAGCAGCGGCGGCGCGGGCCTGCTCTTCCTTGAGGTCGTTCTCGTACATCATCTGCACGAGCTCCTCGAAGGTGACGCGGGGCTGCCAGTCGAGCTGCCGCCGCGCCTTGCCGGCGTCGCCGGTGAGGATGTCGACCTCGGCCGGTCGCATGAAGCGTTCGTCCTGTTGCACGAGCGGACGCCAGTCGTCGAAGCCGGCGACGCGGGATGCAACGTCGAGCAGCTCGCGGTTCGTGTGCGTCTCACCCATGGCGATCACGAAGTCGCCCGGCTCGGGCTGTTGGAGCATTCGCCACATCGCATCGACGTAGTCGCCGGCATAGCCCCAGTCGCGCGACGAATCGAGGTTGCCGAGCGTGATCTTCTCCTGGAGCCCGAGCTTGATGCGCGCCATCGAGTTCGTGACCTTGCGGGTGACGAACTCGAGGCCGCGGCGAGGGGACTCGTGGTTGAAGCAGATCCCCGAGTTGGCGTGCAGCCCGTAGGCCTCGCGGTAGTTGACCGTCGTGTAGTGGCCGAACACCTTGGCGGCGCCGTACGGCGAACGGGGATGGAATGGCGTCTCCTCGTTCTGCGGGGTCTCGCGCACCTTCCCGAACATCTCCGAGGACGACGCCTGGTAGAAGCGAATCGGGTTGTTGGCGGCGCCGCCGACGACTCGGATCGCCTCGAGCATGCGCAGCACGCCCAGCCCGGTGATGTCGGCCGTGAGCTCCGGCTGCTTGAACGACAGCTGCACGAAGCTGATCGCGCCAAGGTTGTAGACCTCGTCCGGCTGCACCTGCTCGACCGCGGCGATCAGCGACGACAGATCCTGGAGGTCGCCCTCGACCAGCTCCAGCGCCGGATTCTCGTCCTGGATCATCTGGGCCTTCGGGTTCGCCTGGCCCCGCACGAGCCCGAAGACCTGATAGCCCTTGCCAGCGAGGAGCTCGGCCATGTACCGGCCGTCCTGCCCCGTGATCCCGGTGATGAGCGCGCGTTTCATGTCGTGGTGCCTCCGTGGGAAGGCACCGAGGCTAGCCGCGCTGCGAACTCCATTCCGGGTCCAGTTGGCGCAGGAACTCGGCGCACCGCTCCTCCTCGTCGTGCTCGCCGATCGCGGCGGCGGCGGCGCGCAGCCCGTCGAGCGCCCGGAGGAAGCCCTGATTGGTCGGGTGCCGCCACCGCACATAGCCCGATCCCCGCCAACCCGACTGGCGCAGGCGGTCGAGGCCGCGGTGGTAGCCGACCCGGAAGCACGCGTACGCCTCGACGTCGTCGCGGGCGAGCTCCCCGAGGCGGGCCCACGCATCGAGGAACCGGGGCCAGTGCGCGACCACCTCCGACACGGCGGCTCGCCGGTGCTCGGGGTCGAGCACGAGAGCGGACTCCAACGCCGCCAGCGCGTCGGCAGGTTCGGGTGTCAGGACCGTCTCGGGCGGGCCCTGGCTCAGACCCACAGGCTCCGACATGCCCTGCACTGTACGCACCGGGCGGGCGCGTACCCGACGAAAGGCTGTCCGAACCTCGCCAGTACCATCGCATCCGTGACTGACACCGCCGCGCCGCCCGAGACCCGCGCGGCCGAGACGCGCGCCCCCGAGCCGGCGCCGGCCGCGACCGACGGGCAGGACGCGGCTCCCGAGTCGCCCAAGCCGACCATGCTCGTGCTCGTGCGTCACGCCGTGACCGAGCAGACGGGTCCTCTCCTGACCGGGCGCGCGCCGGGCGTCGACCTCTCCGAGGACGGCCGCAAGCAGGCAGCGGCGCTGGCCGACCGCCTCGCCGACCTCCCCGTGGCGGCCGTGTACGCGAGCCCGATCGAGCGCACCGCGCAGACGGCCGCCGCCGTGGCCGGGCGCCACGATCTCGAGGTGCACGCGCTTCCGGGCGCGCTCGAGGCTGATTACGGCGAGTGGACCGGCGGCAAGCTCGCCGACCTGGCCAAGACGGACCTGTGGAAGACGGTGCAACGCGCACCGTCGCGTGCCCGCTTCCCCGGCGGCGAATCGATGACCGAGATGCAGGCCCGCATCGTCAGTTGTCTCGAGGCGGTCGTCGCCGACCATCCCGGCGACCTGGTCGTCGTCGTGTCGCACGCCGATCCCATCAAGGCGGCGATCGCGCACTACACCGGGCTGCACCTCGACCAGTTCCAGCGCATCGTCGTCTCACCCGCGTCCGTCACCGCGTTCCAGCTCTCGGCCCGCGGTGCCGCCCTGATCAAGTGCAACGACACCGGCAAACTCGACGAGCTGCGTCCCCCGCCCACCGAGGAGAAGAAGGAGGCCCCGGATGGATGAGAACGAGATCGAGCTCGAGACCGTCGACAGTCTCGGCGCCGGCGCCGTCGGCGACCCCGGCGAGCGCGAGTTCTTCCTCCAGGCCCGCACGGAATCCGCTCAGCTCACGGTCCTCGTCGAGAAGGAGCAGGTGGCGCTGCTCGCGACGGAGGCGGTCGCCTTCCTCGACCGCATCGCCGAGGACTACCCGGAGGAGCCGGTTGAGCCCCGCGAGCCCGCCGTCCGGCAAGCGGGCCTGCGCGAACCCACGGTGCCGCTCTTCCGGGCGCGCCTGATCGGGCTCGGGTTCGATCCCGAACGCCACATGGTGCTCATCGAGCTGCGCGAGCGCTCGTCCGAGGACGAGGAGGAGGGCGAAGCTCTGGCACCCCAGGCCGAGGAGGCGACCCCCGATCTCCCCGACCTTCCCGACGTGACCGTCGCCGATCCGACCGACGAGGAGGAAGAGGGGTACGTCGCGCGCATCTACGCCACCCGCGGGCAGGTTCGGGCGATGGCGGCCAAGGGCGCAGAAGCGGTGGCTGCCGGCCGACCGCTGTGCCCGCTGTGCGACATGCCGATGGACCCCGCCGGGCACCGGTGCCCCCGCTGGAACTGAGCGACGCCGACGCCGGCGAGGTCCTGGCGCGCGGCGAGCTCGAGGTGCTCGGCCGCATGCCGTGGGCGTCGAACGCCACCTTGCTGGCCATGGCGCGCGCCGACGGCGTCGAGGTGCAAGCCATCTACAAGCCGCGTCGGGGCGAGCGTCCGCTGTGGGACTTCCCGACCGGCACGCTGTGCCAGCGCGAGGTCGCGACCTACGAGTTGTCCGACGCGCTGGGCTGGGGCCTCGTGCCCCCGACCGTGCTGCGCGACGGGCCGCTCGGCGTCGGGATGGTGCAACGGTTCGTCGACCACGATCCCGAGGAGCACTACTTCACGTTGCTCGAGGAGCACGCCGACCGCTTCCGCCAGTTCGCCGTGTTCGACGTGCTCGTGAACAACGCCGACCGCAAGGGCGGCCACTGCATCCGCAGCCGGCCCGACGGCGCGATCGTCGGGATCGACCACGGCCTCACGTTCCATCCCGCCTGGAAGCTCCGCACCGTGATCTGGGACTTCGCCGGGGAGGCGGTGTCACCGCAGCTCGCCGACGACGTGTGTCGCGTCGCGGTCGATGTCGACGGGCCGCTCGGCGCACGTCTCACGCCGCTCATCTCGACGCTCGAGCTCGACGCGGTACGGGAGCGGGCGAACGAGCTCGTCGCGGTCGGGCGTCTGCCCGATCCCGACCCCGGGTACCACTCGCTCCCGTGGCCGCTGGTGTAGGTCGCGACCCGGTGAACGCCGGCTACGACCTGTTCACGGTCTCCGATGCCGTCAACGGCGGTGGCGCGTCGGCGCGTCGCTTGTAGATCGCGATGCCGTCCACCGACTCCACATAGTCGTAGTCCCGGTACAAGATGCGCGCCAAGGGTGGGTAGCGGGCGATCATGTAGTACTGCGCGCCCCGGATGCCCGAGTACGCGGTGTCCAGGATGTAGTTGGGCGGGTGGGTGGCGAAGTCCTCGAAGAACAGCTCCCACGCGCCCGGCGTCGCGTTCTTGACGCTGGCGTCGTTCCCGGGACGGCCGGGCTCCCATCCGGAGAGGAACCCGGAGGTGAGGAAGCGCGTCGCGGGGCGTCTCCCGGACGCCCAGTAGATCTCGGGCACGTGTCCCCACACGAGGATGCGGTCGTTGCGCCCGGCGCGCTCCTTCAGGTACTGACTCACCGGCTTGTACTGCGCCTCCTCGTTGAAGGGGCGGACGAGGAACGCGAGGCCGCTGGCCACGACCGCGATCCCTGCCGCCAACGCGATCGTGCGTTTCACCGCGCGTCCGCTCGACCGCATCAGGACGCCCGTGGTGATGAGCACGAGGGGCGGCAGGAGCTGCAGGTAGTAGTGGCCGAAGAAGCGGAGACCGACCGCGACCGACACGACGGCCGACAACAGCCAGAGCCAGAGGTCCGTGTCGCCGCTGCCGGCGGTGCGGCGCTCGCGCCAGGCCCGCGGCAGCGCCCACACGATCGGCGCGTTCACCACCGCGAACGCTGCCGTCATGAGAACGAGCGTCAGCAGGACCATGCCCCAGAGCCCGCTGATGCCGAGGTAGCTGCCGTTGCCGATCGTGGTCCAGAACAGCAACTCACCGGGACCGACCAAGAGCGCGACGACCGCCAGCGGCAACGCGAAGCCGCCGAGGGCGTCGGCCACCCCCCGCCGGCCTCGTTGCCGCCACAGGAGGTAGAGCACCGGCAGCAGCGTCGCGGCACCCGTCTGCTTGGCGAGCGTGGCGAGCGCGACGGCGGCGCCGGACGAGAATGCGCGGCCGCGACGCGCTAGGAGCACAGCCGCGGTCATGCTCGGCAGCATGAAGATCTCGAAGTTCGCCGCCTGCCCGTCCTGGGGCGCGAACGCGACCGACGCCAGCACCATCAGGACACCCGCGATCCACGCGGCGCGGTTGCCGTAGCGTCTTCGGGCCTCGAGCGCGAGGAACAACGCGGTGAGCGCGACGGCCAGCATCGCCATCACACGCACTGACCACAGGGCCGTCGTGCCGAAGACCGTGAACGTCGCCGCGTAGAGGTAGGGCACGAGCGGCGGCTTGCGGTCGGCGGCCTCCTGGTAGAGATTGCCCCCGTCGCTGATGACCTCGGCCTGGGCCCCGAGGAACGACTCGTCCGAGTTGAAGACGTCCACGAAGAACGCCGGGAGCCGCAGCGCGGCCGTGAGGAGGAGCAGGACGGCGAACAGCCGGAGGGTGGTCCTTCGCCGCGCTGATCGCTCGTCGGGCACCGGTTGCGCGTCGGGCGCGATCCACAACGCGTCCGGGGACGGCGACGCTACCGGTGCGACGTCCGTGCTCATGGGGTCCCGGCCTCGCGGCCTGCTCCGATCCCTGCCGACGGGCTAGTCATTGTGCCAGCTCGTCGGTGGTCCCCCGACTCGGTTGGTCAGACTGGGGCCAGCTCGTCGCCCAGGTAGCGGCGGCGGCACAGGGACCGCTGTGGCTTGCCCGACGACGTCTTGGGCAGCGTCCCGGGCCGCACGAGCACGATGTCCTCCGGTGGAACACCCACGGCGTCGGTGACGCGAGCCGCCACCGCGGCGCGGACGGGCGCGATCTCGTCGTGCTTGGTTTCGGCAACCACGACTACTGCCTCGCGACCCCGTCGGCCCTCGGTGCCGAACGCGATGACGTTCCCGGCCCGCACACCCTCGACCGACTCGGCCGCGCGCTCGACGTCCTCGGGAAACACGTTGCGCCCACCGACGATGATGACGTCCTTGATCCGCCCACACACGACCAGCTCGCCGTCGACCACGTATCCGAGGTCTCCGGTACGGAACCAGCCGCCGCGGCGGGATGCCGCCGTCGCGTCGGGATTGTCGTAATAGCCGGGCGTTATCGAGCTGCCGCGCAGCTCGACTTCGCCGACTTCGCGGTCCTGCATCGCCTGCCCGGTGGACGAGTCGCAGACGCGCATTTCGAGGCCGGGTACCGGTCGCCCGAGCCGCGGAAGGCGCCGGACGTTGCCGTCGGCGCGTCCACGGTCGACGGGCGCGGCATACCGGTCCGTCTCGAGCACCCGCTGGTCGATCGTGTCGACCTGCATGCCGGCGCCCGGCGTCGGGAAGGCGACGGCGAGCGTGGCTTCCGCCATGCCGAAGACGCAGTACGCGGCGCCCGGGTCGAGCCCGTGGCGAGCACCCGCGGCGAGGAACGCTTCGACGGCGTTCGGGTCGATCGGCTCGGCGCCGTTCACTGCCAGCCGCCACCTCGACAGGTCGAGCCGGTCGAGGCGTCGGAGCGCCCGGGCCGCGAGCGCGTACGCGAAGTTGGGACCGGCCGTCGCGGTGCCGCCGAACTCGGCGATCCATTCCATCCATCGCGCCGGCGCAGCCAGGAAGTCCTGCGGCGCGGCGAGCACGAGGTCGAACCCGTACAGCATCGGCGCGCCGAGCAAGCCGATGAGCCCCATGTCGTGGTACAGAGGCAGCCACGACACCGCTCGGTCCACGTCGGGATCGAAGGCGGCGGCCTCGACGGCGGCGTCGAGGTTCGCGGTCATGCAGCGGTGCGGCACCATGACGCCCTTCGGGTCGGCCGTGGCGCCGCTCGTGAACTGGAGGATCGCCAGCGCGTCGGGATCGTCGGCCGGGCGCTCGTAGCTGCCCGGCGCGGCGCGCAGCTCCTCGAGCTGCACGATCGGCGGGTCACCCGGTTCGGGGTCGAGGAACTCGCTGAGCTGCGCGTCGATCACGACGATCTGCGCGTCGGCGTGGACGATGAGCCTGCGGGTCTGGGCGACGAAGTCCTCGATCGAAGCCAGCCGCATCGGCAGCGGGAGCACGACGACGGTGGCGCCCGCCAACCAGGTGGCCTGGATGGCCGTGACGAACGGGCGGGTCGTGGCGCCGAGCAGCGCGACGTGGCTCCCCGGTCCGATGCCGCGGGCCTGGAGGGCGGCGGCCATGGCTCGGGCGTCCTCGTGGAGACGGGACCACTCGACGCGCTCGCAGCCGTCGGCGCCCGCCGATCCGACGAAGGTGATCGAGTGGCGCGTCTCTGCCGTCGCCTCGAGGCGCGGCAAGAGAGACGTGGAGCTGGTCACTAGCAGGATCGGACCGTTCCTACCCGAGATGGGTTACGAAGGAAACGCCGCCGTCGCCGGCACACCCGCCTCTACCGGCTGAGAACGGCGAGTGAGCTACTCGTCGCCCCGGATCGCTGCCGCGGGGTCGTGGAAGAAGCGCGAGCGCGGAAGCGCAGCGGCGGCCCCGGCGGAGGTCGCCGCCGCGAGGGCTTCCGGGTTGTCGTGGCGGCCGTAGACGACAACGCGCGCGGCGGGAACGAGCTCGCGCACCGCCGCAACCGCGTCGGGATGGGCCTTCACGTCGATGACCACCGTGTCGGCGCCGGCGCACTCCTCGGGCGTTGACGCAAAGGCGGCGTCCGGTATTGCCGCCGCGATCTTCGAACGGTCGAGCAGGTCACCGACCAGTGCGACGACGCGCACTACTCGCCGCGGAGGTGCTGGGCGAGGTACGAGGGCTCGCCCAGCTTGCCGATCAGATCGAGCTGCGTCTCGAGCCAGTCGATCGACCCCTCGCCGTCGGCGAGCATCGGCTCGAAGAGCAGACGCGACCCGTCGTCACCGACCTCGCGGCATAAGGCGATGGCTGCGACCAGCGCATCGACGGTCGCCGTTTCGAGCGCGAGCTCGTTCTGGAATTGGTCCGTCACTCCGCTTCCGACGCGGATGCGGTTGAGCCGCTGCAGGTTGGGCGTTCCCTCGAAGTAGATGATCCGCTCGATGAGCTTCTCGGCGTGGCGCATCTCGTCCATCGAGTCGTCGTAGGCCCGCTTGGCGAGGTCCGGATAACCCCAGTTGTCGCGCATCTTCGAATGGATGAAGTACGTGCTGGCGGCCGAGAGCTCCGAGGCGAGCAGATCGGCGAGCGTCTCCAAGACCTTCGCGTTTCCCTGCATCAGCCACCTCCGTCGGGCAGCGTACGTCGTGGTCTTCGCGCCAGCACCCCAATGCCGAGAACACCCGCAACTACCGAGCCTGCGAGGATGCCGATCTTCGCCTCGTCGAGAGCGGCGGTGGTGAACGAACGGTCGGCGATGAACAGCGACACCGTGAAGCCGATGCCGGCGAGCGTCGCGACCCCGACGAGCTGGCGGAACGACGACCCCTCCGGTAGGCGACTCAGGCCCAGCCCCAGGCACACCGCGGTCGCGGCGACAATCCCGACCGTCTTGCCGACGACCAAGCCCATCGCGACACCCCACGTGATCGAGCTCGATGCCGCTGCTCGGACCGCGTCGCCGCCAAGCACGATCCCTGCGTTGGCGAGGACGAACACCGGCACCACGACGAAGCTCGTCCACGGATGCAGACGGTGCTCGAGCGCGTCGATGACCCGCCGGCCGCGGGCGTCGGCGACCGGTGTGAGCAGGCCCAGCGCAACGCCCGCGATCGTGGCGTGGACGCCGGACTGGAAGACGCACACCCACAGGACGAGAGCAGGCGCGGCATACGCCAGCGCGTATCGCACCCCGAGCCGTTGCATCACGACGACGACGGCGAGGGTGAGGGCGCCACCGGCGAGCCATCCGGCCTGAAGGTCACTGGAGTAGAAGATCGCGATCACACAGATCGCGCCGATGTCGTCGACGACGGCCAGCGTCAGCAGGAACAGCTTCAGGCCGGACGAGACACGCGCGCCGAGCAGGGCGAGCACTCCGAGCGCGAACGCGGTATCGGTCGCCATCGGGATGCCCCACCCGCTGTTCCCGGGGCCGCTCGGGTTCCACGCGAAGAACACGAGCGCCGGCACGACCATGCCGCCGACGGCGGCGAGGAGCGGCAGGCTCGCGGCGCGGCGGTCGGTGAGCTCTCCCTCGGTGAGCTCGCGCTTCACCTCGAGGCCGACGACGAAGAAGAAGATCGCCATCAGCCCGTCGTTCACCCAGTGGCCGAGGTCGTCGGCGATCGAGAACTGTCCCAGCGTGGCCGTGACGTCGTAGCCCCAGAACGAGGTATACGAGTCCGACCACGGAGAGTTCGCCCAGGCGAGCGCCACCACCGCCGCGAGCAGGAGCACGATCCCGCTGAGCGCCTCGACTGACGCGTATTCCTCGCCGAGGGGCGTGATGTAACGGCCGGCGACCGGAATGCGAATGTGGGTCCGGCGACCCGTCATCGAGCGCGTGGCGCGCCTATGTGCCTACCAGCCTCGGCGCGTCGATGCGCGCGAACTCCGGCCACCGAGCGCGCTGCTTCTTCGCCAGCTTGTGCAGCAGCTCGAGTGCCCCGAGGTCCTCGTCGGCGCCGCGCACCTCGATCCAGCCGTCGCGCTCGAGACCTTCCATGATCTCGCGACCGACGTCGGTGCGTACGAGGGTGAGCGTCCAGTCGTTGAACGCGCCGATGCCGCCGGTCGAGATGTCGGCGTGCTCGGCCGCGAAGTCCGGGCACAGCTTGCAGCCCTCGCGAGTGAACGCGTGGCACTCCTTGAGCGGGACCTCGACGTACCGACCGTCGTGCATCCAGATCTGCAAGCGCCCCTTGATGTTCATCTTCTTGATCTCGGCTCGCTTCAGCCCGTACTTGGCTTCGAGCAGCTCTTCGAAGATTGCGTCGTCGAAGGTCTTCGAGCACAGGAGGCCGATGTTGAGCGCCATCCGCCGTCCGACCTTGCCCGCCCGGCGCTGGTTCATGACCGGCGGCACGGAGCTCTGGCAGCTCATCCCGACCAGCGCGAGGCGCTCGGCCCCGCTCTCGATCGCCTCGTCGTACGCCATCGTGTTGGCCGAGTACGTGTAGCGGCTGCCGGCGGAGGCGATGATGTCCTCTTTGGTGCGGGCGACGCCGGGCTTCGCCTTCCAGGTGGACCCGTCACCCTCGAGGTACGACACGAGCGCGGCGTCGATGATGTCGCGCTCGAGGGCGTAGAGCAGGATCGCCGAGACGAGGCCGCCGTCCTGGCCGACTTCGGCCAGCACGGGATCGGTGGCGCGGGCGAGCACGATGTCCTTCGAGACGCCTTCGACTTCGATCGGCTCGCGCTTACGTCCGAACATGAACTCGTCGATCTCGGGCTCCCAGGCCCGGAAGCGCGGGCACGCCCGGGTGCAGCTCGTGCAGCCTTTCTCGCCGTGGCTGCAGTTGTCGGGGCCCCAGCCTTCCTCGAACTGGAAGGGCTTGTAGACGCCGTTCTCGTCGTTGTAGCCGAGCACGTCGTGCGGGCAGACGATGACGCAGCCTGCGCACCCGGTGCACAGGCCGGTCGTGACGACCTCCGAATAGAGCTCTTTCCATTGCAGCTTCTCGGCCGGCATCAACGCTCCTGCGTTGGGGAACAACGAGTTTGTCATTCGGCGGCCACGCGGGCGAAACGCCGACGCGCGTAACCTCCCCGCGCGAGTCAAGGAGACGAAGCACCATGAGCCAACCACCGCCCCCTCCTCCGCCGCCCCCGTCCGAGCCGCCGTCCGGTTCGGACCCGCAGATCCCGGCGCCGCCACCCCCTGCGGTGCCTCCGGGGTACTACGCCGAGGGCACGGCGCCGTCGCCCACCGGAGGCGCGCCGTCGACGGCGTACGGGCCGCCGGCGAGATGGCGCAGCCTGGGCGGCATCACGTCCGCGCTCACGTGGCTGTTCGCCGCCCACATCGTGCTGACGGTGGTGTTGATCATCGGCGTGCTCAACCACCTTCGGGTGCTCAGCGACAAGGAAACCGGGGGGCTCGTCTTCGACACGAAGGCGGTCAACGACGCCAATGGGCTCGCCGCCGCAATGATCATCCTGTCGGGCCTCGTGGCTATCGCCATCTTCGTGCTCCTGGTCATCTGGCTGTACCGGGCGGCGAAGAACAACGAAGCGCTCGGGCGGCAGAACCCGCGGCTGGGGCCCGGCTGGGCGATCGGCGGCTGGTTTATCCCATTGGCGAACTTCGTGATCCCGTTCATCGTCATGGACGACGTGTGGCGCGGCTCGGACCCGTCGATCGCGCGCGGCGATCCCAACTGGCGCCGCTCCTCGACCCTGGGCGCGATCTGGGCGTGGCTGGTCACCGCGGTGATCTTCACGGTCCCGAGCTCCATTGCCAGCTCCACGGGTGACGTTCGCGCCGACGAGCCCGACAAGGTCCGCCGCGACGACATCTTCCGGATCATCGGAGCCGTCGGAGCGATCCTGGCCGCCGTGCTCGCGATCATCGTGACCCGCCGGATCGCCGCCCGTCAGGAGGAGTGCTTGCGGGCTCAGCAAGCCACCGCGCCGGCTACCTGAGCCAGGACGGGGATCTCGGAATGTCGGACGAGCTCCGCGCGCTCCTGCATCACCACATCGAAGACGGGTTCAATCGTGACGACTGGACCGTGTGCGAGTCGACGCTCGCTGACGGCTACACCGCGTATTACGGCGCCGAGGGAAAGGCGAACGTCGGACGCGACGCGTACGTGCGAGCGTGCAAGTTCCTCCGGCGGTCGTTTCCCGACGTGAACATCACGATCGAGGATCTCGTCGTCGAGGCCGACAAGATCGCGATGCGTTACACGGAGCGCGGCACGCTCACCGGCCGCCCGTTCCTCGGCATCGAGCCCGCCGGCCAGGCCTATGCCAAGCCGGGCACGACCGTGTACCGGGTGGTGGACGGCCGGTTGGCGGAGTCGTGGGGCGTCGAGGACACGCTCGGCTGGTTCCGGCAGTTGGGCGCGGTGCCGGACGGGCTCGGCGCCCCCTGACGGCGCCGGAGGCTGTCGAGCCGGTCCTCCCAGCCGAGCTGGAGCCGGATCCAGCGCAACGCGTCCGCCTGCGGCCCGGGGACGGGGCAGGGGTGCCTATCCGTACTCTCGGTGGCCATCATACTCATAGTATGTCAGTATACTGACGGTATGGCCGAGGTCAAGAGCCGGCGGTCCGAGCACGCGGAGGACACTCGGGCGGCGATCGTCGCGGCGGCGCGCTCGCTCTTCGGCGAGCACGGGTACGCGCGGTCTTCGCTCGACGAGGTCGCGGAGCGCGCCAGGGTGACGAAGGGCGCCGTCTATCACCACTTCCGCGGCAAGGAGGACCTGCTGCGCGCCGTGTACGAGGAGGTCGTCCGCGAGCTCGGCGACCGAGGCCGCGAGGCGTCGGAGGCGGACACCGATGTCTGGGATCGAGTGCGAACCGGTTCCCAGGCGTTCCTCGACGCCTGGCTCGAGCCCGAGCCGCGGCGCGTCCTGCAGGAGGCACAGGCCGTCCTCGGACGCGAATACGTGCGGCAGGTCGACACGTCCCACCATCTCGCTCTCGCCGACGCGCTTCGAGGCGCCATGGACCAACGCGTCATCACCCGGCTGCCGGTCGAGCCGCTCGCGCACATCCTTCATGCCGCGTTTCAGGAAGCAGCGGATCTCATCGCGTTGTCGCCGGATCCGGTGGCGGCGCGGGCGGAGGTCGGGGCGACGGTCGACGGCCTGCTGGAGAGCCTCAGGCTGACCTAGCGGTCAAACAGCGGCGTCGCCGGCTTTGCCGACCGTCGCCGCAGAAGCCGGAGCTTGCGACGGCGCAGTCAGACCTTGAGGAGGCGCTCGACCGCCTGGACGGCTTCGGTGAGCTTGGCGTCGCCCTCGGCCCGACTCGACTCGGCCGCGTCGCGCACGCAGCTACGCAGGTGCTCGTCGAGCAGGCCCAGGCCGACACCCTGGAGCGCCTTCGTGACCGACACGATCTGGGTGAGGATGTCGACGCAGTACTCGTCCTCGTCGACCATGCGCTGCAGCCCGCGGACCTGGCCCTCGATGCGGCGCAACCGCGTTCGATAGTCGTCCTTGTGCATCGAGTAGCCCCGCATCGGTTCCTCCCCCGTGGCTGGTATGGGGTACAGGGGTATAGTATCAGGATCGTGGCCGAGCCGCAGGTGAGCACCCCGCACCGAGAGCTCCAGCGGGTCGACGTGCCCGTGGACGGCATGACGTGCGCCTCGTGCGCGAGCCGTATCGAGAACGGGCTCGCCGGGCTCGCCGGCGTGGCCGAGGCCCACGCCAACTACGGCACCAAGCGCGCCACTGTCGTCTACGACCCGCGCACCACCGGTACCGACGACTTCGAGGCCGCGATCAGCGGGCTCGGGTATTCGGTGCCGCATCCCGAGGGGGACGAGGAGCGCGATTCCGAAGCGGAGGAGTTGCGCGGGCTCCGGCCGCGGCTGTACGTGGCCATCGCTCTCTCGATCCCCGTGCTGCTGATCTCGATGGTCCCCGCGCTCCAGTTCGACGGCTGGCAATGGGCGGCGTTCGTCCTCTCGACGCCGGTCATCCTGTGGGCGGGGTGGCCGTTCCACCGGGCGGCGCTGGTCAACCTGCGTCACGGCGCGGCGACGATGGACACGCTGATCTCGCTGGGCACGCTGGCCGCGTACACGTGGTCGATCGTCGCACTCGTCTTCCTGGGCGCAGCCGAGGGCGGCGTCTCGATGGGTGGATTCTTCGGCGGAGGCGACGCCGCCCAGGTGTACTTCGAGACGGCCTCGGTGATCGTCGCCCTGTTGCTGCTCGGGCGCTTCTTCGAGGCTCGGGCCAGACATCGGTCGAGCCACGCGCTCCGGGCGCTGCTCGAGCTCGGTGCCAAGACGGCGCGCCTCGAGAACGGCAGCGACGTGCCGGTGGAGAGCCTCCGGGCCGGCGATCGGTTCGTCGTGCGCCCGGGGGAAAAGATCGCGACCGACGGTCGGGTCGCGGAGGGTTCCTCTGCGATCGACATGTCGATGTTGACGGGCGAGCCGGTCCCGGTCGAAGT